>Ga0194050_1000011_pt1 | contig 47408 bp, 50 predicted proteins | sample SepL2310m_MetaG_FD_148657 | JGI IMG/M metagenome (GOLD analysis project Ga0194050, IMG submission 148657) | Anoxic zone freshwater microbial communities from boreal shield lake in IISD Experimental Lakes Area, Ontario, Canada - Sep2016-L239-10m | ecosystem: Environmental > Aquatic > Freshwater >...
TTGATTGTTGCAATTATCGTGACGGCATGCCGGTTGTTCAACAAAAAGTTGGCAGTGCTTGTCTTGGCTGCGTGCATAGTTTTTCAGATTGTCGACTCTGTGCCAGGAGTTGCCACTGTTCGCCAACGATTTACTAACGCTCCTCAGTGGGTGTCGCCGATGCAAGACCCTAGGTGGGAAGAGCTTGCTCGAACCCATAAGAATCTGATCGCGTTACCTTTAGTGATTAATGATATTGAAGGTCGTTGGATGATTTTTTCTGATTTTGCATCGCGACACAAGATGGGTACTAACGCCGTCTACTTTTCTCGAATTGATATGGACGAAGCAGCTCATTATGCGGCCAGACTTCATGAAGGGTTTTTGCATGGAACGCTCGATAAATCCAACTTGTACATCGTCACAGATGATGGATACTGGAAGGGTGTGTTGGGACTCAATTTCCCTTACGCCTTTACGGGTGACATCGACGGATTTCACGTCGTAGTGCCATAGCTAGAAGCGAGCCATTTCGGATTTGAGCAAGTCAAGACCAAGGTTGCCCAAATCGAGTCCATGTGCGTGCCACTTACGCAAGTCAAAAGCAGAGCCGTGCTTTTTGCGTGCATCATCGCGCAAATCGAGCCACACTCGCTCGCCAAGTTTGTACGAAATAGCTTGGCCCGGCCAGCCCAGATAGCGATTGATTTCAGAACGATTAAACGCATCGTCGCTTGATGACCGAGCACTCAAGAATTCGAGCATCAGTTCTGGTGTCCACGCCTCACCTGAGTGCCAAGGCCATGATGCCGGAATATTGAATCCACAATGCATACCGATGTCGATCACTACGCGAGCTGCACGAAACGCTTGCGCGTACAAATAACCAAGGCGATATTCGGGATTGGCGAAGAAGCCGAACTCGTCCATCAATCGCTCTGCATACAGTGCCCAACCTTCGCCATGACCAGACACAAAAGTGTTGCGTTGAAAACGCGAAAGCTTTTCAGAATTGATTGTGGCAATTGCAACTTGCAGGTGATGGCCTGGCACACCTTCGTGGTACGCAGTCGTTGGTTCGCTCCAACGCGGGAACACTGTGCGACCATTAGTCGGATACCACGTGCGTCCGGGACGACTTAAGTCTTCACTTGGCCCCGTGTAATACATTGCTGCTGCGCCACCAGGAGGAGAGATCATCGCCTCGACTCGCTGAATGGATTTTGGAATTGAGAAGTGGTCTTCATCAATCAAGAATTTCATTGCGTCATCCATGATTTCTTGCAGCCAATCGCGCAATCCATCTTCACCGACAATCGATCGAGCAGGGTCGGTGTCCAGCAGGTGTCGTACTTCGGCGAGTGATGCACCTGGCTGGATTTCTTGTGCCACGCGTGCCATCTCGGCATCGAGACGCTCTACTTCGCCCCAGCCCCACTCGTACGCATCGCGGGCCTCAACATTCATACCCATGAAACGGCGTCGAGCTAGTGCGTGGCGATCTGCACCAACGCCATCGTGAGCATCCGCAATCGGTGCATACTCGTTGCGCAAATAATCGGATGTCTCGCCGAGCGCCCTTGAAGCAGCCTTTGCTGCCATGCGCAGTTGTTCGATTGGTGCACCGGCAACCGAGGCAGCACCCTCAACGAACTGTTCAAAAAATGCAGGAGCAGTGCCGCGACCAGCCCAAGCGCCCAGTTGCTCAGCCGATGCAAGCACTTGCCGGCGTTGCCCAAGTGCACCTCGTTGCGCACCGAGTGCCCACGACTCGCGCATGCCAGCAAACGCACGCGGCACTTGAGACATGCGCTCTGCAATTACCGCCCATTGCTCGGCCGTATCAGTTGGCATCAAATCAAAGATCGAACGACCAGCGTCGACATCGCCTGCGATCACACGAATGGATCGAAGATGTTCATTGGCTGCATATTCAAGCGTGCTCATCTCGAGCGACTCGCGCAGTACACCTGCAGCCAGACGATCTGCATCGGCAGAAGCACCAAGCGCATTGAGTTGCGTCAACACATCGTGATCAAGTGCTGCACGAGCATCGTGACCAGCAGGCGAGAAGTCGGTCATCTCGTGGTCGTGGCCAGGAATCCCCATATACGTTGCGGCACCTGGGTCGAGCACGGCAAGGCGATCGATGTAACTATCTGAAAGTTTGTAGATCGGTGAAGTCATGACCCGATGCTACGGGGTTGCGAATGAGATGCCATATTAAAAACAGTGTCAACTGGTGCGGTCTGGTCCGTGATCATCGATCTTGCCAATAATGATGGTCTTGTTGGCATTGTCGACATACATATAGATACGAATCAGCGAACGGTTTTTGCCTCGTCGCAAGTGCGCACCAAGCAGCACCGGCTTACCTTCGTAGGTGACGGTGTAATACGCAGCATGTTTTTGTGCGGTGTCACGTGCAATATTTGGCACGTAGTCGAGGTTGTATTCGTCGCGCATAAATGAACCGAGGCCCGCACTCGAAGAAAACTTGTTTGACCGCCAGGCCTGCACAACCAAATCGAGCTTCTTGAGATCGCTCAAGAGGCGCACTGGGTCTGGACCCTGCAGCGCGTCGGCGGTTTCAAATGAAGACTTTAAAAAAACGAGGTTGCGACATTCTTTGGATGCTTTGTGCACTGCGTCCAGGACAGTTCGGGGGATTGCACCCGGAGCTTTGCGATCGAGCTCGGCTTCGAGATCGAGTTTTTGCAAAATAATTGCATCTATATTTTCGCGTAAGCGGGCGTTATCTGCTGCTAAATCGTCAACTTGTGTTTCACGCTCATCCAGGTCGTCAACCAGCGCATCGTTTTGTTCGTCTGACTCGGCCAACAATTCGTCGAGCTGATCAATATGAAATTGCTTCTCATCAATTTGCTTCGTCAGGAGATCAATAGTTTTCTTGAGCGAATCGGTGTCGGCACCAATCTTTGTTTCGGCAGCAACAGGACTCTGCAACTGTCGGCCCAATGCCGCACGCGGTGGTGCCTGAATTGGCAACTCTGGCTGCATGGTCGCTGCGTCAATAATCATCGCAGCGATTTGTTCACGTTTGGGCTGAGACGTCGCAATCACAGTTGGCTTGACAGGCTGTGGCCACATGATGGTGATGTATTGCTCGCTCAGAGTCTGTGCACCGCAATACGCATTAAATGCCTTGAGTGCGTCGGGAGTCGTGATGTGCGCGATGTGCGCGATACCTAACAGATCATGCGCAAGTGGCGCAGTGAGGGATGCCCCAACATTTTTTCCTGCCGTGTACTCAATAATGATTGGCAGTCTTCGCGAAAGTGCGTCCAAAGAATCTGCACCGAGAGCTTGACCATCGTCGGATGTTGCAATGATGCGAGCAACTGGTGCGATGCGACGTTCGGCGTCGTACACCTCGAGCATCTGAGAAATTTCGCTGCATAATTGGAGCAGAGCTTTTGGTGGCGCTTCGGTTGGTCGACGCGGCACAATAGAATCTTTTCCGGCGATATGACGCATGCGCACATCGAAAACCAGTTGACCACGGTGTGGTGCAATGGTGATTGTCGTAGTACGGCCAGACCCAGTGGACTTAAACGTCTCTGAAATTTCAGCGCGAAAGACTTCATCACCGGGTGACTGCCTCACGCGGATGCGCATGTTTGCTGGCATTCTGTCTGCCGAAAAATAGCGATTAAGCCAATCCTTGACTTTGTCATTGCACGCTTGACGAATCTCTTCGGACCATTTCTTGGTCGGCAGGCTCACGGCATAGGTAGTCATCATGACCCCATTTACGCTAACGACACGACCTATGGTTGCGAAGTGAGTTTCCGCGATGTTTTTAGCCTGTGGTGTATCAGCCTGTCGTTCACTTTTACGATTCCCCAGGCTTACCGAGTGGTACGGCGCAACACTGTGGAGGGGGTTTCGGTCTTTTCGCAGATGCAAAGTTTTAGCGGTTCGATTTTGTGGGTCGTTTATGGGATTGTGTCCCATACCTATCTGGTAGTTACGGCCAACGTAATGACGATCGTTGGTTTTGGCACGGTGATTATTGCCCAGGTGCGCCACCGGGCAGTGTCATGGCAACGAGCAATATTTGTCGTGATCGCCGTGATTGTGATTGCAATAAGTGCAGGTGCAGTATCGAAAGATGTACTTGGTCCGATCGCAGTCGTGGTCGGTGGCACTGGAATCGTGCCACAGGCTATTCGCGCAGCGCGCACGACTCACCTTGTTGGTGTCTCAGTAGCAACCTTTGCAATGGTTGTCGTCATGTCGGTGTCGTGGGGTCTTTATGGCCTGATGATTGGCGACCTCTTCGTGGCAACACCAAACGTAATTATTGTGCCGAGCGCACTCTTTATTATGTTGCGCGCCTTGCAGTCACACCATCGTTACGGCAAAACCACTGATGCAACGGCGGTACCAGCACGTTGATGCGTTGCGGTCAACGTAATTGTCTGACCTTTCTTGCCGCGCACTAACCACGAGTGCATCACACGGTCTGGAGTGCCATCACTTTTTGCATCTCCACTGACGCGAAAGCGCACGCGACCATCTAGTTGACCAAGCTTCACTCGTGGTGCTCCATCAATGATGTCGCTCGTATCAACACCTTCAATCTGTGCAGTGAGCGGCAACACAATGTTGTGCTTGTGGGCCCAGGCACTGATCTCGGTACTGAGCCAGCCCGTATTGGCAATGCCTACACGCACTCGCCAGACACCATCGCCAACCGATTGGGCATCGGCAAGTTTGATTTCAATTCGCGGTGATGCAAGCGCTTGAAAGAGAGCGAAATGCACATGCTCTTTGACTTCATCGCGCAACTTTGACGGTGGTGCATTTGTCCATGTACGAAAGAAGTCGCAACCACCAATTTCGACTGGACCGAGTTGTGGGTGATCAAATTTCTTCCACGCAACATATGAGCCGGGTGCGTGTGTGTCTGTCCATTTACACACTGCTAAATCTTGTTCGGGTGTAGGCCCTACATACCAAACATCTGTTGGCGAGTGTTTTCCTGTTGCGTGATAAATCGCATCCCAAAACTCGGTTGTCCAACCAAAGACGCCGAGGTGCTCGTATGCCCAGTCATCACCAGCACCGCTCATGGTGTCGCTCTTGTCCCATGTGAGATCTTCGTACACCGAGTGCACCGGGTAGCCAGTGTGTTGCACGCCAACTTTGCCGAGTTCGTTAAACACCCAAATGTCGAACGGTGGCAATGTGGAATCTGCGCGTGTGCTCGAAGGGCGCAACATAAATCCACCGGCCGTATGGAATGCGTTGTAGCCGCACACGTTGGTGCGTGAGCGAGCAGCGCGCACAAGCGCATCTACTTCTGGTTCCGACATGGGATGGTCGCCCGAACCAAGCACGGTGGTGCCCCAACCTGCAGGGAAGTTGCGATTGAGATCGAGCCCGCTTGGGTCGCGTGGCATCGGAATCGTGAAGCCATCGAAGTTCTCTAACACGCCTTCATCGAGTAAGCGATAACGAGTTTTTCCAGATGGTGCACCGAGTGGCCCAACAGCAACCATCACGCGAGAATCTTCATCGTGTTCCATCCACGCACCATCAACATCGGGTACGCGCATGGTGCGAATTGTTCCATCACCATCAATGTCTTCAACACTCAGGCCCGGCCAACGATGTCCATCACGCCATGGCCATGAACGCACGCTCGAGCGGTGATACAGAGGCCGATCCAGAAGTGCATCTTCTGCACCATCTGGGTTGACACGAGGCACGATATAAAACGTGCGCGTGCGTAATGCTTCAGTGACTTGGTCGTGCTTGCCAAAGTTGTTGGCAAGAAAATCCAAGATGAACAATGCGGCAACACTGCCTGTCGCCTCGGTGGCGTGAATATTGGCGTCGATCCAATGCGCTGGCTTGGTGTTGTGCGTGCCAGTCGACGTATCGGTCACCGTTGCTATCCACAAATCGCGACCCTTGTGCGACTTACCATATGTTTCGAGAGCAACAAGACCAGGAAATTGTTTTTGCAAGTCGTGCAACCACGACACCATCTCGTCGTATTTTAAAAAGCGATCAAAGTTGTAAGTCATGTGCCAAGGTTACGCTGTCAACAAGGAGGTGAATTCGTGCCATATATTCCAGTGTTTCAGCACTCAACAGGCAAGTGGCGCCCCCGTTGGCGCGGGCGTATTCATGCCATCGCAGTAGCAGTCACTATTCCTGCCGGCATTATTCTCACTCTCGTTACACCTGCAGGTCTGGCGCGCTTTGCGGTCGGCATTTATGCGTTGTCACTACTGGCGCTGTACTCAACATCTGCGTCGTATCACCTGTTTACTCGGTCAATGAAAGGCCAGCGAACGATGCAACAACTCGATCACGCGATGGTCTACGTGCTGATTGCTGGTTCGTATACGCCGGTGTGTCTGCTGGCCTTACCACGCAAAGTTGGCGTGCCGTTCTTACTGACAATCTGGGCTGCAGCAGCAGTCGGTATGGGCCTGAAGATCACGTGGAAAGCAAAACGCATTGGGCACGCGTTGTATTTGATTATTGGTTGGGCTGCACTTGTGATTTTGCCGTGGGCATATCACCGCGCCGGTTTCACCAGTCTGTTGCTGTATGCACTTGGTGGCATTGTGTACACCGTTGGCGCTGTGTTGTTCTACATGCAAAAACCAAAACTCTCACCAGAGATATTTGGCTTTCACGAAATCTGGCATGTGTTTACTGTGGTTGCTGGCATCTTGCAGTTTGCTGGCGTCGGTGTACTTATTTCGCGCGTCGGTTGACACCAAGCGAAACAATCGTCGCCGGAATAAAAAACGCACGACCATGAAATGAAACGTCGTCCCAATGTTTTGTCGTAACTGGTGCATGCCACGCACGAATGCGATAGATAAGGAACAACAAGATCAGTGCGTGTAGCGAAATGATTGACCAAGCAAAACCCTGAGTGCCGATGATGTCAAGAAATGGTGCGGCAACAAGCGGACCGATCATTGCACCAAAGCCATACAGCGTGACAAGCTGCGACGCGGCAGCACCCATTTGTTCTTGTGACACCCAGTCGTTTGTGTAAGCACCACCAACTGCATACAACGGAAAACTAAAACCACCGATAGCAAACAGCAGAGCCGTGGTGAGCCAACTACTTGGTGTTTGGGTGAGCATGAGCAGGCCCATGACGATGACGGCGAGCGAACTGAGTACTCCAATGATGCGACGGTCGATGTCGTCGGATGCTGAAGAGATGGGCCAGGTGAGTGCCATTCCACCGAGGTTGATGGCTGCGATCAAGATGCCGACGCGACCAACGCTGAGTCCTTCGCGTGTTGCATAGATGACTGCCATACCGAGCATGCCACCGTGCGCAAGACCAACGAGCAAAATGGTGCCTGCGCCGGTTGGAACAATTTTTGCAAGCTCACGCATAGTGATGTGCGTGTGGTTGTCAACATTGGGAGTTGCTGCTTGTTCTGACATGACGACGGGAATGACAGCGAGCGACGAAACAACAGCAGCGAAAGCAAAACCCGTGAGCGTGCGTGCATCAAAATTAAATACCAGTAACTGCCCAGCACCGTATGCACCGATCGTGACCACGTTGTACATGGCGAGCAGGCGACCGCGGAATGTGTTGCTAGCAAGGCCATTGAGCCAAGATTCGGCAACGACATACAAACCCGCAAAACAAAAGCCTGTACTTGAGCGCATCAGAATCCACACGAGAGGAGAGTCGTAGACGCCAGTGATCAGTACCGATGCGCTGAGCAGTGAGGCGAGCGCGGCGTAGACACGAATGTGTCCTACTTGTTTGAGTGCGCGAAGCGTGTACCACGAGCCGAGCAAGAAGCCCGCGTAGTAGGCGGTGGTGATACCGCCACTGACGAGAGTTGGCAGGTGCTTCAATTCGGCGCGAATACCGACGAGTGTGCTGAATACGCCCGCGGTAACGAGCAACAGCGCGAGGCCAGTAAACAAGCCCCATGTTGAGAGCAATATGGTGCGTCGAGTGGAATTGAGGTTGGGGAGGAAACGCACAGCATCAGTCAAGCACGAGAGTTGAATCTGATTGAGGTTCTTTTGTTGCGAGCAACTAGTCTGTTGACAAGTCGGGTCGCTAGCTCAGTTGGTAGAGCAACGGACTTTTAATCCGCAGGTCCAGGGTTCGAGCCCCTGGCGACCCACTGCAGAATTATGGCGTGATAAGGGGTATCTAATTTAGAGATACTTACCTGAGGGTAATCGTTTTGGCAGATATTACGCCATACTGGAAAGCATGATTACAGCAACAATTATTCTTCTCGCTCTTGCCCTCGTAGGTCACCTCGCGGTGATGAACGCCGTTGACTCCTTTACTGGTTACGGCGAGAGCGACTCAACTTACAAGTTTTAATCAACTGATTGGTCGTCTCGCGGGGCGAGACTAGAGGCAATGACCACAGTCGATACCTCTGCAAACCAGGTTGACCTGTCGATCACTGGCATGTCGTGCAATGCATGTGCGATGACGATTGAAAAAGGTTTGAATCGTCTCGACGGTGTTGAGGCGACCGTTAACTTTGCAACCGAGTCTGCTCGGGTCACGTTTGATGCATCGCAGACAGACACGCTGAATCTTGTGTCTCTTGTCGAGTCGCTTGGCTATGGGGCACGACCACTTGCAGAGACAACTCCGGACATGTTGGATGCAGAAGTTCGTGAACGCGTTGCAATGCTTAAGTCGCGTTTGACGGCGAGCATTGTTTTAGGTGTTCCGGTTGCGTTGGTTTCGATGTTTGCGGTGCTGCAGTTTGCCAATTGGCAGTGGTATGCAATGGCGTTTTCAGCTCCCGTCGTGACGTGGGGAGCATGGCCTTTCCATCGAGCCGCACTGATGAATGCTCGTCATCGTGCGACAACGATGGACACACTGATTTCGCTTGGGATCGTGGCTGCAGTCTCGTGGTCGGTTTGGGCTCTTGTGTGGGGACACGCGGCAACCACATCGGTGCATGACGCGATGACCAGCATGACCAGTATGAGCGGCGGAGTGCATGTATATTTTGAAGTCGCAGTTGCAGTCACGATCTTTTTGTTGGCAGGTAGATATTTTGAAGCACGTGCGAAGCGCCGCGCCGGTGACGCATTGCGAGCACTGCTGGCGTTGGGTGCGCGCACCGCAATCATCTTGCGCGACGGCGAAGAAGTAACTATTGATGCAGTATTAATACGAGTTGGCGACATGATTGTTGTGCGACCAGGCGAGATCATTGCTGCAGATGGTGTTGTGATGGAAGGTGCGTCGAGTATCGATGCATCAACGCTCACAGGCGAAAGCGTGCCGGTTGATGTGCAAGTAGGCAGCAAGGTCACGGGCACAACGGTGAACTTGACTGGACGATTGGTAGTGCGCGCGCGACGAGTTGGAGCCGACTCAACATTCGCTCAAATCACAAAACTCGTGCGTGATGCGCAATCTACTAAGGCTCCTGTGCAACGACTAGCCGATCGGGTCAGCAGTGTGTTTGTGCCAACAGTAATCCTGTTGTCGCTTGCCACATTTGTTGCATGGTATGTGATGGGCGACGACATTGAACGCTTGGCCGATGCATTTGAAGCGGCGGTTTCTGTGCTGATTATTGCGTGTCCTTGCGCCCTTGGACTTGCTACTCCAACTGCGTTGATGGTGGGAAGCGGTCGCGCTGCACAAATGGGCATCGTGATCAAGGGTGTCGATGTATTGCAAAGCACCCGTCGTATTGACACCGTGGTATTCGACAAAACTGGCACAGTAACTACAGGTGTCATGCAGCTGCTTGACGTTGTAGTGGCAGCCGATGCAACCCGTGCCGAAGTGTTGGGCTTTGCCGGTGCATTGGAGTTTGCAAGCGAACACCCCGTGGCAAAAGCCATTGCCTCTGCTGCGCGTGCCGAACTAGGGCAACTTGCAAGTGTGCAGCAATTCGAGTCGATTGCTGGGCAAGGAACAGTTGGCGTGGTCGACGGTCATCGCGTGATGGTCGGCGGTGAGCAGTTGCTTAACGCGCGTACCGTGATTATTTCGAGCCCGCTGCGTGAAGCATTGAAAGTTGCGCGCGACTCTGGCAACACCGCTGTGTTGGTTGCCTATGACGGAATGGCAAAGGCGGTTTGTGTAGTAGCAGACAAACCCAAAACCAATAGTGCTGCAGCAATTGCTTCGTTGCGTGAACTGGGTTTGCGACCAGTGTTGCTGACGGGCGACAACTTGGCCACTGCATTGGCTGTTGCAGAACAAGTAGGAATCGAAACTGATGATCAGCACGTAATAGCCGGTGTGTTGCCTGCAGAAAAAGTGCGCGTAGTTGCTGATTTGCAGAAACGTGGTTATGCAGTTGCAATGGTGGGCGACGGAGTCAATGACGCTGCAGCACTTGCTCAATCCGATGTGGGTATTGCCATGGGAACTGGCACCGATGTTGCAATGAGCGCAAGCGACTTGACCATCGTGAGTGGAGACTTGCGCCTTGTAACCGACGCAATCTTGCTGTCGCGCGCCACACTGCGCACGATCAGCGCCAATGTGTTTTGGGCTTTTGCATACAACGCAGCAGCAATACCACTTGCTGCGCTTGGATACATGAACCCAATGTGGGCAGGCCTTGCAATGGCATTGTCGAGTGTGTTTGTGGTGAGCAATTCGTTGCGCCTGCGTAGTGCAAAACTTAGCCAGCACACTGCATTTGTTCACGCAACTCGTTAATCGCAGCACGTCTCCATGTGTGTACGGTGCGAATATTGACTCCAGCATCTGATGCAATAGTTCGAAAACTTTTGCCGTCTGCAAGTTGTTGTAACACGCTCAGAGAACGCGGACCCAAATTCCATTTTGATGCTTCTGCAAGCAAGTTGACTATTTCGTCTTCTGAATTGAGCTGAGTCTCGGGAGTTGGGATCATCTCGATTGCATCGTCACCCCATGCAACGGCGAGTTGCTTGATGCGACTGTCGCGCACAAACGCAAAGTATTCGGAGTCGCGAACCAAGTTGGAGGCGATCTTGATGGGTCGTTTTTCAATTGGATATGTGCGGATTTGTATCCAGGCTTGAGCGACGGTGTCGGTGAGAGCCTCGTCAAACCCTCCGCGAGCCAACTTGCCACGCCGAGCAGCGATTGAGATCAGTGGCGGCAGAAGCCGCTGCAACACAATGCGAGTTGCAAGTTCGTCGTTGGCTGCGCGAATAACAAGTTTGAAAAGGTATTGATCGCCGACCGAATCGGTTGCTTCAAGACCAAATCCGGCTCGAATAAGTACTTCGTCGAGGTTAGCTACTCGCTTACCTGGAAGCCCCCAGCCATTGACCCGTCTGAGTGTGGATGGCGCAATCGAGAGAGCCGACCACTCCTGCACAAGTGTGCGAACCGTGGACGACTTGCCAGTTGGGTGGATGATGGTTGTGGGACGTGTACAAGTGCGTGCTGTTTGTGTGGTCATGCAGATGATGATCCGCACCGCACTCACCGCACTTCTCACTGCAAGCATCACTACAAGCAACATGGGGATTGCTAATGATGTAAAGATTGAGGACTATGAGAATTACCTTGCCCTCAGGTACCCCCGCCGAAATTGATTTGAGTGTGTCCAACCCAGTGATGGGGCTCGTGATCATGCCGGACATCTTTGGAATGCGACCACTTTTTGATGATCTTGTTGCTCAATTGGCGCGTGAGTGGAACATGGCAGTGATTGCTATTGAGCCATTTCCAAATCAAACGTTGTCTGCTGATATTGCCGAGCGGATGGCATGCGTGCAATTGCTGAGTGATGACGCGGTGCTTCGTGACATGCACGAAGCTGCCGACGCGCTTGGTGTGGCTCGAGTTGGGTTGATGGGGTTTTGTATGGGCGGAATGTATTGCCACAAAGCAGCACGAAGCGATCGGTTTGCTCGGATCTCATCGTTTTACGGAATGATTCATATTCCAGAGGGTTGGATGAGTGCCACGCAGGGCGATCCACTTACGTATCTCGAAGCTGGCAATGCTGATCGAGTGCTCGCGATCGTCGGATCACTCGACCCGTACACACCGCCAGACCAAGTGTTGGAGTTGCGTGCCGCAGGCGTGACTGTGCAGGAATATCCCGAAGCAGTGCACGGCTTTGCTCACGATGTAGCGCGTCCGGCACATCGCGCGCACGATGCGCAGGATGCTTTTAGTCGCACACGCGACTGGCTGCTCGCTCAGTAGGTGAAGCGAACTAACTAGAACGAACTGTCATGCGGTCACGCATGATGATGTGATAGCGGCGATCTTGTTGCTTGAGCCAACCGAGCCGAATAAAACTTGCGATGGCTTTGTTGACACGTTCGCGCGATGCGCCAACCATGCCGGCCAACTCTTCTTGAGTAACAGGCAATACAAAATCATCGCTGCCGCCAGAAAGTTCGAGCAAACGTTTTGCGGTGCGTCCGGTGACGTCAAGAAAAACGCTGTCAGCCAACACTTCGTCCATCACTCGCAGACGAGTTGCGAGCAACTTAGTAACACCCCACAACATTGTTGGGTGAGTTCGCATCTGTTCAACTACTGGTGCATACGGAATGCACAGGACTGAACTTGTTTCAATTGCGCGAGCCATCGCACTGCGCGAGCCGTTGTCGAGCAAACCAAGTTCGCCGAACAAATCGCCGTCTTCCATAAGCGCCAACATGCTTTCGCGACTGTCGAGCGGCTTGTTGCCAATAGCAATTGCGATGCGCCCACTGAGCACAACGAACAGTGCATCTGGAGTGTCGCCCTCATTAAACAACACATCGCCCCGTTGGAGTGTTTGAGTCTTGGCCAACGCAGCGATTGCTGTGAGTGCTTCTACTGGTGTTTCTGCGAAGAATGCAGTGTTGGAGAGGATCTCTTCGTGTGTCATGAAGTTATGACGGTACTACCCTAAATGAGCGTGACAACCATGCCTAACGAGATTGTTTGGACAATCGTCGTGGCCGCAGGATCGGGTGCCAGATTTGGGAGCCCGAAGCAGTTTGCAATGCTCGGAGATCGACGTGTATTGGACTGGTCGGTCGCTACTGCAAGTGCAGTAAGCGCAGGGGTGATCGTGGTGTTGCCGCCGGACGCCACTCTTGGTGAAGGTCAAGTTGCTGGTGGTGAAACCCGCAGTGAATCAGTGCGCTGCGGACTCAATGCGGTACCACCGGAGGCAACGATTATCTGCGTGCATGATGCAGCGCGACCATTTGCCACCGAACATTTGTTTAGAGAAACAATTTCTCAAGTGCACAATGGGGCAGATGGTGCTGTGCCTGCAATCGGTGTCACCGACACGATCAAACAAGTGGATGCACAAAATGTTGTTGTCAATACTCCGGATCGATCATCATTGGTGGCGGTGCAAACACCGCAAGTTTTTCGAGCCGCAGTATTGCGTGAAGCGCATGCATCATGCCCAGAAGGTACTGACGACGCGACGCTGGTTGAGCTGTTAGGCAAGCGAGTAGTTGTTGTGGCTGGCGAAGCGCTCAATCGCAAACTCACAGCTCCAGAAGATTTGGAATGGGCTCGTGCTACCGCGCGAACCGAAGTGTAAGGAGACAAAAATGACTACTTCGATACGAGTTGGACAAGGTTTTGATATTCATCGTTTTGAAGACACGCCGAGCGGTCGCGTTCTGGTGCTTGGTGGTGTGCAATTTGTGGGTGAGCGTGCATTGGTGGGGCACAGTGATGCAGATGTGATTGCACACGCAATTGCTGACGCACTTCTTGGTGCAGCATCGCTTGGCGATATTGGACAACACTTTCCAGACACCGACCCGAAATGGGCGGGAGCAGACTCGCTGTTGTTGTTGTCGCATGTAGTTGAGTTAGTAAAAAAGAATGGTTTTGAAATTGGCAATGTCGATTGCAGCGTGGTCTGTGAAAAACCCAAGCTTGCGCCCCATCGCGAGGAGATGCAACGTAAACTTGTCAATGTGGTCGGCGCTCCTGTTTCGGTAAAAGGACGTAGAGCAGAAGGTCTCGGCGCACTTGGCCGTCAAGAGGGCATTGCATGTTGGGCAGTGTGCGTAATTGATCGAGTGGCGCAATGAAGCCACGCGATTCTCGACCGGGTAAGGGTCCGCGCAGCGGGGCAACGAGTAGCAACAAGCGCTCGGCAGCGAGCGGAAGTAGCCGCAGTGCAGCAGGTGGAAGCAAGCGTGAAGCCGGAGCCGGAAATAGGCGCGCTGATCCGCGTGACGCACGTCGTGATCCACGCGATGCAAAGCGACCACCTCGTGATGCGAAATATGCACCACGCGCAGCAGTGAACACCAAGCGCAGTCGCCCACCGGCACGCGAACACACGGGCCCGCGTGCTCCACGCCCAGATCAACACGGACTTGGTGGGTCACAGATTGAAGGTCGTCAGGCAGTGCGTGAATTGTTGATCGCACAACGCCGCAAAACATTTGAGATTTGGGTGTCCAATGATTTGGACGAGAATGATGTGATCAATGACATTTTGGCATTGGCCGCAGACCAACGCGTACCAGTGCGACGCGTACCGCGAAAAGAAATTGAAAAAGAAGCGCGCAGTGAAGCACCCCAGGGTGTGCTTGCAATGGCTGCTCCAATTCCCGACGTTGAACTTGGTGACTTGCTCGCGCCGCGTAAAGGAAATGTTCCCGCATTCTTGGTCGCGATTGATGGCGTAACCGATCCAGGCAACCTTGGTGCAATCTTGCGCTCATGTGATGGCGCAGGTGTGCATGGCGTGATATTGCCTCGACATCGAGCCGTGCACATCACACCAACTGCGGCAAAATCTGCTGCAGGTGCCGCCGAGTATGTGCCGATGTGCGTAGTGGGCGGATTGCCAACTGCACTCAAGCAAATGAAAGATGCAGGAGTTTGGATCGTTGGATTGAGCGATGCTGCTGACAAAAACATCTTTGAGATCGGTGACCTCACTACTGAGCCGATTTGTTTGGTGTTGGGTGCTGAAGGTGCAGGCTTATCTCGACTTGTCAAAGAACGATGTGATTTGTTGGTGAGTATTCCAATGGGCGGCTCGCTTTCATCACTCAATGTTTCGGCTGCTGCAGCGCTTGCAACATACGAAGTAGTTCGTTCACGCGTTGCCAAGACCAAATAATTCGCTGTAACCTAGACGAGCCGGGTTAGCTCAGAGGCAGAGCAACCGCCTTGTAAGCGGTAGGTCGTGGGTTCAATTCCCACACTCGGCTCCACTACATCAAGTACGGTTGTTGGTATGAGCCAAGAACAACGTCGTCCCCGCCGCGAGCCAGTTTCACGCGGTTCCTCAATCAATTCAACAATGTCCATTGTTGTTGCTGTAGTTGCCGTACTGCTGGGGTTTTTGATTTTGCGCGATATTCGTGGTGGCAGCACTACTGCACCAGCTACAAACGATGGAGCAACCACAGACACGGTCGTTACCGACACAATTCCCGTCGAGACAACAGTCGCCGTCACTATTCCGAAAGTCTCATTTAAAGTTCAAGTTGCCAATGCGTCAAAGGTTTCTGGAAGCGCGGGTGAATTGACTATCGCGTTGCAGTCTCGCCTCTACGTCGTTCTACCTGCAGTGAACGCGAGCGACATCACACCAAAACAAACTGTAACAATCGTGTATTACTTGCCAGGTAGCGAAAGCCAGGCAGCCCTTGTTGCTGCTGAACTTGGTGGTGTAGCAACAGCAATTATGCCCGCACCGATTCCGGTCGTGGGAGGAAAACTTGGAGAAGCAAGCGTGCTCATTTTGCTGGGTACCGACATTGCTGGCAAACCGCTTGCATCACCAGTGCCAACCGTGCCAGTGGCACCTGCGGTTGTTGATCCAAACGCACCGACCACAGTTCCTGGTGGCTGATTTAGTTCGTTATTTACAGTAATTAAATAAAGCGAGCAACAATCGCTGCCGCTGCTTTTTCGACGCACATGAGTGGCTGAGAAAACGCTTCACTTTCACCGAAATTTTCAATCAAACTAAACGAATCGATGCGCTGTTGAGCATCGACATCGGCGCCGCCACAGATAACAACCACGGGCTTGTTGAATTGTTGTGCAAGTTGCTGCACGCCACCAACAACCTTGCCATCAAAACTCTCGTTGTCTAAATATCCTTCACCAGTAATGATCAGGTCGCATTGCGCGATTTGTTCATGCAAGCCAACTTCATCGGCAACAACATCAAAACCCGGCACAAGGCTTGCGCCAAGTGCGCCAAGTCCGCCTGCGAGTCCGCCTGCCGCACCGCCACCAATGAGTAGAGAGACGTCAATGCCGTAGTCGCGCAAGTATGACTGTTGTAGTTGCTCTAAGCGCCCAGAAAGAAATTCGATCTGCACAGGAGTCGCGCCTTTTTGCGCGCCAAACAATCTGGCTGCATCAGCAAATAGTGCGCGCACATCGCAGGCCACAATAAATTCGGTTCCTCGTAATCGGGCCGGTGTGCCGATTGCGCGAATTGCCCCGAGACCACCGTCAACAGTTGCAGAACCGCCAACGCAAACAATGATTCGCTTCGCTCCATCATTGAGTGCGGTATCGATGAGCTGGCCTGTACCGATGGTCGAGGCCGCAATGACATCGTTCTTGTTGGCTCCGCCCACTAGAGAAAGCCCAGAAGCGCGGGCCATTTCGATCACTGCGGTGTCGCCCGCAAGGCGCCACTGTGCCTCGACCGGCTTCCCAAGTGGGTCGGTCACACGAGTTGTGCGGTTTGGTCCACCAAGTGCATCTAACGTGCCTTCGCCACCATCTGCAATTGGTGCTTCGACACAATCAACACCTAATTCCCAACATGCATGACCGATTGCTGACGCAACCTGCACTGCTGATGCCGTGCCACGAAACTTGTCGACAGCCGCCAGCACTCGCATGTTGTACAGGATAGGCAAACTTTGTGTAGGTCGAAGGTCTACGATGAAATTGATGTATTTACGAGGCCGACTTCAATGGTCGCTTCTCGTGATATCGGTACTCAGTGGCGTGATCGCAGTATTGCTGTCGCGCGGTGGTGGAGAACCCAAGATTGTTGTGCCAACAACTGTTGAGACAACGATTCCCGCACCAACAACAACGGTGTATGTAGAACCCGTGTACTACACAATTGAGCCAGGCGACTCGCTGTTTGCTATTTCCAAGAAGTTCAACCTCAACATGGCTGAATTAATGAGCATCAATAACATCACCAACCCCGACAAAGTCAATGCTGGTGATGTGATTCAGTTGCCGGTAGCGACAGGTTTTATTCCTGTTGCACCGCCGACAACCATGACGCCTTAACCGCGTCGCGCGCACACAATCTCTGCAATCTCGCGCATGATACGAGCAATGTCAAAATCTTTTGGCGTGTACACCGCAGCGATGCCAAGTGCACGCAATGAATCACGATCGTCTTCGGGGATGATGCCGCCAAGTATGACTGGAGCGTCAACACCAAGCTTCTGCAATTCGTGCAGTACATCGGGAACAAGTTGTAGATGAGAACCCGACAAGATGGACAGACCAATCACATCTGGGTCTTCGTCGCGCGCAGACGCCGCAATCTGTGCAGGCGTGAGACGAATCCCTGAATAGACAACTTCCATGCCCGAGTCGCGCGCAGCGACAGCAATTTGTTCGGCGCCACTCGAATGCCCATCAAGACCGGGTTTGGCGACCAAAAACTTTGGTGGACCACCGGGGATCGTGCGCACGAACTCGGCAACATCGGCCAATTGGGCTGTACGACGGCCCGCCGCTGCACCAACTCCGGTTGGGGCGCGGTATTCGCCAAACACTTCGCGCAATACTTGGCTCCACTCGCCAGTAGTGCCGCCTGCCTTGGCCAGCGCAATAGAGGCATCCATCAAATTGGCCGTGCCTGTCGCTGCATTTCGCAATTGATCAAGAGCTTGCTGCACATCGGCATCAGCGCGTTGTTTGCGCCAGGCAGTGACATCGTCAACAAGTTGTTGTTCGACAGTGTGGTCAACTTTGAGAATGTTGTTTGCGCCATCGAGAGGTGATGGTGTTGATTCGGTAAAACGATTGACGCCAACAACAACTTGCTCGCCAGATTCGATGCGGCGAGTGCGATCGGCCATTGAAGACACGAGACGGCCTTTGAGTTCATCAACCGATTCAAATGCGCCGCCACGATCGAGAATTTCCTGCAACTCCGCCCAGGCCGCATCGCGCAATTCAGCTGTACGGGCCTCGACCACATGCGAGCCAGTAAAAATGTCTTCGTACTCGAGCAAATCTGTTTCGTAAGCGAGCACTTGTTGCATGCGCAACGACCACTGTTGATCCCACGGGCGGGGTAGACCAAGCGCTTCGTTCCATGCGGGCAACTGCACACTGCGTGCACGAGCCGACTTAGAAAGAGTAACAGCGAGCATCTCGAGCATGATGCGCTGCACATTATTTTCTGGCTGCGCTTCGGTAAGACCTAGCGAATTGACCTGCACACCGTAGCGAAAACGCCGAGCGCGCTCGTCGGTGATGCCGTAGCGCTCGCTACCGATGCGGTCCCACAACTCAGTGAAGGCCCGCATTTTGCACAGTTCTTCCACAAAGCGAATGCCGGCGTTAACAAAAAACGAGATGCTTGCAAAGACCTGAGGAAATGCTTCATCCGACACCTGACCGCTTGCACGCACTGCATCCAAAATATCGATGGCATTAGCGAGTGAAAATGCAATCTCTTGCACTGGAGTAGCACCCACTTCTTGTAAGTGGTACGAGCACACATTCATCGGGTTCCACTTGGGCGCGTTGGTTGCGCACCATGCGATCATGTCGACGATGATGCGACGTGATGCTGCTGGAGGAAATATAAATGTGCCACGCGATAAATATTCTTTGAGAATGTCGTTTTGTGTGGTGCCGCGCAACTCGTTTGCTGGCGTGCCCTGCTCGGCTGCGTTGGCAACATATAGCGCAAGCAACCATGCAGCAGTTGCGTTAATGGTCATTGATGTATTCATCTGACCGGGTGGAATCTGTTGCATCAGCGTGCGCATGTGACCCAAGTGCACGACTGGCACGCCAACTTTGCCTACTTCGCCGCGAGCAAGGATGTGATCTGGGTCGTAACCCGTTTGGGTTGGCAAGTCGAAGGCGATGGAAAGACCGGTCTGGCCCTTAGCGAGGTTGGTGCGATACAACTCGTTGGACGCTTGAGCGGTGGAGTGGCCCGAATAGGTGCGGATCAGCCAAGGTTCGTCGCGGCGACTCATATGTCAAGGTTAGGGGCTGACGGCCTCGTCAAGACGACGCAGGTAGTCGTCACGGGGAATTTCCGTTGCGCCAAGTGTTTCGAGGTGAGGAGTGAGCCATTGCACATCAAGCAGTGACATTGCCGAATTTTGCATAGTCGCAACAAGGTGCATGAGTGCAACCTTTGATGCATCTTGCTTGAGGTGAAACATGGACTCGCCAGCGAAGAGACCGTTCACGCGCACACCATACAAGCCGCCTATCAGCACACCATTTTCGTCGAATGTCTCGAAACTATGAGCCCAACCCAGTTCGTGCAGCGTGATGTATGCATCAATGATGTCTTGAGTAATCCATCCACCCTCGCGATTGGGAACAGCACAACCGCGTACCACGCGCTCGAAACACGTGTCGATGCGCACTGAATATTTACGCGCACTACTGCGCATAGACCGAGTGATGCGCAATTGGTCGAGCGGAATTACGCCACGCATCATCGGAGACCACCATCCCATATCGGGATTGCGATGAGGCACATCACTCGACATTGGAAACACTCCACTGCGATATGCATGAATCAGTGTTGCGGGTTCTAGATCGGCACCACGTCCAACGATGTCGTGCTGAGGCCATTCAGTTGACGGTGGAAAATTCCAAATTGACAGACCTATTTCAACTGGTGTGTCATGCCAAGACGTCATACGCCACGGTACATCTGTAGTAACTAGATCTAGTAAGTAAAGAAACCTTGCTTAGTCTTGCGGCCCAGTTTGCCTTCTGCCAACAACTTTTTGAGTGAGTCGGCTGGCTCGAGATGGCTTTGCTTAAATTCATTTTGCAGCGCGTTGAGAATTGAAACAGTGGTATCGATGCCGATCAGGTCGAGCAATGCAAATGGACCCATTGGGAAATTGCAACCACCCTTCATTGCGGTGTCAATGTCTTCCATCGATGCTGTTTTAGCTTCGAGCATGTGAACAGCGTTGTTGAGATATGGAAACAACAAAGCATTGACGATGAAACCTGCTCTGTCGACGACTTGTACTGGGTCTTTAGCGCAAGCAACAGCAAACGCGGTAGCAGCAGAAATGGTGTCGTCACTTGCAGTGATTGGGCGGATGACTTCGACAAGCGACATCATCACCGCTGGGTTAAAAAAGTGAATGCCACAAACTTTGTCTGGACGATTTGTCGCTTGCGCCATGGCAACAACTGGCAAGGTGCTGGTGTTGGTTGCAAGGATCGCAGAAGGCTTGACGATTTTGTCAAGTTGCGAAAACAGTTCTTGCTTTGGTGCAAGTTCCTCGAGAATTGATTCGATCACGAGATCACAATTTGCAAGCGCAGAAAGTTGGTCTGTGATGCTGATGTGCGACAAAATTTCTGTTCGCTGATCTTCTGTGATCTTTGCCTTGGCAACCTGTTTTGCAAGATTGTTTTCGACCGAAGTGAGCATTGACTGTGCGCCAGCCATTGTGCGCGAGCGCACGACTACGTTGATGCCAGCACGAGCAACGACTTCGGCAAGACCAGAGCCCATGATGCCCGAGCCACAAACGCCGACAAGCTGGGGAAGTGAAGATTGAGAAGTAGTTGTAGTAGTCATGGCGAGCAACCGTAGTCAATAGACCGAGATGTTTACCAACTGGTAACGAAAGAACCATCTGGGCTTTACTAGCCCTGGTTAGGTTTGCATGGTGACCGATACGCATGTAGACGAGATAGCCAATCATCCGAGGCGACTGATCGGTCTTGAGGCCGTTCACAACTTTCGTGATCTGGGCGGGTACCCCACCGCAGGCGGACGGACTACCAAGTGGAGAACGCTATTTCGCTCTGATGGTCTCTACCGATTGCGAAGCGCAGATGACATGAGTCGTGTGATGCAGTTGGGTTTGAAATCGGTTATTGATTTGCGTACCGAGCGCGAACAACGTGAGCAGGGAATTTTTCCTATCAATGATATTGAAGTGACATTTCATCATCTGTCGATTGTGGATGTGACATGGTCTGATACGGAAACTCCGGAATTTGAAGACGAAGTTGAGTTTTTGGTGTGGGGATATCGCGACATGTTGGAAATTGGTTCAAGCCGATTTGCGGATGCAATGCATGTGCTCGCACAAACCGATTCGTTGCCTGCGGTATTTCATTGTGCTGCTGGCAAAGACCGCACTGGTGTTCTTGCCGCGTTGTTGCTTTCGAGCCTTGGTGTGGACGACGCACACATTTGTGCCGATTATGGTCTGACGCAGGATGCAATGCGCCGATCAATTGCGTGGTCAAAAGTGCATCGCCCCGAATTAGCCGAGCGTTACGCCACCATCCCTAAGGCATACTTGGCCGCCGACCCGCGAGCGATGCAAATTATTCTGAAAGAACTTGCACAACAGCATGGTTCGGTGCGCAACTATGTGCACGAAATTGGAGTTGCTGATGCCACTGTTGAAGCGTTGGGTAACTTGTTGCTTGAGTCGTGATACATTCCCGAGCGATGCTCGGAAAACTTGTTTTGCAGGGTGGTGGCCCATTTATTAGCAACGACGAACTTGACGCTCGTGTGTTGCAGGGAATGAACGGTTATGTGGCGGTGCTGCCAACTGCCGAGGCGTTTGAAAATCCTGCTGCTCTGATTGCTACAAGTGTGTTGTGGGCTCAGCGAATGGGAGTAGAAACCAAACTTTGCGCGGTGTATACACGCGCAGATGCTCGCGAAAATCATCTTGCAGAAATCGTTCGAGAGGCAGGGGCTGTGTATGTGGTGGGTGATTCGCCAATTCACTTGCGCACAACTCTGCAAGAAACGGTTGTCTATAAGGCACTTGAACAACAGTTAGAGAATGGCATCGTGGTGGCAGTTGCCGGAAGCGCCGCGGCATTGTGTGATCCGATGGTTGATCCTCGAGGTGGCGCATTCACGCTAGGGCTTGGTCTCGTGGAAGGTATTGCTGTGATTACCGAATCAGAAACGTGGTCGCACGACAGATTGCAACGCAGTTTGCAACTTGCCAACACGACTGTTGTGCAGTTGCCAACTGGCTCGGCGTTGCTCTGCGTCCAAGGAAAGTGGAATGTAGATGGCCCCGCGATTATTCACGGAGCATTGCCCAACTAACTGACGATGATTGCGACGCTGATGATGATCAAGTCTTCGGTTGGCGGAACACCGTTGGCTGCAGGATCAGGATTGGATGCCGCGTTGAGTGCAGGGATTGTTTGATCCAAACCTTCTGTGACTTGACCAAACAATGTGTAGTCAGGTTTGAGCGTCGCACCATTCTCGCCAGTGATAATGAAGAACTGACTGCCGTTTGTGTTTGGTCCCGAGTTGGCCATAGCGATGGAGCCAATTTTGTATTCGCCCTTGGCGGGAAGTTCGTCGGTAAATGAATAGCCAGGGCCACCTGTGCCAGTTGCCGTTGGGTCGCCACACTGCACAACAAAGTCGGTGATAGCACGATGGCACTTTGTGCCATCAAAATATTTGTAGCGAGCAAGCACAATAAAGTTGTTGGTGGCAAGAGGTGCCTTGATTGAGTCGAGCACAATTGCAAAATCGCCTTTGTTGGTGGAAACCATGGCCGTGTACGTCTTGCCATCCTCGATGCACATTGGCGGTGCTTTTTCAAATTTGGAAACACGAGTCTCCGACATATCGGCTGCTGGACAAGGAGTATCTCCAGTAATTTCGCGACCTTCAAGTGTCGGTGCACTGGTGTCTGAACCCGAATCGACTACAGCCTTGGTGTCGGTTGGCGCGGACGAACTACCAGAAGTGCCACCCGAGACACGGATGATCACAACTACTCCGACGACTACACCAACAACAGTGAGCGCGCGGATGATGTTCTTGCGCACCTTTCGTTTTTGATCTGTTTTGGCTAATTCGTCAAGCCTTTGGCGGCGGTTTTCTTTTTTGCGAGTTCGTTTGTCTGTGCCCATAGTTTTAAAAGGATACTCGCGCAGAGGTAGCGTAAAGACCCTGTGGCGCTTCTCGTTCAAAAATATGGTGGCACTTCGGTTGCCGACCCAGACCGAATGCGCAATGTTGCACGTCGAATTGCCGATGCCAGAGCCCAGGGTCACGACGTTGTAGCCGTTGTGTCGGCAATGGGCAAAGCCACCGACAATCTTGTGGAACTAGCGCGCCAAGTTTCAAGCAACCCGCAAGGCCGCGAGATGGACATGTTGCTGACCACAGGCGAGCGAATCTCGATGTCGTTGTTGTGCATGGCACTGCATGATGTGGGTTGTGACGCGGTGAGTTTTACTGGAAGCCAGGTGGGCATCATCACCGATACATCGCACACCAAAGCAAAGATTTTAGAAATCAAAGGCGATCGCGTTCGCGAAGCACTGCTTGCAGGCAAGGTTGCTGTCGTTGCAGGTTTTCAAGGTGTCAGCACCGACCGCGAGATCACAACACTTGGTCGAGGTGGTAGTGACACCACTGCAGTTGCTCTTGCCGCTGCGATGAAGGCCGATGTGTGCGAGATCTATACCGATGTGACCGGTGTGTTTACAGCAGACCCTCGATTGGTTGCGCAAGCAAGCAAGATAAAGCAGTTGAGTTTTGATGAAATGCTCGAAATGGCCGGAGCAGGAAGCAAAGTGTTGGCACTGCGCTCTGTTGAGTTCGCACGCAATCACAATGTGCCGATTCATGTTCGATCAAGTTTCACGTTAGAAGAAGGCACCTGGGTACTTGGAGCCGACGATGAGAGGAAAACAAAAATGGAAGATCCAATAATTTCTGGAGTAGTTCACGATGTGGGCGAAGCCAAGATGACACTGCTTGGTGTGCCCGACCGTCCTGGTGTGTCGGCTCTGTTGTTTGAGTCACTCGCAAAGGCAAATGTCAACGTTGACATGATTGTGCAGAACACATCGATTGAAGGCACCACCGATATTTCGTTCACGCTTCCGATCGGTGATATTGCAACTGCTGAGCCGATTTTGGCAAGCGTTGGGAAAGAAGTTGGAGCGAAGGGCGTGAACAAAGACGAAAATATCGTCAAGTTGTCGTTGGTTGGCGCAGGAATGAAATCAAGCCCCGGTGTGGCAGCAAAAATGTTCCGAGTGTTAGCTGATAACGACGTCAACATCGAAATGATCTCGACATCAACAATTCGCATTTCGGTTGTCGTCGAGCGATCCAAGTTGGAAACCGCAGTAAAAGCACTGCACACAGCCTTTGGTTTAGATAGTGGTGAGGATTACTCTGCTCCGTTGCCCGAACGCAAGTAGTTTGTAACGGATGATGACGAAACAGCGCGGTGCAAAAAAACGCGCACAATTTGTACCCTGGCGAAGCGCCGGCAACCGCACCGAAACAGGTGCGTCCGCCGACGAGATTGTGCGCTCAACCGGATGGGTCTTCAATAACGAAACTGGCAGCGAACTCACGCTTGAAGAATTTGTAGCTACTGGCAACAAAGAGGTGAGGCGTTACATGCATCAATTTGGTTTTGAAGCAGAGCGACTTGCGCCGTTGACCTTGCTTGAAATCGGTAGCGGAATTGGTCGAATGACTGCGTCATTTACCGAGCAATGCGCCCACGTAATTGCCGCCGATGTGGATGCTGCCTTTTTGGAACGCTGTCGCGAGACTGTCGGCAAACATGGTCGTGCAGACAGGCTGACAACGACACATGTGCAAGATGGCAGCACACTTGCACTTGCCGATAACTCCGTAGATGTTGCATTTTCGTATATCACCCTGCAGCACTGCCAACGTAATGACGCACTCGGTCTGTCGCGTGAAGCAGTGCGAGTTACACGCTCTGGTGGAACCGTGATCCTGAACTATCGCTCGTGGGTATTGAGCGATGTGTTGCTGGTTCCTGCCGGAATAGTGGTTCGCTTGTTATGGCGGATCCCAGCAATTGGAAAACAGATTTCTGGAACTCGATGGGCAACACGATTTGGTTGGCAGGCAAATAGGTTGAGCCCTGATGAAGTGTTGCAGGACATCATCGACCACAGTCAAAAATCGTTGACTGAGATCACGATTTATCATTCCCCATTTCAGGTTCGTCACGTTTCGCACTCCAATGCGCAGGTCAAGTCGTTGAAGCGCGTTAATCGAAGTCATTGGTGGCTCGTCGCTACCGTGAGTGGCTCATGACCGCACATCGACTGTCGATCGAAAACATAGAGCGCTCGGCACGCACGATCAACCCTGTCTTTTTGCATTCTCCTCAGTACAACTGTGAGTCACTCTCGGCCGAATTGGGGTGTGCGCTTACTCTCAAAGTTGAGACCCCAAATCCAATCAGAAGCTTTAAGGGTCGTGGTGCTGATTTCTTCATGCAAGAGAATGTTGCTGCGCTCGCTGGGCGAGATCTTGTGTGCGCAACCGCCGGAAACTTCGGACAAGCGATGGCTTATGTGTGCAGAGCACATAAGCGCTCGTTAATTATTTATTGTGCAACCAACGCCAACCCGCTCAAAGTTGACCGCATGCGCTCGATGGGTGCAGAGGTGCGCCAGATGGGCGACAATTTTGATGCGGCCAAAGAAAACGCCAAAAAGTTTTGTGCAGAGACAGGCGCATATTTTGTTGAAGATGGCAGAGACATTGCAATCTCAGAGGGTGCTGGATCCATTGCTGTTGAGTTGATGCAACAGCGCACGTTTGATGCTGTGCTTGTGCCGCTTGGCAACGGAGCATTGATCGGTGGCATTTCTCGATACATCAAGCACGTAGCACCAGACGTACAAATCATTGGTGTATCAAGTGCGACTGCCGATGCGATGGAGGCGTCATGGCGCTCGGGAACCGTGATCGAACGAACATCTGCCAACACAATCGCCGATGGCATTGCAGTGCGCACTCCTGTGCCAGAAGCGCTTAACGATATGAAGGGACATGTTGATGACGTGTTGTTGGTGTCGGAGGATGCGCTAAAGCGCGCAATGAAATTGGTGTTTGACAAAGCCGGATTGATCACTGAGCCCGCAGGTATTGCAGGGGTTTCTGCGATTCTTGAACATGCTCACCTCAAAAAGATGCGCCTAGCCACAATTTTGTGCGGAAGTAACATCACACCGACACAAGTAAATGACTGGCTTGTCGACAAGGTCTGACAACTAAACTGACGTTATGCGCGTAGGACTAGTTGGAGCCACCGGAATGGTGGGAACTGTGATGCGACAGTTGTTGGCCGAGCGCAACTATCCAGTTGATGAACTGCGGATGTTTGCCTCGTCGCGTTCGGCTGGTTCGACCATTGAATGGAACGGAAGAACCATCACTGTTGAAGATGCAACTACTGCTGACCCAAGCGGCATGGATGTAGTGCTGTTCTCGGCCGGAGCAACAACGTCTCGAGCGCTTGCCGAAAAATATGCAAATGCTGGTGCGATGGTGATTGACAACTCGTCGGCCTGGCGCATGAACGATGATGTGCCGTTGATAGTTTCCGAAGTTAACCCTGGTGATGTGGCTTTAGCCAAATTGGGCATCATTGCCAACCCAAACTGCACCACAATGGCTGCAATGCCGGTGCTCAAAGCACTGCACGACGAAGCAACACTTGTGCGTCTGATCGTCAGCACGTATCAGGCAGTGAGTGGCGCAGGAGTTGCAGGTGTGGCAGAACTCGAAAATCAGACGCGCGAAGGCGTCGCTGATGCAGGCAAACTCACGTACAACGGTGAAGCAGTGAAGTTCTCGAAACCAGAAAAGTTTTCGCAAACTATTGCATTCAATGTTCTGCCACTCGCTGGATCAATGATGGATGATGGCTCGTTTGAAACCGACGAAGAGCAAAAGCTGCGTAATGAAAGTCGCAAGATCCTGCACATTCCAGACTTGCGAGTATCGGGAACATGCGTGCGAGTACCAGTGTTTAGCGGTCACTCGCTGAGCATCAACGCCGAGTTTGCGCACCCAATAACGGCCGAGCGTGCGCACGAGATTTTGGCAACGGCCCAAGGCGTAGTAGTCGCCGATGTGCCGACACCATTGATGGCTGCGGGCAAAGACCCAAGTTATGTTGGTCGCATTCGTCAAGACTCGAGTGTTGATGGCAATCATGGTCTGGTGATGTTTATTTCTAACGACAATTTGCGCAAGGGCGCAGCACTCAACGCATTACAGATTGCAGAGCTATTAGTTAAATAGCAAAGAGCTAGTTGTTAAATCCGCTCATCGCAAGTTGTGGTCGCTGTAGCCAGTTGTCGTCAAGGTAGTTTGCCCGACCATCGATCACATGAACTGTGTACGCGTGGCGCGGCTTGTCGCTTAAGTTTGGACCAGATCGGTGTGGCAATGTGCCATTGAGTAGCACGAGCGTGCCGCGCGGTGCTTCGAGTGGCACAAGTCCTTCGGTTGGATATTGATCGTTATCAAAAACTTCAGTGATGGTCGCTGTGCGAGCAGAATTCAACTTTGATCGCGACTTGACGGGGATGCGATGTCCACCCGGCAACGCCCACATGCAACCATTTTCAGTTGTTGCGTCATCAATGGCAATCCAAAAACCGATCACGCTCTGTGGCTCTGTCCACAGAAATGTGTGGTCGGTATGACTGTTCACTTCTCCGCCGATGCGCGGTTGTTTGAATATGTACATCGACTGCAACAGCAGCGGGTCGGCAATCCCAACTTGTTGAGCAACAGCAGCCATTTTTGGAGTACGGCTGAACGCACTAAACACTGGGTCGAGATCGTGCATCGCGTGTCCGAGTTTGTTCAGACACAGGTGTGCTTCGGAGCGCAGTACACCGCGTTCATCAAACGCATCTTTTTCAAAAAAACAACGAATTTTGTCACCGCTTGTCAAAAAATATTCATCAGCCGCGTGTTGTGCTGTGGAGTCTGCAGTAAAGATGGTGGCTTCTTGTGGAGATGGCACATTGTCTTTGGCGAGTTGCAATGCGCGTTCGCGCAACTCGAGACACGCTGCATCATCAACAAAATTTGGCAGCACCAAATATCCATCGTCGTTGAACGCCTGCAGTTGCTTGGCCGAAAGTATCTCACTAGAGGTCGTCATGAGCCACTCGGGTTCTCAAAGTTGGAATGCTCCGGAAATGCTGCTGGCAACAAGATGCTCAGTGGCGTCGGTGTGCCTTCAACATCGACCAGCATGTTCGCTCCACCGTGCTCCCACAACAATTGGCGACATCGCCCACATGGCGTGACGTCGGTGTCGTTGCCAACACATGCAACCGCAATGATGCGTCCGCCGCCGCCCATAAAAAGTGCTCCCAGGATTGCACACTCTGCGCACAGAGTGAGACCATACGACGCATTTTCTACATTGCAACCTGAGATGATGCGACCATCATCAATAAGTGCTGCCGCACCTACTCGAAATTTTGAATAAGGCGCGTATGAATGTTGCTGTGCCGCGCGGGCAGCAGTGCGCAGTATTTGCCAATCAATCGGTTGTGCAGGTGTGGCCATACGCCAACACTAGTTGCGGGCGACCGACGCCAAAATTGCTGGAGTGAGTTTGTTGGCTCGGTCAACAACGGCGTGGGCATCGATAGTGAGTGCCACGCGATCGCGCACAACAACTTGGCCGTGAACAACAACATGGCATACGTCGCCACGACCCGCGGCAGCGACAATGGCGACATGCGGGTCAAATACCGGAGTAAGCGAGGGCGAGAATGCATCGAGCACGACGATGTCGGCATACTTGCCAACTTCGAGTGAACCAACGAGATGATCTATGTGCAGCGCCTTAGCCCCATTAATTGTGGCCATACGCAAAACGTCGAGTGCTGGCAAAACGGTTGGGTCTGATGCTGCGGTTTTTTGTACGTAACCAGCCAGTCGCATGGCGAGCCACAAGTCAAGGTCGTTGCCTGACGCCGGTCCATCAGTGCCAAGAGCAACATTGACACCTTGCTTATGCAACTCGACAATGCGGGCAGTGCCGCTGGCCAACTTGTAGTTGGATGCAGGGCAGTGCGTCACCGATGCACCGTGTTGTGCAATCATCGCGATATCGGTGTCATCTAAATGCACACCGTGGGCGAGGACCGCATTTGCGAGCAAATGAGTGTCGGCAAGAACCTTGATTGGCGAGCGACCATTGTGTCGTTTCGAAACGAGTGACATTTCACCAACGGTCTCTGCGGCGTGGACGTGAATGTGCGCGCCGTGTTGTTTGGCCAGTGCGGCGATCTGGTTGAGGTGATCTTCACCAAGCAAGTATGTGCTGTGTGGGCTAAGCCAGTTGAGTGAATCAAAACCATTTGGCAAAGAGAACTCTTGCTCACGCTTGACAGAATCGTTGAGCCACTCGTTTGCCCATGCCATGCGTTTGGTGAATGGCAATGGCTCAGGACCATCAGATTCGAGCAAGTTTGGACCGCAGTGAATGCGCATGCCAGAGCGTGCTGCAACTTCGAGTGCCGCGTCGGGCAAGTAGTACATGTCGAGTGCGGTGGTGATGCCACCCAGCAGCGATTCGAGCGCAGCAAGTTCGGTGCCGACCACAACTGCATCGTGCGACAACACGGCAATTTCTGCCGGCATCAGTCGGCCAAGAAAATCTTCCAAGTTCATGTCATCGCCGAGGCCGCGAAATAGTGTCATGCCCATGTGCGTGTGAGCGTTGATCATGCCAGGCATCACAATGCCACCCTTGGCATCGATGACAGTAGGTGCATTGTGGGCAATTGTTCCAGCAGTAATTGCGCGAATCTTGCGATCTGCACCAATCACGATCGTTGCATCGTTGACGATGGTGCCAACCGCGTCAACCGTGACAACGCATGCGTTGGTGATGGCGAGAAGGTCTTGTGGGGTACTCATTAAAATTTTGTCGCTTTCGTGGCGTCTATTTGTTTGAGCACGTCTCGCAACAGTGCTCCAACTCGTTGCGCAGACTCTTTACCAACCTGCAACACATCTTCACCCGACAGTGGTTGGGTGTTGATGCCCGCTGCCAAGTTGGTGGCAAGTGAGAGTGCCAACACTCGCATGCCCAAGTGTCGTGCGGCAATAGTTTCGAGCACGGTCGACATGCCAACCATGTCGGCGCCAAGTGTTGCGATCGCGCGAATTTCGGCTGGCGTTTCAAAATGTGGCCCGTGGAAGCCGAAGTAGACAGCCTCGTTGATGTTTGGAGAAACATCGCGCACGAGTGAGCGCAGCGACGAGTTGTATGCATCGGTGAGATCGACGAAGCGACCAGCGAGTGGTGCTGGTGGGTTGTCACCTGTGAGCGGAGAGTGACCTGTCATATTGATGTGATCTTTGATCACTACGGGCTCGCCAATGGTCCACTCTTTTTGCAAGCAACCCGCACCGTTTGTGAGCAATGCGATCTTGCATCCGAGTGCATGGGCGACACGCACTCCGTGCACAACTGCATGCACTCCGTGGCCTTCATACAAATGCGTACGTCCAGTGAGTAGCAATACGCGAGTTGAACCGATGGTGATCGACTTGAGTGCACCACCATGGCCGATTGCAGATGGGCGAGTGAAGCCTGGGATATCTGCAACGTTGATTGATTGAACTGGGGTCTGAGACACTTCTTCGAGAAGGCCCACGGCATCTGCCCAGCCAGAACCCAGCACCACGAGCACATCGTGTCCATCACCAAATTGCGCGCGAACCGCTTCAGCTGACCTATTGGCCAGTGCAAAGGCTTCTTTGACCACAAGATCCATGTATCAAGGCTAGGCGCAGAAACATATAGCCATACGGGAATGTTCCCAAAAACGTGCGTGTATCTGTAGCGTGGTGCGCTATGAACACGACTGTGACAGCACCACTAACAATCTCTCCAGCGCGCGTATTGGCCGACTTGTTGCCAAAACGTGCGTCGCGCACATCTGCACTCACGCAAGATGTTGTTCTCGTCCTTGGGTTCGCCTTACTCACTGCCCTTGCCGCACAGATTGAAATTCCGCTTGGGTTCACACCGGTGCCACTGACTGGCCAAACATTTGCGGTGCTTCTTGCGGGAGCAGTGCTCGGTATGCGACGTGGTGCCTTGAGTCAACTTGTGTATTGGTTTGCTGGACTTACCGGTTTGCCTTTTTATTCGGGTGGTGCAGGTGGTTGGAAAGATGGCACCGGTGCCACACTTGGCTACCTTGTTGGCTTCATAGTTGCCGCTGGCGCAATCGGCTTTCTTGCAGAAAAAAAACAAGACCGAAACTTTGCGACTTCTTTGCCGGCAATGTTGCTTGGATCAACAATTATTTATGCGTTTGGCGCAACATGGTTGGCGCATAAAATCAACGTGCCACTAGCAAACGGTGACACGAATGCAATCAGTCTTGGTGTTGCACCATTTTTGATTGGCGATTTGTTGAAAGCACTCATTGCAGCAGGACTCACGAGCACCGTGTGGACTGCAGTCGCTAAGCGCAGTTGATACCAGCGCGTTTAGCGCGAACGCTCAAGCTCATACAACGTTGTGCCGCTACCACGCGCAACCCACAAACCTGCACCGGCTTGCACAAAGTGTCGATTGAGACGCTTGCGATACCAATCTCCGGTGCGTGCATAGATATTGAGGTCAGTGGTCTTCTTGTCGACAGCATTGCGCAAGTCGGCTGATGTCGGTACTTCCAGATACAGCACGCCGCGAGTTGCTTTTGCCAAATTGCCAATGGCTGCAGCAGCCTGTTTGTCGTTGAGGTATTGCAACACGCTGTGGCAAACAACGAGGTCAAATTGTCGCGTTGGAAACCATGATGCGATGTCGTGACATTCGTGGCCGTACTTTTCGCAAGCATGCTCGCTGATGTCAACCGACAATCGCTTTACTTTTGGATGAGTGGTTGCATACCAATCTCGCCAGTAACCAAGACCCGCACCCACATCGAGCACCGACCGCACTGGTACTTCCCACCACTGGCACATTGCGTGTACTGCAGTTGCGAGTGTGTTGACCTTGGTGCGGCTGTGAACAGGGCTAGTTGAATAGAAGCGCTTGAAAAAAGCAGCATCAAATGTGTGGCGTGGCATGCATCTTGTGTAGCAGGTAAGCGGCCGCCGTTACGATTGTTGCCGTTACGATTATTGCCAGACCTCACTCGAGATCGCATTCACAAGGAGCCAACCATGTCGGTATATGAAACTAAAATTGCACGCCTCACCGGTGCAGGCAGCCCATTTGATGATGTGCTTGGCAAAGTGACATTGCTTGTCAACGTGGCATCCAAGTGTGGTTTGACCCCGCAGTACACGGCGATGCAACAGTTGCACTCCGACTTGTCGGGCAAGGGATTCAGTGTGCTCGGCGTGCCATGCAATCAGTTCATGGGCCAGGAGCCAGGCAATGCACAAGAGATTCAAGAGTTTTGTTCAACAACGTACGGCGTTGATTTTCCATTGAGCGAAAAAGTTGATGTCAATGGTGATGCTCGCCACGCCCTGTATGCGTCATTGGTGACTTCACCAGATGCCGAAGGGTACACCGGCGATATTCGCTGGAACTTTGAAAAGTTTTTGATTGGTCGCGACGGCAAAGTTGTTGCAAGGTTTGGTCCGCAGGTTGCACCAGACGCACCAGAAGTAGTAGCTGCAATTACGTCGGCACTGGGCTAATCACAATGCTCAAAGTCGGTGCAGTTCAGATGTCGATGTCGACAGACATCGCAACGAATATTGCAACCGCCGAGCGTCTTGTGCGCGTTGCTGCATCGCAGGGTGCACAAGTCGTATTGATTCCCGAACTTTTTGAGGGACATTATTTCTGCAAGGATGTAGATCCAAAACATCTCAACCTTGCTTTGCCAATCGACGGACATCCAACCATCGCGCATTTTCAGCGCGTGGCAAAAGAGCTCAATGTCGTTTTGCCAATCAGCGTGTTTGAACGTGCCAACGAAGCATTGTTTAACACCGTCGCGATGATTGATGCAGACGGAACAATGATGGGGATCTATCGCAAGAGCCATATTCCAGACGGCATCGGTTACAGCGAAAAATATTATTTCAGTCCTGGAGATACTGGCTTTCGCGTTTGGAAAACACGACACGGCGCAATTGGCGTTGGTATTTGCTGGGATCAGTGGTTTCCAGAATGTGCTCGATCGATGGCGCTGCAAGGGGCCGACGTGTTGCTGTATCCAACTGCAATTGGCAGCGAACCACCAAACCCTTCGTGGGATTCTGCACATCATTGGCAACGCGTTATGCAAGGCCATGCCGGAGCAAACATGGTTCCGGTCGTTGCAGCCAACCGAATCGGTCGCGAAGTTGGCGAACAAACAGAAATTACTTTTTATGGATCTTCATTCATTACCGATGCACTGGGCGCCAAAGTGGCAGAAGCCAACCGCACTGACGAGGGTGTTTTGGTGGCAACAATCGATTGCAACGAAAACCGCGCAATGCGCAGCGCTTGGGGCTTGTTTCGTGACCGACGCCCAGAGTTGTATCGCGGCTTAACCACGTTTGATGGCACGACGTCGGGCAACTAATGCCGAGAATGCCAGGAGAGTTTGCTCCTCACGAACGCACAGTAATTGCATGGCCTACTCGCGACGACGTATACGGCAAGCATCTTGACGAAGCACGGGAGGCTCACGCAGCGTTAGCGCGCACGATCTCGGGTTACGAGCCCGTAACCATGATTGCGAATCAGCAAGAAGCCGAATACGCAGCAGAGTTGTGCGGCTCGACAGTGGAAGTGGTGGCATTGCCTATTGATGACTCGTGGTTTAGGGACTCAGGCCCGATTTATGTATTTGATGGCGGCGAGCGTATTGCAGGCAACTGGATTTTTAATGGCTGGGGTCAAAAGTTTGTGCCATTCGACAAAGACGCCGCCGTTGCAAGTGCATGGGCCAAACAGGCTGGTCACTCGGTGCGCAATATCGACATGGTGCTCGAAGGTGGATCGATCACGTCCGATGGCGCTGGCTTGTTGGCCACAACTGAGCAATGTTTGTTGCACCCAAATCGCAATCCGCACTTGAGCAAAGCTCAGATTGAACAACGATTGCGCAGTGAGTTTGACTTGAACGAAGTGATGTGGCTTCCACACGGATTGTCGATGGACGCCGACACCGACGGGCACGTAGACAACGTTGCGATCTTTATTGCTCCGCGCACGATGGTTTTTCAGACATGCGACGACAAATCATTGAGCGATCACCTGCGTCTTGAAGAAAATCGCAAGGTTGCTCAATCTTTTGGCGTGACGATGCACGAAATTCCTGTGTTGCCAGTGATTGAGTATCACGGTGAGCGCATGCAAGTTCCGTATCTCAACTTTTACATGATCAATGGTGCAGTGATCGTGCCTGTCTGCGGTCACGCAGCAGATGACGACATGCTTGCACTCATCGGTGAATATATTCCCGATCGCGACATCATTGGTCTCGACATCGGTGGCATTCTTGCTTACGGTGGTGGTGGCATTCACTGCATCACGCAGCAAATACCTGCTGTTCTCTAACAGTCTTTAAACAGGCGCATCCATTGAGCGCAGCGGCAGGTGCTGTGACGGCAGGTTGTCCCACATATCGGCAAGCAAATCTTCACGCAATGCACGCACGCTTGGGTCATCCCAGCGATTGACGTGTTGCAGCGGGTCGTGAGTGAGATCGTAAAGCTCACCATCACCGGCTTTGCTCATAGTGCCGTCGAGCGCGGCTGTGCACACCCAGTTATCGCGACAGATTGTTCGTAGGTGCACAATCTTTCCGAACAACACCGAATCCCATTCGGTGAGCACACGCTCGTGACCAAGTTGTTCGGCTTCGGCTTGATGCATTGGTAGTCGAGGTGCTTCTACGTAACTCGGTTGAGCAATGCCTGCGATGTGCGCAAATGTTGCGGCAAGTGAAACGTGGCCGACTGGAGCAGAAACACGAGCAGGTGCAATATTGGCGCTTGGTGCTGGGCGCCAGATAAGTGGGAGTCGCATCAATGAGTCGACATGGTACGGACCCTTGAAGAGCAGACCGAAGTCGCCTTGAAACTCGCCGTGATCGGTGGTGTACAACACGTCGAGGTCGTTGCCCCAACCGCGTGACTCGATCGCGCCCATGACTTTGGCAATTGCTTCGTCGATCAGTTCGTTTTCAACATGCGTGTACGCATTAACTTCGCGCACTTGGTCTTGTGTAAGCGTGGCTGGCACCCAACGAGCCGGTGCTTCGTAGTTTGAAACGAAGGTGCCGTCGTACCAACCGCGCCAGTGGCGCAATTTGTCATCGAGTACGGCTTCGCGAGTTGTTGAATTTGCGATGTATCCCTCTGGAAGATCGAGGTCTTGCCAACGCACACGGTGCATCTCTGATGCTGGCGGATCCCAAGGGTGATGTGGATCGGGAAAACTCATCCAACAAAACCAGTCGCGATCTGCAGGCAGCGATTCGAGCCACGCAATCGTGCGTTGAGCAACCCATTCGGTGTGATACCAATCGGTGGGAATTGGGTTGACGTGCACTTGCGGTGCTTTGGTATCGCCACCGCCTTCGGCGTTGACTTGCAGCTCGTTGTCAAGAACGCGGTAGTAATTCAGTACGGCTTCTGGGTGGTTGTCGCGAATCCATTGTGAGTAGTGCAGTGCGCCTGCAGCACCGTGCGTGGCGAGCTCCATATGGTCAAAACCACGGTGGGGATCATTTGGGTTTTCGTTCGTAGAGCGATGGGCACCCATGCGGTTTTCGGTGAAGCGCAAAAATGGATCGAGCAACGGCTCGAAGTGCGCCTTACCGATCAGTGCGGTTGCGTAACCGGTCGCTCGCAAGTCGGCTGCAATACTCGGCGCATCTTCTGGCAGGGGTACACCGTTCATCCACACGCCGTGTGTTGCAACATGCTGGCCTGTGAGCATGGTGCTGCGCGATGGCATGCACACCACATTTTGTGGATGTGCACGATCAAACGTGATGCCGTGCTTGCTCAAGGCGTCAATCGTTGGCGTGCGAGCAATCATTCCGCCGTTGCAACCAAGTGCGTCGTAGCGCTGCTGGTCTGTGGTGATAAAAAGAATCTTGCGGCCCATTTATTTCCGATCAAACATTTCTTTAACTTTTGCAATGCCCGCACCTGCTGCGCCGCCGATTGGAAGCGCCAACACTTCTGGGTCCATGTCGGTCGAATACATCAGCAGGCATCGATTAGGCCCATCGGGAATCACATCAACTGTTCCGAGATGAAACGTGATCAGCGGGTTATTGACAATCTTGTATTGAAAGCGGCGCAAATCATGATCGAGGGTAACGATGTCTTCTTCAAACGTGATGCCGGCTGCAAGTACGATCCAGCGCTTGTTGCCCTCAACGCGACACGAAGTAATTGGAAACCATTCATGCAGTCGTTCCGGCGCACCGACAAATGCCCACACGGTGTCGGCATCGCACTCGATAAAGCCAAAGCGACGCACGGTTCCCATGTCGGTAAATCTAATCTTTTCGCACTCAAACTGCACAAAGCCAACGAGTTATTGGTTGGGTATCTGCCAGTCAATGGGGTCTGAGCCGTTTGCTCGAAGCGCTTGATTGATTTGAGAAAATGGCTTTGAACCAAAGAAACCATTGTGTGCCGACAACGGACTTGGGTGAACCGACTCGATGATTGTGTGTTGCGGTTGTGTGATCAACGATTTTTTGTTGCGCGCAAATGTGCCCCACAGCACAAACACGATGGGCGACTTCAGTGATCCGAGTGTGCGCACCACGGCATCAGTAAAAACTTCCCAACCATGACCTTGGTGTGTGCCAGCACCGTCTTGTCGCACCGTCAGCGTTGCATTGAGTAACAACACACCTTGACGAGCCCATGAAGTTAAATCGCCACTTGACGCAGGCTCAATGCCGCAATCTGCTTGTAACTCTTTGTAGATATTGCGTAGCGATGGCGGGATCTTGACGCTGTTCGCTACCGAGAAACACAAACCATTTGCTTGGCCTTGCGAGTGATATGGGTCTTGCCCCAGTATCACTACTCGAACTTTGGAAGGAGCAGTGAGTGCGAACGCACGAAACGTTGCATCTAAAGGTGGGTACACGTTTGCAACTTGTCGTTCAGCAGCAACAAAATCTTGCAAAGTCGACCAATACGGTTTCGATGTTTCGTCGGTCAGCAGGTTTTGCCACAACATCGGTAATTGGTCGGTCATGGAGCAAAGACCCTGGTCATCCACCAAATGCTCGGTAGACGCGTTCTGCTGGCCCGAGCCCAAAGTATTTATTCCACCAACTGGAGAGCATCAGTGCACCGACATAAAACAACAGCGACAGCACAAGCGCGGTGTCAAGACCGGTACCGCCCACCCAATGCAACCGATGAACCACAAGATTAAAAAATGCGACATGCAACAAATACACCGAGAGTGTCATGCGTCCGGCCCGTGCAAGTAACTGCGTGAGAGCAAGATGCGAAGCGTGCTCAACTACAAATGAAACCAAACAGAGTGCGACAACAGCAGTTGCGAGCGTGCCGAGTGAAAATAAAATTCCGCGATCGAGGGGCTGGGTCGACAACAGCTTTGCGAGGACAAATTCGTGATCGGAAATCTGCGATGACGGTGTAAAGAGAAAATTTGCAGCGTGCGTGACGAGCATGAGGAGAATCGCTGCGAACATGAGTCTCAGGCGAATCTCGGTTAATCGATGGATGTGGCGTCCGAGCAAGATGCCCACAATAAAAAAAGCGATCCATGGAAACACGGGATGGGTGTAGTCAACAAATGTGCGAATGAGCAGATTGCGTGGCGAATTAGGCGAGGGTGAGAGCCAGCGAGTGTTATTGCCATCGAGCAACTGGCTTGCTCGCCACCATGAAAGGCCTGCTGCAATGATGATGCTTGCTCCGCTCAGCGCGATCAGTCGTTTTGATGACCACGCAAACACAGCCGCCGCGATGATGAAATATGCGCCGTAATAAAAGAGGATTGTTCCGGGCCAGATCCATTGCACGAAGTAACCCAAGAAATACAGCAATGTTCCGCGACGCAGTAGAACGATGCGAGCATGTTGAATATCGGCACGGTTGTTTGACTCTCGTGCGCGTTGCGTAAACAAACTCACACCAATGCCGGCGATCAAGACAAACGTTGCAGCGAATCGCGTCGTCAGTGGGCCTGTGAGCGGGTTGAACATGCGTTCCCACACCGACGGTTGAGTGGGGTACATCGACTGAAAACCGTTGAGATAGGCGTGAAAATTCATAGCAACAACACCAAACAACGCAATGGCTCGGGCGACGTCCAGACTTTCGATCCGCGATGACGAATTCACAGAATGAATTATTTCCAGGAGATGGTGTCGGCAAATACTCGAGTGAGTGGTTGCTGCACATCAACAATGTCGTTGACAGTTGGGCAAGTTGCACCATCTTGCACAAACAAAATCGTTGAGTGCATGTGTGGTGGCTCAAGCATCGTGAGGCGTTGTTGTGCAAAGTGAAACGGGCTGAGATCGCCAGCATTTGTAGCAACACCGTGGCTTGATCCGCAACCAACTACCACGAGTGAACCGCTGCCAGTAATTGGCGTGTTGCGATAGCCCGCTGTTCCGCCATTGACGCGGCTCACATCCAAGACATCGGTGCCGAGTGTGAGCATCGACTTGTCACCAAGCCACAAAGAAGTGCCAGAGCGGGCGACTATTTTTCGTTGTGAATGAGCGGTACGAAGCGTGTTCAGCGTGGACGCGTCAATATGACTGACATACATCGGTAAATTGTTTGGCAAGACGCTGAGCCATTGTGCGATTTCTTGCGCGTGATCAGCAGCCGTGCCATCGAGTGGTGGGTGCACCGACCAGCCGTGCTGTTCAAAGCCAGCAGCATTTACAGCACTCATGACCGACGCGACACCGGAAGCGCCGGCAACACCAAAACGTTGCACGCTCGATCGGAGTTTGATGATCACGCGGCCACTCCAACTATGCGACACAAGTGTGTTGACGTGTTGCACCGAGCCGACAACGAGCACTGCATTGCTCGGCAACGAAGCTGGCAACTCATCGCCAACAGGCGTGAGCACGATTGGCGTGTGCGATGCAGGAATGTCGTGGGCCTCAAAGACTGTGCCAACTGCAATCTCGGTTGCAATCGAAAGTGCTTGTTCAATCAGGAGTGGCCGGCCAAACCCATAACCGTTGCCTTTGACAACCGGTACGAGGAGCTCGCTGTTCCCCAGCAACGCGGCCTGGGTGTTCACGTGGCCAAGCCAAGCTTGGCGGTTGACTGTCAGGCGCAAAGTCATACGACTGCACGGTATCTGAACGGTTTGGATGACCCGTTTAAACCCGACTTGTTAAGTCAACAATTGCCCCTTAGGCTGACTCGATGGCCAAATTGTTCAGTTTCCCCAACCCCGTCAACGAAACATCAGCCCGAATTGTTGCTGGTGGTGCTGTCGTCTTGGGCACCCTTTTTGCCGCAACTGGCAGTGGCTGGATTCTGGCGGTTCTGACGTATGGCTTTATTGCACGAGTGCTCACTGGCCCAAGATTGAGTCCACTCGGTCGGCTCTCGACACAAGTGATCACACCGTTACTCACGCCATTGATGAAAAGTGAACATCGAATGGTGCCTGGCCCACCAAAAAGATTTGCCCAAGGTGTTGGCGCAACATTCGGCATCGTTGCAAGCGCACTGTTCGTGAGCGGAGCAGCGACCGAAGCACGATTTGTTATCGCTGCACTCGTTGGCGCTGCATTTCTTGAATCAGCATTTGCGTTGTGCCTCGGCTGCATCATGTTTGGATGGCTGATGAAGGCTGGAGTAATTCCTGAAGAAGTTTGCGAAGAGTGCAATAACTTCAGTTTGCGTTCTTTGGCCACGACGTCAAGTCAGGCTTAAGCGCGTCGAAGTTTTGTTCTCGGGCAACGCCTTTCCACACACCAACTCCGTACGCGGCATCGTCAAGTACGCGCAACGCGGTAAATCGGATCGGGTCAAGCTTTGGTCGGCCTTTCCACCATTCATACATTGATGGAACCACCGCTGCAGTAATTAATACCCAACGCATTCGTTTCGAAAATAGTGCCAGCACAACTGCAATTGGCCACCACACTCGCGTAATCGCTGAAGCGATTGTGCGTCCGGCATGCAAATTGCCAAGACCAGCCAAGCGCGCAGACTCTTCGACAGCATGTGGAACATCGCGCAATTTGCGAGCGAGTGCTGCGATGGTTCCGGCACCCACAAGTGCGCCAAAGATTGGGTAACCGAGTGCAATAAGTGCCCACATGCCCGCTGAATAGCCGCTTACTCGCACAGGTGCAAGCGCACCCTTGTGTCTTTGCGCCAGGGCAGCTGCCGATGTGCCGTAGCCAATTCGCTGCGCAACAAAATCGCTGACAGTAGATCGTGGCAAGTGAGTGCACACTGCAGTTGGCTGATATCGACAGCGCCAACCCGCAGCATCCATGCGCCACAATGCGTCTACGTCTTCGCCAACTTGCAATGTTTCGTCAAAGCCACCGATGTGATGCATTGCTTCGGTGCGACACAACCACATGGCAGACGGTGTGTAACTGATGCGCGTACCTTTGCGAATACGACCCTCAAGTGGACCTAGGTCGAGTGGTGATCTCACCGCTTCATAAGCAGCTAACGCGCCTTCGGTAGTTGCACTGACAATGCGCGGTGCAACAAGACCAACGCGCTCGTCGGTAAAATACGAGAGCAGCTCAATCAACGTGTTGTTTTCGAGCGTTACATCAACATCTATGAACGCAACAAATGGCGTGGTCACAAACTGCAATCCATAGTTGCGCGCAGCACCTGGACCCTTATTTTGGTCGAGTGAAACAACTCGTGCACCATCAAGGTTGGAAATTGCGTGAGGACTTGCATCGTTAACCACGATGATGGTGGCTGCAGTTGGAGTGAGATTGGTCAGCGTGCCAACAAGTGCGTCGAGCAACCGCGCGTCTTTTGAATTACGCACATGTGCAGGAATCACGATGCTTACATCGGCCAACGTGAAAGGTTGCTCGCTACCAACAATGTGTGTCGGATGAATGGCACCGGCATCAAGCAGACGGTTGGTGAGTGTTTCGTGACCTGCGGGGAGGGGCAATCCAATTTCGAGCAACTCTGCAATATGGCGACCGTCTTCGCTCAATGTAAACATCTTGAGAGGAGAACCAGCGAACACCATGAGACCACGCACAGGACGACGCCAAGACGGATCAACAATGAAGTGCGGCTGATTGATGAGGTCGGTCATGGTTATGAGTTATTTGGTTCGTTAGTTCATGTGTTCATTAATAAAGGTAACGAGATCTTGTGTTAATTGCGAGAGCAAACTCTGGCCGTGCTGAGACGTCGCAGTAGTCGGGTCGCCCAACACGCCGTTGGCAGAAACCGCACGCACACCGCCGCTACGCAACTGCGCAGATATTTCGCCAATTGGCTTGGTTGATCCAGCCTCGGCCTTTGTCATGTTGACTCGTGATGGGTCGATAGCCAGCATCATTGAGGTCTCGCTCGCACCAGCATGTGCGTCACCGTGTTCGATGCGCGGCCACCACGATGCAACACTGCGTTGCTCGCTCTTGAGTGTGCGAACTGCGGCGTTCACGGCATCGGTATTGCCACCATGACCATTTACGAACACCACACCACTGCACCAGTCGGCTGATCGAACGATCTCAATCAAGACTTGCGTGAGAGCATCAGTGCCCATCGATAATGTGCCGGGAAAGCCAGCATGCTCACCACTTGCAGTGATGGACAGACTTGGGGCAATCAGAAGGCGGTTGTCTTGTTGCGCTGCTTGCGCACACAAGTACTGTGCGATTTGAGTGTCGGTGTCTAGTGGTAGGTGCGGGCCGTGCTGTTCGCATGATCCGAGTGGCAATAACAGCACCGTTGATTCACGATTTGCGATCTGCGACCAAGTGTTGGTTGCGATGTTGTTGGCCACGCCAAAGACTAAGCGCGAAGGCGTTTGCGCACAAAGCGCACTGCTTCGATCAGCAAAGTTGCGCTGACTGCGCCGCCGAAAGCGACCAGAAACGCCTTGGTGTGGTCGTCCTGGAAAGTTTTGCCACCGATAAAGCCAAGCAGCGATGCATAGAGCGCCCAGATAGATGCAGCAGCAACGATCCAGCCAAAGAACCAGCGATGATCGCGACGAGTGATGCCACAGGTGAGAGTCAACAGGGTGCGACCACCGGGTATGAATCGTGCAGTGATGAGCAGCATTCCACCACGTTGTTCAATTTGATGAATGACTTTCTCTAATCTCTGCTGGCTTTTCTCATTGCGGGTGTATCGCTTGAGGATTCGTTCGCTTGCTTCGCGCCCAATGAGGTACGACATGTTGTCACCAATAAACGCACCCGCTGCGGCCACCAACACCACGAGAGCAATCGACAAGTGTCCAGAGCCAGCACTTACTCCACCAATGATGACAAGGGTTTCGCTTGGCACGATCGGAATCACCGAGTCTGCAACTGCAACGCCAAGGATGATGAGGTAAAACCAAGATGACGATGAAAAGTGCTCAAGCCATGCAAAAAAGTCGTTGAGCTGATTCATTACATTCAACGCAAAAACTTTAAGCGTTTTCCTCGTGAGACTTGAGTCGACGAATATTTGGCAAGTGCCGAATAATGATCATGCCAACGAGCCCGAGTGCTGCAGCCAACTCCCACATGTTGTCGTTGCGCCAGATTGCAACATAAACAGGAACTGCGATGGTGATGATCAACGAAGCAACAGATGACTTGCCAGTTGTCTTACGCAGAACGAACCACGATGTGCACAAGATCAAACTCATGACGGGGTACAGCACATACATCACGCCACCACCGGTGGCGACGCCCTTACCACCGACAAATTTGCGAGTGACGGGAAACGTGTGGCCGATCACTGCGGCGTAGCCACAGGCATAGGCAAGATACGAGACACGAAGCGCGTCTGGTTGTGTGTTCATCACAAGCCACGCAAGTCCCACTGAAGCAGAACCCTTGAGTACATCGGCAACAAATACAACGAGTCCATATTTCCAACCGAGCAAGCGCACAACATTGGATGTTCCCGGATTGCCAGACCCTGCCGCAGTGACATCGACGCCACCGCGCTTGGCAATGATGAGCGCACTTGGAAACGTGCCAAGAAAATACGAAATAATGATGGCGCCGATAATCAGCAGTGGATTGACGTCGTTCATACCCGTTCCATTCGTTGCACTGCTTCTTTGGATGAAGCCAGCCGTGGAGTATTGATCTTTACAGATCTTGAGTGGTCCATTGACGGCTTGGGGATGAGGTTGATTGAAGCCAACTTGACGAGTTCTTCACCATGACCTGTCACACACTCTGGGTCTGGTCCATCGAGTGGTATGCCTGTAAAGAACTTGGCGGCCATGCAACCGCCTTGGCAGGCGTCGTAACTACCACAAGCCGAACATGCGCCCTCCGACTCTGGCTCGCGTAGCGACAAGAAGAGGTCACTTTCTTTCCATACTTTGGTGAAGCCGCCGTCGCTCAATAGTGATCCGGCTTTAAATTGATCATGAATAACAAATGGGCATGCGTACACATCGCCGATCGGGTCGATCAAGCACACCACACGACCGGCACCGCACAGGTTGAGACCGGGGAGTGACTCACCGAATGCATTTAAGTGAAAAAACGAATCGCCAGTGAGCACGTTGTCGCCGTGCTTCATCAACCAGTCGTAAATCTGACGCTGCTGTTGTTGCGTTGGGTGCAACTCATCCCACGTGTCGGCGCCTCTGCCTGATGGACGTAGGCGAGTGATGCGCAATTGTGCGCCATACGAATCGGCGAGTGCCTTGAATGCATCGAGTTGGTCGACGTTGTGTCGTGTCACAACAACAGAAATTTTGAATTGTCCAAAGTTTGCATCGCGCAAATGATTCATTGCTGCGATTGCTGTTGCGTACGAACCTTTGCCGCGCACCGCATCGTTGGTCGCAGCGTCCACGCCGTCAAGACTGATTTGGATGTCGAGATAATTCATTGAAGCCAATCGCCGCGCATTGTCGGCGGTGATGTAGGTGCCGTTAGTTGAAAACTTGACGCCGATGTTGTTGGTTTCTGCGTGTTCGAGAATCTCAAAAAAATCTTTGCGGATCATTGGCTCGCCGCCACCAATGTTGATATAAAAAACTTGCAAATCACGCAACTCGTCGAGCACTGCTTTTGCTTGAGCGGTTGAAAGTTCGCGTGGATCTCTGGTGCCACTGCTCGACAAACAGTGCACGCACTGCAAGTTGCAGGCGTAGGTGATTTCCCATGTCAAACAAATTGGTGCGTCAAGACCAGACTTGAGTTGGCTCGCGAGTGCTTTACCTGACACGAATGATGTCCGATGCTGCGAGCGAGTCAATGGCTTCTACAAAACTCGGCCATCGCGATGGCTGAATGTTGTGCGCTCCGAGCGCATCTTGCAACGTTGCGTAGTCGGCGACGTCACTAACGACAGCAACAACGTCTGGGTGTTTTAAGAAAACAAGTTTGCGATTGCCGTAGTGATAGGCGAGGGCGCCAAATGATTCAGGGCGCAGTGCTACTTGCGGATTTAATTCGCATGCTGTTTCCAGCGTGATTGACATGGTGTGTAATTGACGATTGGCAGTTGATGTAGTCAGTAGTTAATAGACGCCGCACATGCCGTCAATCGAAATTTCTTCGACAAGCAGTTCGGTGACATCTTGGTGAACAGTCTGTTTGACCGAATCCGTATCTTGCACAATTTCGCTTGCTTGGGCTGTAGTTGTGGGTTCCATTACCTGCCAACAATACTCAAATGGTCCCTCTCGGGCTAGCGTCAGCGTAGGAAGTGTGGTTTTAGAAGCCATCTAAAAGGGGGACCTTGTGAAGACAAAAGCAGCGGTGTTGTGGGAATTGAATGCTCCGTGGAGCATCGAGGATATTGAATTGGATGCGCCTGGCCCGAACGAAGTACTTGTCAAGTTGGCCGCGTCTGGTCTTTGTCACTCGGACGAGCATCTTGTTACTGGCGACTTGCCATTTGAACTTCCGATCATCGGTGGCCACGAAGGTGCTGGAGTTGTGCAACAAGTTGGAGCAAATGTGAGCTGGCTTGCTCCAGGCGATCATGTTGTTTTTGGTTTTATTCCTTCGTGCGGTCGTTGCGTGAGTTGCTCGACTGGTCACCAAAACTTGTGTGACCTAGGCGCTTACATGGCAACCGGAAAGCAGATTAGCGATCAAACATCTCGCCACCATGCTGGCGGAAAAGACTTAGGAGTGATGTGTCTACTCGGAACATTTGCTCAACACACTGTGGTGCACGAAGCAAGTTGCATCAAGATTGAACAAGATGTTCCACTCGATCGTGCGTGTCTGCTCGGTTGTGGTGTTGTAACTGGTTGGGGTTCGAGCGTTTATGCAGCCGAAGTGAAGCCTGGCGACACAGTTGTTGTGGTCGGCGTTGGTGGTATTGGCGCCAATGCAATCCAAGGTGCGCGTATTGCCGGCGCAAAACAAATCATTGCGATTGATCCAATTGAGTTCAAGCGTGAGAAAGCAATGGAGTTTGGTGCGACACATAGCGCCAACTCGATGGCCGAAGCAGTCCCACTGTTGCAAGAACTCACTCGCGGCACGATGGCTAACAAAGTGATCATGACGATGGGCGTTGGTAGCGGCGCAGTAATTCATGAAGCAATGGCGCTCACTGCAAAGCGTGGTCGTGTTGTTGTAACCAACATTCACCCAGCAATGGAGTTTGGTGCGTCGGTCAGTTTGCTCGACATGACATTGATGGAGAAGCAACTTGTTGGATCGCTCTTCGGTTCGGGCAACCCACGCTCCGATATTCCAAAGCTGCTCGGTTTGTATCGCGAAGGTCAACTTGATCTCGATGGTTTGGTCACCCGCACTTACACGTTGAACGACATCAACGAGGGTTACCGCGCGATGCGTGACGGAGAAAATATCCGTGGCGTCATCAAATATGACTGATCAGCAAACATCAAACCAAATAATTCGCGCAGTCGGCGGCAATGTTGTCGGACGTCAGCGCGAAATTGAGTTGGTAGTTGCCGCGCTTATTGCTGGGCGACACATGTTGCTTGAAGGGCCTCCTGGCACAGGCAAAAGTACGTTATTGCGTGCAGTTGCTCAAAGCATGTCGGTTGGGTTTTCGTTCGTTGAGGGCAACGCTGAGCTCACACCAGCACGATTGATTGGTCACTTTGACCCTGCTCGCGTCTTGAGCGACGGTTACACACCTGATGTTTTTGTGGACGGTCCGCTTGTAACGGCATTACGTGAAGGTTCATTGTTATATGTAGAAGAGATCAACCGCATTCCAGAAGAAACGCTCAACGTGTTGATCACGGTCATGAGCGAAGGCGAAATAACTGTGCCGCGCCTCGGCAAAGTGGTTGGCGCGAACGGCTTTCGACTTGTTGCGGCAATGAACCCGTTTGATGCCGTGGGTACGGCGCGCATTTCAAGTGCCGTCTACGACAGAGTATGCCGCGTTGCAATGACGTATCAGTCTTCAGGAGACGAATGCGCAATTGTTGATCGCAATCTCAAGGCGAATAGCCAAAAAAATAGCGCTGGTATGCAACCAGACTCTGCTTGGGTAACGAAAGTTGTCGAGGTGGTTCGCCGCACACGTAATCATCCCGATTTGCGAGTTGGGTCGTCGGTGCGCGGTGCGATTGACACTGCGTTGGTGGCGTCGAGTTTGGCCGAGATTCGATCCTCGAAAAATATTTCTGCATCAATTGGGCTCGATAGTGCACTAGTCGCGATCAGTGGCAGGGTGCGGGTTCGCGAAGGAAGCGTGCGCAATGCAGAAGAAGTTGTTGCCGAAATTTGGAATGATGTTTTTGGCTCGAGTGCCGGAGATGAGTCAGCGGGAAAAGCTGGCGCCCCGACTGGGGCCACGACCTCGAACTAGCAAATCCAGCGGTCAAAGAGGGTGCGCTGGCCGAGCAAGCAGAGAGTCAAGCAAATAAGAAAACAGTTTCGCGAAGTGACTTGGCGCGAAATGATCGTTTTGAACAAATCTCTCCAGAAGTTGGAGAACTCGATGAAGCCGCGGTGGATGAAGCCCTGAACGAAGCCCCCGACGAAATACTTGGCATGCTTGCAGACTTGACCGCAGCAACCGACCCAAAGTTGCGCGAACTTGCACGTCGACTTGCAGGGCGAGTGATGCTCGAAATCGCGCGCACTGGTAAGCCGCGTCCGCGCGGTATTGGCAAGATGACCCTTGTTAACTATCAACCAGATGCAGGCGACATTGACATCGATGCGAGTCTCGATGGACTAAACGAAATTCGAGTGCATGGTGCTGTTGATGTAGATGCCCTCAAAGTGCGGGGCTGGACAAAACCAGGAACTGCATTCAGTT
>Ga0194050_1000014_pt1 | contig 46325 bp, 47 predicted proteins | sample SepL2310m_MetaG_FD_148657 | JGI IMG/M metagenome (GOLD analysis project Ga0194050, IMG submission 148657) | Anoxic zone freshwater microbial communities from boreal shield lake in IISD Experimental Lakes Area, Ontario, Canada - Sep2016-L239-10m | ecosystem: Environmental > Aquatic > Freshwater >...
CGGTTACAAATCCCTAGAAGAGGGTCAAGCAGTTACATTCGAAGTAGTCCAAGGTCCAAAAGGTCCTCAGGCTGACGCTGTAAATCCTGCTTAAATAACCATTAACCTTTCGAGCAAGTCTCGAAAATAATTTAAGGTCTGCTAGAAATAGCAGGCCTTATTTTTTTATACCTATTTCTTTGGCTCAGCTGGAATTGTTGCCGGAACTTTAACTACCGGCTTTAAATCATTACCAATCTTCCAAGCATCTAAATACTTCCACGGGTATAAAACTCCCCGCTTAACCCACCAAATACCTTTTTGCGTTGGATAAGAGATTCCAAAATGTAGATGTGGTGATGTTCCTTTAGCACTTCCAGTTGCTCCTACCTCACCTAACTTATCCCCAGTTGCAACCTTTAATCCTGGTATCACATTTGTTTCAATCTTAGAAAGATGGCTTCCGTAATATCTGATTCCGTCATCGCCAATTATGGAAACCGATAACCCGCCACGATCTGCGCCAAGATTTGTTTTACCACTCCACTTATCAACAAGGACAATCTCATCAACTACACCCGCAATCGGTGAGACAAATGCGCAACCTTTTTTAGCGATGATATCTGTGGCTGGATAATCATGATGCGAGTGGGTGTACTTAACGGTGCAACCTAAAACTGGGAAGGTGTAGATCGGGGCAGCATTTGCAGTTGAAAAATTACTAGCAAGAAATACTGCAGTAAGTAAACCCACCTTTATTTTCATACTTTGATTATCCATTGCAAGCATGTGAATAACGGTAATTAATGCTTAGTGTTGATATAGATGTAAGATATGACACTCACCTCCTTAATTGGGGCGGTAGCTCAGTTGGTTAGAGCCCCGGACTCATAATCCGGTCGTCGTAGGTTCGAGCCCTACCCGCCCCACCAATATTTGTGTATTAATCAGGTAAGATTGCCTTATGAATGAAAATGAATTAGTTGCAATCTGGAATCAACAACGTGCTATCCGAGTTAAATCTCAATTAGCACCAACAGTTCTACTATCTGTTGTGTTAGCACTTGCTGCAACTGGCAACTTAACTAAGAACTCTGACTCAAATCTAAAGCTTTTTGTAATTGGCCTAGTTGCCTCAGGTGGAGTTTTTTCTGTCTCTGCCATGGTCGCAGCTATCAGAGATAGTCTTGCAGTAATTGACTCACTTAAATCTCTTAAATCACTCTCACCTTTGGGCAAGAGCATTAAGAAATCAGCGGATCAGCTTAAAGTTCTAGGCGTATTATTTATGGCAATGAGTGCTTTTAATTTCATTGTGCTTTTAAGATATCTCTAAGATACTTAAAACTTAATTAAGGTACTGCCCAACCGCAATAAGGCTAGAGCTGGCTAACTACTAGGGCTGGGTGTTGGGCCATAAACTCTTCAATGCTTTTTAGATTAGGCCTGCGATTAGCACCATGTGGCAGAACTGCAACAGATGCTGCAGCTGCACTTGCAAACTGTAATCTTTCAATTGGATCCATACCTTTTAATAACCCATACGCATATGCGCCATGGAAAATATCACCAGTCCCGTTTGTATCAATCGCATCAATTACATAGGCATTGATGCGTTGGACTTGGTTATCACCTTTAATCTGAAAGTAACAGCCGTTAGCACCATCAGTTATCACAACTGCGTTTCGCGTTTGATTCCACAGTGAGTTTATTACCGCAGCTACCTCCTCTTTTCCAGTAAGTGCCTTAGCAAAATTAATTGGCAAAATTGGGTCTGAAGCAAATGAGATCATTTGAAGCAGCAAGGATTTTTCAACAAAGAATTGTTCAGCATCTAATACCACCGGAATTTTAAGCTCACTACACTTTTTAATTACATCCAAAGTGCCTGGTGGGCAGATTCCAGCATCAACCATTAGTAACTGCGCTACTGAGATTGCTTTCGCAACCTTTTCTGTACTAGGTAGTTTTATGTGGTGCAGTGGCTCATCGTCATAAACAATAAATCGCTCACCATCTCCAGTTAAAACAATAGTTGCCTCAGCTGGATGAGATTTATCATCAAGATCAACAAACTCTGTGCTGACACCATTCTCTGCAAAATCATCTATCGCCGATTTCCATCGCGGCTGCCCACTCATTGTGCCGACATATGCAGTTTTCATGCCAAGTGCAGATAAGGCAACTAAGGAGTTCCTAACATTTCCACCAAAGCGATTTTCTCGCCTGATTATTTTGCCTTTTTCATCTTTCCACTTTGCATTGGTAACTAAGATTTGATCAGAGGCAATACACCCAACGCCGATAATCATTAATTACTTAAGCAGTTGGTGGTAAGCCAGCATCTTTAAGAGCGGCCTCAGCAGTTAAACCATCATGAATTACGGTGTAGTAAGCACGTGATGCTTTTTGCACATCTGCTGCGCCCCAAACATTTCTACCAACTACTGCACCTTTTGCGCCAGCATCAATTGCATCTCTAGTACTTGCTAATGCTGCGCCAAGTGTTGGCTCCTTTGGTCCTCCTGCAATCACAATTGGCGCTGGGCAGGAAGCTACGATCTCAGCAAATGCTTTTTTATCCCCTACATAGCCAACCTTAATTACATCCACTCCAGTTTCAATGCCACATCTAACCGCCCAAGCAATCTCATCTGGGGTGAAAACAATCTCGCCATCTTTATTTTTTGAGTAATCTCGTGGATAGATGTGGGCAATAATTGGAATATTAAATTCAGTAGCTTCCCGAACTGAATCTGTTAGCCACTTTAAATACTTACCCTCAGTTCTACCTCTAACTGGAATTGCAACCGCCAAAGCATCTGCACCAAGCCGGATTGCATCAATTGGTCGGGCTAATAACTCTGAAATTCGATCATCAACTGTAAAGCAGCCACCTTGAATTATTAGTGCAGCGCTACCGGCATATGGCACCCATAAATTCTTTGCTGTGCCAACTTGAATAGTTACTGAATCTGGCTTACCAGCCATAGTTGCAGCAAGTGCCTTTGGCAGATTTGCTAAGCCACCTGAGACTGCATTTCCATAGCCAACAAAGTGATCAACTGCTACACCAAATAGATTGCCGGATGGATTAGAAAAGATTCGTTTAAGTCTGACTTCGCGTCCGATGCTCATACATCCCCTTGAGTTAAGTTAGAAACTTTGCCAACTATATCGGCGATAAATTAATACCGTAATTTTAACATCTATTTACTAGGGGATTAGCAAAATATATTGAGATTAGATTTGGCAGATTTATTACAAGATTATTGCAACTGTATTTTTAGCAACTTTCATTTTTCTACTGGCAGAGTTACAAGTATCAACCTGTTATTTAGAGTCTGCGCGGGGGGGGTATAACGTTTTGGTAACAAGATCTTTTGCGCTTAATAAAGGTTGTCTTAACGGTTATCTAAGTGTAGACATGGGGGTGAAGTACTTACCTATAGGAGGAAATATAAGTATGAAGAAACTCTTCTCACGTCGCACCCTTGCTGCTGTTGCAGTACTTGGTGCTTCGGCATTACTGCTTTCTGCTTGTTCATCATCAACTGGTGATGCAGGTGGAAAAGCTAAGGTAGGCGTATCGCTTATCCTAAAAAATGATACAAACCCATTCTTCGTCGCAATGACAAAGGGTGCAAAGGCTAAGGCCGCTGAACTTGGCGTAGACCTAAGCGTTGCAGCTGGAAAAGACGAGACTGATGATGCTGCACAGGTTGCTGCAATTGAAAACGCAATCTCAAAGAAAGATGCTGGAATTTTAATTACAGCTATTTCTGGTGGAGTTTACGCTGCAATTACTAAGGCCCGCGATGCTGGTCTTTTCGTAATCGCACTTGATACCCCAACAGATCCTGCAGATATTGTTGACATTACATTTGCAACTGATAACTGCAAGGCTGGCGAGTTAATTGGACAATGGGCTGCTGCAAAGATGAATGGTAAGAAGGCAGTTATTGCTCTTCTTGATATCTTCGCTGACAAGAACGTTCCAACTGATTACTGCCGTGATAACGGCTTCCTAAAGGGAATGGGAATTCCACTAGGAGATCCTAAGAAGCTTGCAGATGAACCAAAGACTGGTAAGTACACAGGTGGTAAGGGTGGTGCGTACCAGATCGTTGGTAACGTAGCAACACTTGGCGCTGAAGATGGTGGACGTACTGGCATGGAGCAACTACTTGCTAAGAATCCAAACATCAACCTTGTTTACACCTTGAATGAGCCAGCTGCTGCTGGTGCTTATGCTGCGCTTAAGGCTGCAGGTAAAGAGAAGGGTGTAGTTATCGTCTCTGTAGACGGTGGCCGCGCAGGTGTTGAGAATGTTAAGGCTGGCGTCATTGGTGCTACTTCACAACAGTATCCACTATTGATGGCAGATCTTGGCGTTCAAGCCATTTTCGACCTTATTACAACTGGAAAAAAGCCAGAGCGTACAGCTGGACTTGATTTCTTTGATACCGGAGTTAAGTTGATTACTGATGACCCACAAGCTGGAGTTCCATCAGAGTCAGTTCAATACGGACTAGATAACGCCTGGGGTTAAAAACTTCAATCTATTGGTTAATAGCCAGTAGGTAAGGTGTAAAAAGAATTAGGGCGGCTGATGATTCAGTCGCCCTAATCTTTACAAGTAGTGATAAATTTCTGATCACAGGTAGAAACAATGGAGGGGTTATAAGTGAGTAAATCAAACCTAGTAACCGATGCCGCTGCAGAGTTCAAAGGGCGGGCCACCAATAAACAAAAGATACAAGCACTCCTACATAAATACCCTTGGGTTAGCTCAGCTGTAGTACTTGTATTTGCCTTATTTATCTTTAGTTTTGGAAATGAAAACTTTTTAACACCAAATAATCTTTCACTAATCTTGCAACAGACAGCTGTAATTGGGGCAATTGCAGCCGGACAAACCTTAATAATTCTCACCGCTGGTATTGATCTATCTTGTGGTGCTATCGCAATCTTTGCTTCAATGGTTATGGCTAAAACTGCATTTGTTAATGGCTGGCCAGGCTGGGCCGCATTTATGCTCGGAATCGCAGTTGGAACTGGAGCTGGCGCATTTAATGGTTGGTTAATTACCAAGGTAAATCTGCCGCCATTTATCGTAACTTTAGGAACATTTAACGTATTTTCAGCTTTGACACTTTTCTATGCAACAGGTCGAACCATTATGGACAAGGAGCTAGAGCCGTTTTTCCTATACCTAGGAAACCCAATTCCACTTGGCGCATTTAAGATTACCTACGGTGTGCTCTTAGTAATAGTTATGTATTTAATTTTAGCCTTCTCACTTCGCTACACCGGCTGGGGGCGACATGTCTATGCTGTTGGTGATGATATTGAGGCAGCTCGGTTAGCTGGTATTCAGGTAAAGCGAGTACTAATGAGCGTTTATGTAACTGCAGGTTTTATTTTTGCAGTTACCTCTTGGGTAATTATCGGACGGGTAGCTGCTGCTAGCCCTAACTCTGGTACTAATTTAAATCTTGACTCAATTACCGCTGTGGTAATTGGTGGTACGAGCCTCTTTGGTGGGCGCGGTGCGATCTTTGGTTCGCTAATCGGAGCGGTTATCGTAGGTGTATTCCGTAATGGTCTTACGCTGGCTGGTGTGGATCTTTACTACCAAACCTTTGCAGTGGGAGTTTTAATTATTACCGCAGTCTCAATTGATCAGTGGATTAGGAAGGCGGGAGTATGAGTAACTCAGTTGCGCCAGTACTAGAGGCGAAAAATTTAGTAAAGAATTACGGACGAGTTGTTGCCATTGATGGCGCAGACTTACAACTTTTCCCAGGAGAGATACTTGCAGTTGTTGGTGATAACGGTGCTGGTAAATCTACGATGATTAAATGTTTATCAGGCGCTGAGACTCCAGATGGTGGGGTTATGGAGTTAGATGGCAAGCCAATTACCTTCCGTCGCCAGAAAGATAGTCGTGATGCAGGTATTGAAACTGTCTATCAAACCTTAGCGGTCTCTCCTGCCTTAGATATTGCTGCCAATCTTTACCTTGGCCGAGAGATTCGTAAGAAGGGTCCACTCGGAAGTATTTTTAGAATGCTAGATAACTCTGGCATGAAAAAAAGTGCAAAAGAGCATATAACCTCATTAGGCATCGGCACTATCCAAAATATGAGCCAAGCGGTTGAAACTTTATCTGGTGGTCAACGCCAAGCGGTTTCAGTTGCAAGAGCTGCTGCCTTTGGGCAGAAAGTAATTATTATGGATGAGCCAACTGCCGCACTTGGTGTTCGTGAGTCTGGCCAAGTACTTAAGTTAATTCAAAGTCTGCGCGAGAAAGGCTTGGCGGTTATTTTAATTAGCCACAATATGCCACAGGTTTTTGAGGTGGCAGATCGCATTCACATTCAGCGGCTTGGTAAGCGAGTAGCGGTTGTAACTCCTAAGAGCCACACTATGAATGAGGTGGTAGCGGTTATGACTGGTGCATTAACTTTGGAAGTGAAGGATCAAACTTTAGGACCAGTTCGCTAAAGAACCTCAAGAAGTTTTTTACGCATAACTTCCGGATCAACTACTTCCCCAGTCCAGTACTTAATCCCTAGTACCGCCTGATTAATTACCATTCCTAATCCATCTACGATTTTACAGCCTTTTGATTGAGCATCCTTTAATAAATTTGTCATAGGTGGATTAACTATTACATCTGCTACTACTAACGCTGGCCTAATAGAGTCAACATTAATATTAATTTGCGCAGTTAAATCCGGTGCCATTCCAATTGAGGTGGCATTTACTAAAATATCTATATCACTAGGAACTTCATACTTACCATCCCAGAGTTTGAATTCAGCCTTACATTTGGTTTTACTATTAAGTAAATCAACTAAACTCTCACCGCGCTTTTGATCACGATTTATAATTGTAATTTTACTTGTATTCTCAAGTGCTAGCTCTACCGCAATTGCCCTAGCAGCTCCACCTGCTCCTAGTAGTGCAACATTTTTACCGCTAGGAGAAACTACAGCTTTAAGAGATTGCAAAAAACCCTTACCATCGGTGTTTTCGCCAATATATTTACCATCTCGCAGAACCACACAATTGACTGCGCCCATCATGGCAGCAGATTCACCAAGACCATCTAAATACTGTATTACCTCTACCTTATGTGGCAGTGAACAATTAAAACCAACCCAATTCATTGCTCTAGCACCCATAACTGCAGCCGCTAAATCCTTAGGTAGTACTTCACAATTTAGATATCTAAAATCAAGTCCATGATGTTTATATGCTGCCTCAACCATAGCAACAGTTGGATTACCTGCTGATGGAGTTGAAAAACTGCCGGTTATTTTACTTAAAAAATTCATTTAGCAATCATAGGCAAAATAAGAGAGTAATGGAAGTAGTTCGATGCAATCTAAAGAGATTGGCAACTCTCTTTATTTCTGCTTAGATTGCATCTGTATTACTAAGGAGTTAATGGATGAGTAGCCCAGATCTATATGCTGATGTAGTAATAGTTGGCTCTGGTATGGGCGGTGGTACTACCGCTTACGCACTTGCTAAAAAAGGGGTTAGCGTTTTAGTTTTAGAGCGGGGTGATCGGTTGCCAAATGAGAAAGAAAATTGGGGCCCTAAAGAGATATTTGTTGATAAACGTTATAAATCAAAAGAGGTTTGGGTAGATGGCAGGGGTAAGGATTTTGCCCCAGGTGTGCATTTTTATGTTGGTGGAAATACCAAACTATATGGAGCAGCCCTACCTAGAATGCGGGAGAAAGATTTTGAAGAGCTAAAACATTTAGAGGGAGTATCTGCTGCTTGGCCATTTACATATTGGGATATCGAACCTTTTTATGTTGAGGCAGAAAAAATGTATAAGGTACATAGCAACTCTGGTGAGGATCCAACTGAACCTGGTAGAAGTGAACCCTTTCCATATCCAGCACTACCCCATGAACCATATATAGCTGCGCTAGCAGATCGACTTAGAAAATCTGGAGTAACACCACACTCAAATTCAATGGGTATTGATTTTGGTGATGATGGTAAATGTATTAGGTGTAAGACATGTGATGGCTTTGTTTGCCGTGTGGGTGCCAAAAGTGATGCTGAGATCAATGCAATAAATCCAGCGTTACTAACTGGAAAGGTTAAATTACAGACCTTAGCTGAGGTTATTCGAATTGAGTTAACAAATGATGGTAGATCTGTTGATTATTTGGTAGTTAAGGGTCCATCTGGTGAGTACAGGGTGAAAGGAAAGAAATTTGTACTCTCATGTGGTGCGGTATTAACTGCAGCGCTACTACTTAGATCTAAGTCGGCTAAGGCGCCAAATGGTGTAGCTAACTCCTCAGATTTAGTAGGGCGTAATTTTATGATGCATATCAATACTCATATTGCTGCCTTTGATTACAAGCGTAAAAATGATGTAACTTTTCAAAAAACTCTCTCATTTGCAGATTGGTACTTTGATGGCGGCAAGGGTTATCCACTTGGAATTGTGCAATTAATAGGTAAGGTGCAAGGCATAATGATGAAGAGTTACGCCACAAAAGTTCCACTAGCAATTCTAAATTACGTCGCAGATCGCAGCGTGGAATTTCTGGTTATGACTGAGGATCTTGCAAGCAGAGAGAATCGAGTAGTAATCGATGATCGCAATCGTATTCATCTAGTGCGTAAGCCAGTTGGTATGAGTACACATAAGAAATTAATGAGAAAAACTTTAAGAGTGTTAAGAAAATCTGGATACCAAGCGATTTTCAAACAACCTTTTGATATTTCAATGAATGCGCACCAGTGCGGCACAGCTGTTGCTGGTAGTGATCCAAAGAGATCAGTTGTTGATCAGTACTGCAAAACTCATGATGTAGATAATCTTTATTTAATTGATAGTAGTTTTTTCCCTTCCTCAGGAGCGGTAAATCCAGCATTAACAATTGCTGCCCAAGCATTACGGGTTGTTGCTAAATCAGATCTATCTCATGTTTAACTAAGATATATTAATAATTGATTACAAAATTAGATGGCGGCCTCTCAACCGCCTTAGAAAATAATGGTAATAAATTAACCACCTCGTTATGGACTGGGGAGTTAATACTTACCAAACCTAGCGAAATTACAAAAGCGCATCTGGATTTTATTAATGCTGGTGTACAGATAATTACTACAGCCTCCTACCAACTCTCCTATTTAGGGTGTGGCAAACGTGGTTGGAGTCAGGCACAAACAGATGAGGCCCTGCGTGCTTCAATACAATTAGCAAAGGGTGCGGTAACTGCGTCAGGTAGAGATGTGAAGGTAGCAGCCTCCGTTGGTCCATATGGCGCAGCACTAGCAGATGGCTCTGAGTACAAAGGAAATTACGGTGTTACAAAATCTTTCCTTAAAGATTTTCACGCAAGACGACTTGAGGTTTTAATAGCATCATCTCCTGATCTACTAGCCCTTGAAACTATGCCCGATACATTTGAGGTTGAGGTAATACTTGATCTACTTAACGATTGCCCAATCCCTTATTGGGTTTCCTACTCGTGTAAATCAGGTAATCAAACAAATGCTGGTCAAAGCTTTTCAGATGCAGTATTGCTGGCAAAGGGTGCGATGGCAGTTGGCATTAATTGCACCGCACCTGAGTTAATTACTGATTTATTATTTTCTGCTAAAAGCGATAAGGCTTATGTGGTTTATCCAAACTCAGGGCGCAGTTGGGATGCTAGTAAGAAAGAGTGGATTGGCAATAGTACTGCTGGTTTTGATACCAAGCTGATAAAACAGTGGATTGATGCCGGAGTCCAGATAATTGGTGGCTGCTGCGGGATTGGCGCTACTGAAATTGCAGCTATCTCTTTTTAGTTATTGATTGAGTTAGCAGTTGTAGTTAAGGTTAAGCAATTACCTACTTAGTATAAGGATTTGATGAAGAAAATTGCAGTAGTAACTGGTGGTGGTCGTGGGATTGGCCGATTCGTTTGTTTATCTCTAGCAGCTAATGGCTGGATCGTTGTAGTTGCGGGTAAGAGTTTAGAAAATATAACTAAAGTAGCTAAAGAGGCAGGTAATGAAAGTATTGCAATTCAATGTGATGTTACTGATTCGCAATCTGTTAAGAATTTATTTAGTCAAGTTAAAGATAAATTTAGTAGAGTTGATCTTCTTTTTAACAATGCTGGGATATCTTCTAGATATGTCTCAATGGATGAGTTAGGCGCAGATGAGTGGGATAAGGTTGTTAACACAAATCTAAATGGCTCTTTCTATTGCACTCAAAATGCATTTGGTTTAATGAAATCACAAAACCCACAGGGTGGTCGAATTATTAATAATGGCTCAATTGCAGCTTATGCGCCACGCCCAAACTCTGCGCCATACACCGCAACTAAGCATGCAATAACTGGCTTAACTAAATCAACCTCATTAGATGGTCGCTCTTTTAATATCGCCTGCGGGCAAATAGATATTGGCAATGCTGATACCGAACTGGCAGCCACACAAAAGGCAGGCATCACTCAAGCAAATGGCATGAAGATGGTTGAGCCAACAATTAATCCCCAACATGTTGCAGATGCGGTATTACACATGGCCAATCTGCCGCTTGATGTAAATGTATTATTTATGACAGTTATGGCAACAAATATGCCGTATATCGGTAGAGGTTAATTACTCTTTCTTACTCTGGCACCAATTTCCTGTAACTCAGAAATATTTCTAGCTCCAGTCAATGCCATAGTATTAATAAAATCACGCTTAATAATCTCGACTGCTTTTTCAACACCACGCTGACCTCCAGCCATAATTCCATATAGATAAGCACGACCAATAAAAACTGCTTTCGCACCAAGTGCGATGGCTGCATATGCATCTTGACCAGACATAATTCCACCATCGATATAAACATCAACCTTATTTCCGACCGCTGCAACTACATCAGGCAGTATCTCAAGCGGTACTGGACCACGATCTAACTGCCGTCCACCATGATTTGAAAGAATAATTCCACTCACTCCCATCTGGGCAAGTTTCTTAGCATCTTCTATATTCTGCACACCTTTTACAATTATTGGACCATTCCAGACTGATTGCAGCCACGTAACATCATCAAATGAAGTTGCTGGATCAAATATCACAGCTGCTAGTTCAACTAATGACTTACTCCAACCTCGAAAGGCAGCAAACTCTAGTTTTTTGGTAGTGAAAAGATTTAGCCACCAGGTTGGTTTACGGGCAATTGCTAAAACTGTGCTTAATCTAATTCGAGGTGGAATAGTCAAACCATTTTTAATATCACGAACTCTTATGCCACTGACTGGTGTATCAACCGTTAAAATTAAGGCTTCAAAACCATTTTCTTTTGCCTGTTTAATTACAGATAAACTATCCTCACGATTTTGCATTACATACAGCTGAAACCAGCGCCGGGCTCCTGGTACTGCTGCTGCCAACTCACTAGGTGAGGTAGTTCCCATGGTTGAAAGTGAGTAGATTAAATTATTATTTTCAGCCACTGCAGCCACCGCAGGCTCACCAACATGGTGCATAAAGCGGGTGTAACCAGTGGGTGAAAACAAGATGGGTAGATCAACTTTTTTACCATAAATCATTGTTGATGGATCGATTTTTGAAACATCTCGAAGAGTATGTGCTGTGAACTCAATTTGACCAAATGCATCTCGAGAACGTTTATAACTTACCTCATCAAGTGCTGAGCCTTCAACATAATCATAAACAACTTTGGGTACCCTCTTTTTTGCAATATTTGCCAGATCCGCAATCGTTAATGCTCTTGCAATCTTTGCTCTATTTCGAAAGATTGTTGGCATCTTCCAATCAATCAGTGAAATAAAATGTGGAATATCTGGAAACTGCCGCTTTGATTTAATCATTTCATTAAACTGCTTGAATACTATTCATAATTGATCTAGACATATTTTGGTAATCCTTGCTGTTATCCAAGTCGCCTACAATCTCGTATCTGCGCATAACCAGGATTCGATCCGCCACTGCAACCATCTCAGCTAAATCACTAGAAATTAGTATTATGGACAAGCCTTCATTAGCTAGCTCAGTTATAAGTTCATGAAAAGATGCCTTTGTTCTAACATCTACTCCCACTGTTGGCTCATCAATTATTAAGATTTTAGTTTCAGCAGCTAGCCACTTAGAGACGCTAACTTTTTGCTGATTTCCACCAGATAAAGTTAATGCGAGTTGATTATTATCGACTACCTTAATGCCAAGGCGATCAACATATTTGGTAGCAATATCATCTTCCTTTTTTGGATTGATTACACTAAGTCTTTGTAGAATCTTCGCCAAAATTGTTACTGAGATGTTCTTACGCACCGGAAAATCAAGGAATAATCCCTCTTCTTTACGATTCTCCGTTACATATCCAATCCGATAATTATGAAGTGCCTCAGTAAAGTTCCTAATTTTAACCACGCTGCCATTTACTAAAATCTCTCCACCAGTTATAGCGTGCAAGCCAAGAATACTTCGGGCTAGCTCACTGCGTCCTGCTCCAACTAAGCCATACATACCTAATACCTCACCTGGATAAAGTGAGAGTGAAATATTGCGATGACCAAGAGAGGTTTGAAGATTTTTTAATTCAATTACTGGCGTAGCCTTACGATCAACTTTGCGAATAATATTTTTGCGCTCTGCTAAGTGACGACCAACCATTAAATCAACGATCTCTCCCTGCTTGTAATCAGCAAGTGACTTTGATTCAAGCACGCTCACACCATCTCTGAGTACTGTTACCGTGTCACAAATCTCATATACCTCTTCAAGTTTATGGCTAACAAATAAAATAGCAGTTCCCTGACTCTTTAATCTTTTAATTACATCAAAAAGTTTGCTAGTTTCACTACCAGTAATTGAGGCGGTTGGTTCATCTAATAAAATGATTTTTGCATTAGTAACCAATGCCTTAGCAATTTCAACTAACTGCATCTGAGCAACAGATAAATTCTTAACCCGCTCGTTTAGGTCAATCTCAAAGCCAAGAGTTTCAAGTGCTTGCTTTGCTAGCCGAGTCCGCTCTTTCCTATTAATTATGCCCAATTTAAGTGGTGGATTATGCAAAGTGATATTTTCTTCAACAGAGAACTCAGGAATCAAATTTCTTTCCTGGTGGACAACTGCAATACCAGCATGTGTGGACTCAATTGGATTATGAAATCTCTTTTCCTGACCACTTACTTTTAAAGAACCAGAGTCTGCTAAGTAAATACCAGTAATAATTTTAATTAATGTTGATTTACCAGCTCCATTTTCACCAAGGAGAGCATGAACTGTGCCACCGGTTAAAGTTAAATTAACCTCATTTAATGCCAGTACGCCCGGGAACTCTTTAGAAACTTTATTAATTAATAATTCAGCACTCATGGTGATCCCTTTATTCCCTCATTTTGGCGTTCAGTTCTACGTCTGCGCCATTCGCTTAGCGCTACAGTTGAAAGAGTTACTACACCAACACTTAACGAGACGATGCTTGGGTCTAATGAGTACTGAGCCCTGGCAATATCAACTAACCGGACTACTCCAGCGGCAATTACCGTGCCATAAATTGCAATTGTTCCACCAGACATTAAAACACCACCAATGATTGGTGCTGCAAAAGAGGCCAGCAACCAGTCGCCTCCAATTGATCGATTAATTCCTGGGAGTGAGGAGATAGTAATTACAGATGCCACACCAATTAATAAGCCAGACAAAGTGTGAGCAATGAAGATTGACTTATTATTTGAAACTCCAGATAATCGCGCTGCAATTGGATTACCACCAGTTGCAAGTATGCGCCGACCCATAATTGTTCTGCTAAAAAACAATGAAAGTGCAATTGCAGTAAGAAGTGCAATAACTAAAATATATGGGAATCCCACGAAATTGCGCTTACCAAACTCTGGCAAAGATGATGGGTACTTATCAATAGTAAATGTCTTAACCAGTCGGTATTGAAAACCAAGTAATATTGTGTAAGTACCTAAGGTGATGATAAAACCATTTAACTGTGTTAAAACTACTAATGCACCATTTATTGCGCCTATTGCCGTGGCAGAGAACAAACCAATAAATATTGCTAGCCAAATTGGCAAATTATGATCTGCCATCAACACCGCCATAATTGCGCAGCTAACTCCACCCATAGTGCCAACCGCTAAATTCATCTGACCGATGCAAAGCACAACCATCTGTGCAAGTCCAATAGTGATTGGAACTGCTAGATAAGTTAGAAAGCCCTGCAAGGATGCTCTACTTAAAAATACCCCGTTAGAGGTTGCAACTAACGCTAAGAAGCCGATTATAAATATAACTGAGAGTGAAAATTCAGTCATACGGTTTCTAAAAAATACTGGCAGCTTCATTTTTTCCCTCGCAACTTAATTGAGGTAAACATTTTTTGAATTTGTCCAACTGATAGGGCTAATAGTAAGACTAAGCCGAGTGCAATATTTAATGTCTCAAGCCCAATACCTTGAACAGATAATCCTTGGCGAATTACCAACGTCATCATTGTGCCGATAAATGTACCGAGCACTGCTACCGCACCACCTGCCAGTAATGTGCCCCCCAATACAGGTCCTAAGAATGAGGGCAACATGACCTGACTACCAATAGCTGCGGTAAATGAACCATTTGCATAAGCAAGCATTAAGCCACCAATGCCAGCTAATGTGCCGGAGAAAATATGTGCTGTCATAACTCTGTTTTCAACTGGAATTCCAGATAATTTTGCAGCTCTTAAGTTTGAACCGGTAGATAACAACTCGCGACCTAGTCGAGTCCTTGAAAACATAAATGAAACTAAAATTAAACATATAATTGCTGGTAGCAACATCATAGGAATCGACTTTGGTCCGCAAATTCCGGCAACACAAAAATCTTTTAATGATTTACTACGCCAATAATCCATGCCCGCTGGCTTAGTGGTAAATGCTGCGGTTGCGCCGGTAAATGTTACGTAGATAAAGGTAACTAAACCAAGTAAGGCGAAATCCATAGCTAAGGTAACGATGAATGCATTTACCTGAGACTTAACAATTATCCAGCCAGTTATTGCACCCAGTAACGCACCTGCCAAGACACCTAAAATTGCTCCTTGCACCAAAGTTAGGCCCCAGTATTGGTATGAAGCACCAGCAACTAAAGCTGATACCGCAGCCATTCTGCCAACTGCAAGATTTAAATGACCAATAGATAAAACACATAGTTGGGCTAACCCAATTACTGTAAGTGTGGCACCATCACGCAAAAGTGGGTAGATAACAAAGTCAACATTAAAAAATGCAGAGTTACGCAGGCCAAAAAAGATAAATAGTCCGATGGTTAGTAGGGTTAAAACTACCCTCTGATCATTTAATATCTTTTTAAGTTTCAAATCTTCACCCGCAATTTATCAATTGCATCAAAATCCCAATCAATACCAAGGCCGGCAGAGGTTGGAGCAAGTGCCATACCATTTTCAATCTTGATCTCACTCTTTGTAACACCACGCAACTGTGGAATGTGTTCAACATATAAGCCATTTGGAATCGCAGCGGCCAAGCTAACATGAATCTCCATAAGAAAGTGGGGGCAAACCTTCAGGTTAAAACTCTCTGCCATATGTGCAACCTTAAGCCATGGTGTTATGCCACCAACCCGTGCGACATCAACTTGCACAATTCCTACTGCATTTTGATGCATATACTGCTGAAATTGCATTGCTGAGTAAATAGTTTCACCGACTGCAATTGGAATACTTGTTGATCTGGCTAGGCTGGCATGACCAATTACATCATCTGCTGGTAGTGGCTCCTCTAACCAAAATAAATCAATTGGCTCAAATGCTTTAGCGCGCTTAATTGCCTCTGCCACAGTAAAAGATGTATTTGCATCCACCATGATGTGCATATCTTTTCCAACAGTTTCTCTAACAGCCATTAAACGCTCAACATCTTCATGCGCCTTAGGCTTACCAACTTTAAGCTTTACGCCTGGCCAACCTTTTTTCTTAGAGGCAACCGCTCCCGCTACTAACTCCTCAGTTGTTAGATGAAGCCAGCCACCTTCGGTGTCATAAAGTGGAACTCGATCGCGAAATCCACCGGCTGCAACTGCCAAACTTTGATTTTCTCGTTTGCACTTTAAATCCCAGATTGCAGTATCAATTGCTGCAACTGCTAGTGAAGTTATCGCACCAGTCTCAGTTGCCCGGGTTGAGTAATAAATATCATGCCAAACCTTTTCAATCCGTGCACTGTCCATGCCCTTAAGTTTTGGAATTAAATAATCTCTAAGCATGGCCAGGATCGCAGTCCCGCCGGTTCCAATGGTGTAGCTATAACCAACACCAGTATTGCCATCTGCAGTTATTATTTTTACAAAAATAGTCTCTTGCTTTAAAAATGCTTGTACTGAATCAGTTCTTACTGTCTCAACTGGAATATCAATCAGAAAGGTCTCGGCACTTGTAATTATGCTCAATTGAGAATCCTTTCGTTAATTAAGTTTATCTTGATAATTGAGGAAGGGCGATCAGGATTAAACCTGATCGCCCAACATCAACTTATTACTTACTTACAGGTCATGTACTCTGTCTGGAAAGCCTTAAGGATATCCTTTGAAGTTGCTTGACGTGTGTCGTTGTAAGTATCAACGTTGTCCTTAGTTACCAAGAATGAACCGGAGTCTACGTATAGACCAGGTGTATTCATGGTGCACTTCTTGCTACCAAGTGCTGCAAGTACCCATGAACCAACATAACCTTGGCCCCATGGATTCTGAACAACAGTTCCGGAAATTACGCCAGACTTAATAGCATCCAAGATCTTCTGGTCATCATCAATTGCAATAACCTTGATTGGAAGCTTGGTTGATGAAACACCATCAGTCGCAGCAACAGCTGGGTTGTAAGCAGTTGTAACGATTCCGTTAATCTGCTTGCCCTTTGCTGCTAATAGATCAGTTACAGCCTTTGTTGCTGACTGTAGATCTGAGTCAATATCAGTGATAGTTGTTAGAAGCTTAACTTTTCCGCCAGTCTCAGCGATAGCTTGCTTTACGCCATCCATACGACGGATTGTGTTTGCATCTACTGCGTTACCAGTTAAGTGAACAAGATTTCCCTTGCCACCCATCTCTTTAATAACTGCTGTTGCAGCTAGGTATGCAGCTTTGCCAGTATCAGTACTCAAGCAGAAATCTGCTGAGTTTTTCTGTGGCTCTTTAACAATGTCATATCCACCTGGGCATGAAGCAAGGGAACCAACTGCGAATCCCTTGTCCTTTAGACCCTTAAATGTTGTGTTGATATCTGTTGGTGAAACTCCAAATACACCAAATGCGTTATAGCCTTGAGCGGCCATAGCATCGATTGCTGCATTGTGCTTGGTTTGATCCCATTCACCAGTCTCATTAAAGGCTGTTCCGCCAATTCCGAACTCAGATACAGCTGCTGCTCCGCCATCTTTCCATGGTTGAAAGTAAGGGTGAGCACCACCTGGAACTAGAGCAACTTTAATTGCTCCAAATCCATCGGCTGATCCTGCAGAGTCTCCTGAACTAGAACATCCAGATAGAAGCAATGCAACTGCAGCAACTGCTGCAAGTAATGATTTCTTCATTAATATTCCTCTCGGTTATTTGTTTAACCCCTATAAATTTAAAACTCATAGGTGATACGGTTAAAGCAAATCATTGTCTACTTGTGGGGACAAATCAATATAAAAAGGTAACGCTGAGGTAACAAATCCTAAATTTAAGCGTAAGTTTTAGGGCCAAATGGCAATTATGAGATTTCTACCAACAATCCACTATATGGACAAATTAATTATTCAGCCACTGTTTTCCAGTTGGGAATGTGAAATCTGAAACACTTTGGGCAAACATCTCTGCGCCAGCTCCAGCTTTACTTGGTGGCATATAGCGAGCGCGCCGAATATCAGTAGGAACAACAAAGTGTTCATGCAGATGATCGACAAACTCAACTACCCGATCAGGCTGCTCACCAGATACTGCAACATAATCAAACATCGCTAAATGTTGCACCATTTCACATAATCCCACCCCACCAGCATGCGGGCAGACTGGTATACCAAATTTTGCTGCCATTAAGATTATGGCAATATTTTCATTAATACCAGCAACTCTGGAAGCATCTATCTGTACAAAAGATAATGATTTAGATTGCAGCATCTGCTTAAAGATTATTCGATTTGCCACATGCTCACCCGTTGCAACTCGAACCGGTGCGATTGCCTTTGCTATTGCAGCATGACCTACTACATCATCTGGATTTGTTGGTTCTTCTACCCAATGCAGATTCACATCCCCAAGTGAGTTAATCCACTCGATTGCCTCTGGTACATCCCAAACTTGGTTAGCATCAATTGCAAGACGAATATCAGGTCCAATTGCATCCCGTGCTAATTTTAATCTGCGCCGATCATCTTCTTTTGATCCACCACATTTAAGCTTTATTAATGTAAAGCCATCAGCAACTGCCTGCTTAGCAAGGGTTACCATTTTCTCATCTGAGTAACCAAGCCAGCCTGGAGTGGTTGTGTAAGCAGGTAGACCATCTGTAATTAGACTCGCTTCATTTTTTGCTCGATTAGTCTTTGCTTTATTTAAAATTGCAAGTGCCTCTGTAGGTGTTAAGGCATCTGAGATATAACGGAAATCTACTAACTCAACAATCTCCTCCGGTGAAAGATCAGATAGATATTTCCATAGTGGCTTACCACTTCGCTTAGAAACTAAATCCCAGGCCGCATTTACTACCGCACCTGCTGCCATATGGATTAACCCTTTTTCAGGTCCTAACCAGCGCATCTGTGAGTCGCGTACTAATGAGCGAGCAAACTCCCCCATTGTTTTAGCAAGATCATCAACATCGCGGCCAACTGCATAAGCGGCAAATATCTCTATTGCATCGCATTGCAGATCATTTCCGCGGCCGCAAGTAAATACCAACCCATAGCCAGATAGCTTTGGATCATCGGTGATTAATTCTAGGTAAGCAGCTGAGTAATCTGGATCTTTATTCATAGCATCTGAGCCATCTAAGCCGCGCGAGGTGGGAAAGCGCACATCGGTGGTTTTAAAGCCAACTACCTTAGGCATTTCTTACCACCTCTTCAGAAATTTAATGATTGCTATTCGATTACTGCACAAAATCCTATACGATAATCAAATAAGAAAGGAAACCCTTTGCAAATAAAACGAATTGGTTCAGTAATCGGAGTTAAGCCGGAAGAAATTGCTGAGTATGAAAGAATTCATGTGCAGGTTTGGCCCGGAGTTCTTGCCACATTAAAGCGTGCGAATATCTCAAATTACTCAATCTTTCGCTACCAAAATATGCTCTTTTCTTATATGGAGTACATCGGCACAGATTATGAAGCCGATATGGCACTTATTGCATCAGACCCAACAACTCAGGATTGGTGGAAGGTAACTGCTCCAATGCAAAATCCAGTGCCAGAAAAACTTGAGAGTGAGTGGTGGCATGTAATTCCAGAGGCTTTTCACCTAGCGTAATGATAAAGCATAATAAATAGAGAGTGAGCATAGTTATGAGAATCGATTCACACCATCATGTTTGGGATTTATCTGTTCGCCCACAAGGCTGGATGGTTGGTGAGGCACTTAACCCAATTAAGAAAAATTTCTCAATTAATGATCTACGCCAAGCGATTGCTGGATGCGGGATAGATAAGACGGTAGTTGTTCAAACAGTTACTAATTATGATGAAACACCGGAGTTATTAGCACTTGCTGATACTGATGATCTAGTTGCAGGGGTAGTTGGCTTTTTAAAGATTGACTCTGCAGATGCTATCTCCTACCTCGATAAGTATGAAGCTATGGCTGGCTTTAAGTATTTAGTTGGTATTAGAGATATTGCCCATGATTATGAGGATGTTAGTTATCTTACAAAGCCTCAAGTGATAAAAAATGTGCAAGAGCTAGGCAAGCGTGGTTTGGTCTATGACCTATTAACAAAAACTCCACATATGCAAGCAGCAATTGATTTAGTAAAAGCCTGTCCAGATACAAAGTTTGTACTCGATCATATTTCAAAGCCATATATGGCAAAGGGTGAAATGCAACCATGGGCAGATAAAATTACTGAACTTGCCAGTTTTGAAAATGTGGTAGTTAAAGTCTCTGGTCTATTTACTGAGGCTGATTGGAAGAATTGGAAGCAAAGTGATTTTTGGCCATACCTTGAGCACATCACCAAATCATTCACGCCAAAACGTATGATGTTTGGCTCTGATTGGCCAGTTTGTTTACTAGCTGCCACCTACCGACAAAGTATTGATCTGATGGAGGATTTTACTAAATCATTTTCAGAGAGTGAGAAAAGCGCTTTCTGGGCTGGTACTGCTAATCGGGTTTATAATTTAAATCTAATTAATTAGGCGTAACGGGCGTGGAGCGCGCCATCAACCATAAGGTCGGCGCCAGTGATAAATGATGCGTCCTTTGAAAGTGCAAATAAGATTACATTTGCAATCTCCTCAGGGGATCCAAATCTTGCATTTGGTGCAACAGAAAGTGAGTGCGCTTTCTCATCTGGAAACTTTTCCATATAACTCTTTAAGAGTGGAGTGGCAGTAGTTCCAGGAGATACTGAGTTGACTCTAATTCCATACTTACCTTCATCTAAAGCTAAGTTTCTAGATAATCCAATAATGCCACCCTTTGCCGCAGAGTATGGAAAGAAGTTTGGCCTAGACATTCGGCCGTGAATTGATGAGATATTTACAATTGATCCATACTTTGCTTTTCTCATCTCTGGCAAGCAAAGTTTTGCTAAATACCAGCTTGATTTTAAATCTAGCGCAAAAAAATCATTCCACTCTTGCTCAGCATACTCAACAGCATCAGCATAAGAGTTTCTTCCGGCGTTTGATACCGCAACAGTTACTGGGCCAAAGCTTGCCACTAACTTGTCATAACCTGCCTTAAAGGTTTCAAACTTTGAGACATCTGCCTTTGAATATTGAACCTGATGCCCCTCTTTGGTTAATTTTTCAACTAACGCGGTTGCTTTCGCATCGTCAATATCAACAAATGAAACCTTGGCACCCTCTTTAACAGCGCCTAAAACAATTGCTTCACCAATACCAGCTGCGCCACCTGTAACAAATAAATGCTCGCTCTTTAATATCATGCGATTCTTGCTCCTAATCCACCATCTACTGCCCAGTCAGAGCCACTTACATAAGTAGATTTATCTGAAAGTAGGAATATAACAACCTTTGCTACCTCACCAGGTTGGCCCATTCGTCCTAATGGTTGTATAGATTCTGCTCGCTCTTTTCTGCCGGCCTCACCCTTGAGCCAATTTTTTGTTAAATCTGTAAGTATGTAACCAGGTGATACCGCGTTTACTCTAATTTCAAACTTACCCTCATCTAATGCCAGGTTTCTAGTTAAACCAAGAACTGCAGATTTTGCTGCGCCATATGGGAAAAATCCTGGATATGTTAAGCGGCCATGGATTGAACAGATATTAACTATTGAACCACCTTTTGCTTTGCGCATAGCAGGAAGTGCTAACTTCGCAGTAAGCCAGACTGGCTTCATATCAATGGCAAAAAAATCATCCCACTCTTTATCTGTCATAGTCACAGGATCAGCGTGTGAGTTAACTCCGGCATTATTAACAACACCAGTTACTTCACCAAATTTATTCACAGCTTCATTAAAGGCTGATTTGAGCTCTTCAAAGTTAGCTACATTAGCCTTCACAAAAATAACTTTTTTACCTAACTTGCTAAGTTCAGAGGCTAATTTTTCACCAGCAGCTATATCAATATCAACAAAGGAAACAGATGCACCTTCAGCTGCTGCATCTCTAACAATGGCCTCACCAATACCCTTGGCGCCACCTGTTACAAAGATATGTTTATTGGCTAACTTCATGTCGATAAACTACCTTACTAGCCTCATTAATTGCATTACGAAAAGCTAAAACATTTTTGCCAACCCCACTGACACCATCTTTGGTAAGCGGGCCACCTAGGCCAACAAGATCTGCGCCAGCCTCAAACCACTTTGGAATCGATTCCAAGGTAATACCAGCGGTTGGACACCAGCGGTTGTTTGGAAATGGCTCTCGGAGCATCTTTAAATGAGAGGGGCCTAAAATTGCTGCTGGAAATAACTTCAAAATATCAGCACCACTCTCCTCAGCAATTGCAACCTCAGTTGCTGTTGAGACACCTGGCATTGATACCAATTTTAATTTCTTTGTTGCAGCAATTACATCCTCATTTGTGTCAGGGGAGACTATGAAACTAGCTCCAATATCCTCTACTTTTTTCACATCTTTAACGGTTCGAACTGTGCCAGCACCTACTAATAAATCCTTATTCTTTAAGAGCCGTTCAATGATTTTAAGTGCACCTGGTGTTGTAAGAGTTATTTCAATTACCTTAACCCCAGCCTCTACCAATGCATCAGCCATTACTTGGCCTTCATTTTGGGAGTTAGCTCTAACTAAGGTCATCATCTTTTCAGAAAGCAATTTATCTATGGTCTTCACTAATTACTCCTCATCTTTTGTGAAATATCTTTATGAATAACACCAGCAGAACCAGTTGGTATGCCACTCCAATCCCCAAACATACTTGCTACTAAGGCTCCACAGATACTGCCCTGCGTTAAAGCATCCACTGCACTCATACCACTTAATAGACCCGCGATCGCCCCACCAGTAAAAGCATCACCTGAGCCAACTGGATCTACCGAAACAACCTTTGGCGGGATGATTTCACCATACTGACCACCAATTGCATATCGCATTGGTTGATCACCTTTAGTCATAACTGCAATCTTGCATTCACGATTATTTGCCTCAACTAAAACTTTCTTTGCATCAGAGCTTCCAAAGACCACCTGATACTCATCCTCACCACCAATTAAGAACTCAATATTTTCAGCTAAAGGTTGCAGTGTCTTCCTTGCATCCTCTTCACTCCATAACTTGCGGCGTAGATTTAAATCAAAACTAGATTTAATACCTAATGATGCTGCCATTTTTAATGCATGTTTAACAGTTGCTGCTCCACTTTGTGAAATTGCGCAGGTAATACCTGTGGTGTGAAGCCAGCGGGAAGAGGAGATATAGGAATCTAAAATATCGGATGGTTCAATAGTGGAGGCCGCAGAGCCTTTTCTTAAATAACTAATCTCAACCGGTGCTGTTTTACCTGGATTACGGACCATAGCTCCGGTAAATGAGTTAACCCGCTTTGCAAGTGAAACATCAACACCTTCGGCTGCAATATCTGCCAACATAACTGAACCTAATTGATCATTGCCAAATCTTGAAAAGTAGGCAGATTTAAGACCAAGCCGCGAAAGTGTCACCGCCACATTAACTTCAGCGCCAGCTGTTACTCGCTCGAACTTGGTTGCACTCATTACCGAATCGGTATCACTTGAGATAAATACTGATAGAACTTCACCAAAGGTGAAAAGGTCAGTTTTCAATTAAGCACCAAATAGATTTGTTTTTTTACCCACTGCTCCAGGATTAGCGATAAAAATATATCCAGCCTGCGGATAGAGATCTAAATCCATCTCCTCCCCAGGATTGCCAACTGCGGTAGTAATAATTAATTGATCAAGCTTTTCACCAGCAAAACAACATGAGGTTACCTTTTGAACCGGCAACTTAATCTCAGCAATTTGTTTTCCGCTCTTTCCATCAAAGCCGCGAACACATGAGCCCATCCAAAATGCTACCCATAAATTATCCTCACTATCAGAACACATCCCATCGGGATATCCCATGCCATCTTCGATCTTAATAAATGGGCGACGATTACTTATTGCGCCATTGTCATAATCAAATAAATCAACTCTCATTGATAAAGTGTCGATGTAATACATCTTGGTTTTATCTACAGACCAATCCATACCATTACTAATTCCAACCTCACCAAAAAGGCGTTGAAGTTTTTTGCCATCTTTACTTAATCTATAAAAAGCACCTTCATTACTTTGATTCTCATAAGCCATTGAGCCTAGAAAAAGTTCACCATCTGGTGAAACTTTGGCATCATTCCACCTTAAAACATTTTTATCTTTAAATCCATCAGCCTCTTCCCTTGATGCCATCTTATTAAGGGTGCCGTCTTTATCTCTTAAAACTGGACCATTTGCAGTTCCTAAAATATCGCCACCAGTTGTACGCGGAATTTGAAAACCAACTGGCTCACCTGTTTGATACTCACTAATTGCACCAGATTCTAAATCTTTCCATCTAATCACTTGTCCATAAATATCACACCACTGCACATGATTATTTTTCTCACCAGTTGCAGTTGGTCCCTCACCTAATTGATTGCGCCGTGAATCAAATACTTCAACTGCAATCGACATTGCTTAACCCTTTAGGGAGCCAGAGAGCAATCCTCTTAGGAAGTAGCGACCTAGGAAGATATAAACAATAAGGGTTGGAAGTGAGACGATTAAGGAAGCGGTCATATTCACACCATAGTAGACCTGATTGGATGAACCAGTAATAAAGTTAAGTGCGGTAGTTGCCACCGATAGTTTGGGTGAACCTCCGGTTAAGAAGATCGCAAAGAGGAAATCATTCCAAGCTGAGGTGAACTGCCAAATAATTACCACCACAAATGCTGGTGCAGAAAGTGGCAGAATAATTGAACGATAGATTCGAATCATTGATGCCTTATCAACTCGACCAGCTTCAATTAACTCATTTGGAATTCCCTCATAGTAATTTCGGAAGATAAGTGTGCAGATAGGAATACCATAAATAATATGGGCAAAAACTAAGACATAAATAGATTTATTAATGCCAATATTTGTTGCAACCCTTACCAATGGAATCATTACTGCTTGGTATGGAATAAACATTCCAAATAAGAACATAGTAAATACAAAGTTTGAGCCTTTGAACTTCCACTTAGCAAAGACATAGCCATTTATTGATCCAATAATTGCAGAGATAATTGCTGACTGAATAACAAATAATAAGGTCCTAGTCATTGAATCAGATAGGCCATGTGGGAAGAAGTTTCCACCTGGTGAATTACGGTTTGTTCCACTCCATGCCACACTCCATGCAGAAAAATCTAACTTCTCGGGAAGCTTAAATGCATTAGTTAAATAGACATTTTTAACACCCTTAAGTGAGTTAATAACCATTACGTAAATTGGCATAACTACTAGGAACCATATAAAGCCAAGCGATACATATCGAAAAATTAACCAAAACTTCTCATTACCATTTAATTTGCGCTTTTTATTGCGCGTATCATGCTTTGTGGTGATTAAATCAACTAAATCATGGCTCATTAGCGGTACGCCTCCTGCTTATTTGTGTAACGAAGGTAAGGCACCACTACTACTGCCACCATTATTAAGAGCACTACTGCAATTGCTGTTCCCTTTGCATAATTATGTTGATCAAAGGTGGACTCCCACATATATACAGCAACCACCTGAGTTACATATGACTTGCCATTAATACCAATAATTAAGTCAAAGATCTTCATCGAGACATGGCCTAAAATAATTAAAACTGTAAGTAAAGTTGGAGTTAGTTGTGGAAATAGCACATGGCGATAAATCTGTATCTCTGTAGCACCATCAACTCGAGCAGCCTCTCGCATATCATCTGGAATTCCACGAAAGCCTGCTAAAAAGAGCGCTAATACATAGCCTGACATCTGCCAGACAGCAGGGATTGCCATCGAATACATCGCACCTTTTTCCGATACATACCAATCATTTTGCAGAAAACCCAAGCCAATTTTTTGAAGGGCTAAATTTAAACCACCCGCCTCTTTGCCTCTAGCTGAGTTAAGTAGCCAGTTAAATACCGTTCCCATAGCAATAAAGGAGATCGCCATTGGGTAGAGATAGAAGGATCGGAAAAAGCCTTCGCCCTTGATCCCTCTTTCTAATAATAAGGCCATGATAAAACCGGTAATTAAAGTTCCCAACATAAATACCACAGTGAACTTAACTAGGTTTGAAAGTGAGTGAGTGAAGCGCTCATCATGGATTAAATCTGTGTAATTCTTAATACCAACATACTCAAGCTTTTTAACCGATACTGAGTTTTTATTGGTTAGTGAAACATTAAAAGTCCAAGCAATCATGCCGTAGACGAAAATAATAACGGTGATTATGGAAGGCAATACGAAGAAAAGGCCACCAGCTTGTGACATAAATGGTTTACGCCGGGTGAGCTCTTTTTTCACAATCAACCTCCTTGAACAGCAATATTGATTGAATGGATCCTAGCCAAATACTATAAAAATTAGAAAACTTTGGTGGGCAAGTATTTGCCCACCAAAGTTCTTTACTTCTTTTTAGCTATTAAGCCTTGCCTGCTTCATAAGCTGCAGCAAGTCCTGTTGCTAATCCAGCGTTATCTTTTGCTCCGCCTGAGAAATACTTACCAACAGCAGCATTGTATGCAGCCATCAGTGCGTTATTTCCATTTACGCCGTGGACAGTTGAACCGACTAAGCGATCCTTTGACCAATCAGCAGCAGCAGATTTTAGATAATCATCATACTTAGTTAGATCAGAGTCGGTACGAACCGCAATTGATCCCTTCTTTGGATTAAATGCATCCTGTCCTTCTAGTGAACCGCAAACCTTCAACCATGCAATTGCACCGTCGCGGTGTTGCGCACCAACTGGAAGTGTGAATGAATCTGATAGCCATTGGTATGTACCAACAGTTCCTGGAGCTGCTGCGAATGTGTAGTCAGTTCCAAGCTTTAGACCATCTGATTGCCACTGAGCAGATGCCCAGTCGCCCATAATAAAGAATCCTGCTTTACCAGAAGTTACTAACTTACCTGCATCTGGCCAATCAAGGTTTCCTGCACCCTTATTTCCATAAGAAAGTGCTTTCTGGAAGTTCTTAATACCGGCAGCAACCTCTGGACCTGTCCATGAAGTTGTTCCCTTGTATAGACCTTCGAACTTATCTGCACCCATTGATGCAAGAAGCATCCAGTCAAGAAGGTGAGCAATCGCCCAGTCTCCCTTTCCTGCAAGTGCAAGACCAGTTACGCCAGCCTTCTTGAACTTATCTAGATCTGCAAAGAATTCATCAAGTGTGGCAGGCGCTGCAGTGATTCCAGCTTTTGTTGCTGTTGCTGGATTCCACCAAATAACGTTGGCACGGTGAATGTTTACAGGTACAGAGTAAATCTTTCCATCAACTGTAAGAGTCTTGATCAAATCAGCTGGGAATACTTTGTCCCATCCTTCTGATGCATACAATGATGTTAAATCTTCTAGCTTGCCTGTCTTTACATAACCATCAAGCTCCATACCAGCATGTGCTTGGAATGAATCAGGTGGATCATTTGCTTCTAGACGGCTAGTTAATACTGCCTTAGCGTTAACACCAGCACCACCAGCAACAGCAGCGTTAATAAACTCTGTGTTTGGGTTTTGTGCTGTGTAAACATCAATCATTCCTTGTAGTCCAGCAGCTTCGCCACCAGATGACCACCAGGTAAAGATTTCAAACTTTGTGTCTTTGTTCGCTGAATCAGAACCTGATGAACAGCCAGTTACCGCAAGGGCAATAGCTGCTGCAGCTGCAACAAGACGAAATGAACTTTTATGCATTCATTTCTCCATTTCTACTTATATATAAGTGGCACAACGAGGATCGTCGAACCTGAGTGAATCCTTACCTTATGCCGTGGGGTAGTCAACAATGGCTGGCTAATAGCATGTTAATAATGCGTTATTTACCGAAACGTTATAAAACTTTATGTGGATATCTCAAGTAGTGGTTAAGGGTCTATACCACCTGATTTATAACCCCTAATCTTTAGGGTGTGAGCGGAAAAAAATATGATTTAAACCGATTATCTACAATTTTTACCGCATCACTCGCCTCTGATTGTTTAGATCATATGCAGTTACGTAATCAAGTTTTAAAATCTGATATTCAAATGATTTCTGGTGATGGTGTAATGATGGGATACGCCTTTCCAGTAAGTGTTGAGGCGGTTTATAAAGCACCAGAGGTGCCATATGTCGGATTACTTAAAGCATTAGATGCAGTTGGGCGCGATCAGGTTTATGTAACACCATCTAATAGAAATAATGGTGGTGATCATCCAGCAGCTTTTTGGGGTGAGTTACTTTCAACTGCGTGTAAACATAAAGGCGTGGCAGGTGCGTTAACTGATGGACCAGTTAGAGATACCACCAGAATGCGCGCATTAGGTTTTAAAGTATTTGGTGTTGAGACCTCTCCTCTGGATATTAATTCACGGTATGAGGTGGTCGAACATAATGTGCCAGCGCTTATTGATGGGGTAACAATTAATCCTGGGGATTTAATTGTTGGCGATATTGATGGTGTAGTTGTGATTCCAGTTGCAGCTATTGATGAAGTAATAGCAAGAGTTGAAGAGAAGAACTCTGGCGAAAATCTATTTAGAAATGCAGTGCGAGATGGCATGGCACCTAGTGAGGCCTTTGCTAAGTTTGGTGTCTTATGAAACCAATTGTTCAAGTCTCACTTGATTTAATCGATATCAAAGAGGCGATGGAGATGGCACATACTGCGATGCGTGCCGGTGTCGATTGGCTAGAAGCTGGTACACCTTTTATATTGGCTGAAGGATTACATGGCGTGCGAGCGCTGCGTAAAGAGTTTCCAAATACTCCAGTTGTGGCAGATTTAAAAACTATGGATGGTGGATATTTAGAAGCTGAAATGATGGCAAAGGCTGGTGCTACTCATGTTGTTGTGATGGCACGGGCGCACCCTGAAACAATTAAAGTTGTGGTGCAAGCTGGTAAGGACTACGGCATCACTGTGATGGGAGATAACTTAGGTTGTGAAGATATGGTGGCAGGTGCTCGCCTGCTAGAAGATTTAGGTTGTGGAATGGTGATTCACCATATTGGTTATGACGAGCGACGCGGCATTGCAGCAAGTGGTAAGAAGGCGCCAAATCCACTTGATCAATTAAAAGCTGTGGTTGATGCAGTTGGAGTTCCGGTGCAAGCAGTTGGTGGCTTATCTCTGGAGCAAGCAATTGCATCTCCTTCTTATGGCGCACCACTTGTGGTAATTGGTGCTCCCCTTGCAATTGATGCCGACTCTTTTTCAAGAGGTGCTGGTGATGTTGAAGAGGTGCTTCGTAAGATTTGTGAAAAGGTTCATGCATATGGCGATGTTGCTATTACCCCAAGAGTTAAATAAGAATAGGTATATATGAAATCAATTGGCGTAGTTAATTTCTCATCAAAACCAGGCAGTGTTGAATTACAGGAGATTGAGCGCCCAGTTGCAGGAGATGATGATGTGATTATGCAGGTTGAGGCGGTAAGTGTTTGTGGCTCAGATCTTCACCAATGGCATGGCAGCAACTCCTGGGCGGTTAATTACCCAGTTGTCTTAGGACATGAGTTTTGTGGCGTAATTGCAGAGCTTGGTAAAAATGTTAAGGCAGCTGGTAGGTGGAAAGAGGGTGATCGAGTAGTAACTGAGACCGCTGCAGTTATTGATGTTGATTCACCAATGAGTAGGGCTGGTAAATACAACTTAGATCCAAATCGTAAAGGCTTTGGTTATGGTGTTAATGGTGGCATGACTAGGTATGCCAAGGTGGCATCTCGCTTGCTTCATAAGATTCCTGCCAATATTTCATTTGATTACGCTGCAATGACTGAGCCTTGTGCGGTTGCCTATAGCGCAACTATTGCCCCCGGTTTAGTAAAACCAGGTGATCGAATTGTGGTTTATGGCCCTGGTCCTATTGGTGTTCTTGCAGTTGCAATGGCACGTCTTGCCGGAGCTGAGGTGGCATTGGTTGGTTTAGAGAAGGATCGCACCAGATTAGAGATTGCAAAAAGTTATGGGTGTGAGGTAATTATTGGTAGTGCAACTGATTGGGCAAAAAGTGTTGATGGTTTAGGTGCTGATGGTGTGGTTGATGCCGCTGGTGTTAGTGCATCTTTAAAACAAGCACTTGAGGTAGTTCGCCCAGATGGTTGGATCTCAAAGGTTGGTTGGGGGCCACAACCACTTGATTTTTCATTAGATCCATTGGTAGCAAAAAATGTTAATTTGCAAGGAAGTTTTTCACACAATTGGCCAATGTGGGAGCGGGTACTTAGATTATTAGAAAGTGGCAAGTTAGATTTAAAACCGGTCTTAGGTGGAGTATTTCCAATTAATGATTGGCATAACGCCTTTGAAAAGATGGCCTCAGGTGAAATCTTAAAATCAGTAATTAAGCCGGAGTAGGAATGCGTCTTAAAGATAAGGTAGTAATTATTACTGGTGCCACAAGTGGGATTGGTAAATCACTTGCTGTGCAGGTGGTTGCAGAAGGCGGCAAAGTCCTAGTACATGGAATTGAAAAATCTGATGGCGAGCAGGTTGTATCTACACTAGGAAAGAGTGCATCTTTATGTATTGCCGATCTAAATGATCAAGCTGCGCCAAATAAGATTGTTGCTGCTGCTATTGCTGCCTTTGGCAAGATTGATGCGGTGGTAAATAATGCCGCTATATTCGAAAGGCATAAGCTACCCGAATTAACTCCAGAGAGCTTTGCCCGAACAATTACGATAAATCTGCAATCATCTCTCTTTTTAATTAAGGCAGCATTACCTCACCTTTTGCAAACACAGGGGTGCGTATTAAATATTGGTTCAATTAATGCCTACAGTGGTGAGCCATCGCTACTTGCATACAGCATTAGTAAGGCGGGCATGCAAACTATGACGCGAAACCTTGCAAATACTTACGGTGTAGATAAGGTCAGATTTAATTTAATTAATCCAGGTTGGATTTTAACTGATCGCGAGTATGCCGATCAGATTAAGCGAGGATTACCGCAAGGTTGGCCGGAAACACTTGGCAAAATTAATATTCCATCAGGTGTGATGAGTACACCAGAGCAATTAGCAACCGCATGTATCTACTGGTTAGGTGATGAATCTCGTCCCTTTACTGGATCAATTGTAGATCTTGAGCAGTTCTCAATTATTGGTAGAAACCCAGAGAAGTAATGCCAAAACTTGCCGCATTTCCAAAGGGATTTATAAAGCCATTGGTCTCTGGACAGATGAGTATTTATGAGTGGATTAAATTAGCTGATGGTTTGCGAATTGATGGTCTTGAGTTTTATAACAACTTTGCTGATGTGAAAGATCCTGCAAATTGGCCAAAGATTAGAAAGGCGGTTGAAGATACTGGCATGGTTATTCCAATGATGTGTGCCTCACCTGATTTTACAATTCCAGATGCCACTCTTCGAAAAAAAGAGGTTGAGCATGAAATAAAAGCAATTGAGATGAGTGCAGCACTTGGTGCTAAGTACTGCCGAGTTTTATCTGGTCAGCGCCGAAAAGATATAACTCGGGAGGAGGGAATGGGTTATGTAGTTGAATCGATTAATGCCTGTATTCCAGTTGCTGAAAAGCTTGGTATTACATTAATAATTGAGAATCATTATAAAGATGATTTCTGGACAGAGCCTGAGTTTGCTCAGATGATGGATGTATTTGTTGATTTAGTTAGCAGGATTGATTCCCCATCATTTGGCGTTAACTTTGATCCATCAAATGCAATTGCAGCTGGTGAGGATCCATTGGAGTTACTTGAGAAGGTTAAGCATCGAGTGCTTACTATGCACGCCTCCGATCGATACCTTGCAAGTGGCACAATCGAGGATCTGCGCAAGGCAGAGGGTGGCAGCGCTGGATATGTTTCATTTTTTAAGCATGGTGTTATCGGTAAGGGATTAAATGATTATGACGCGATATTTAAAACCTTAAAAGATGTTGGTTTTGATAGCTGGATCTCAATTGAAGATGGTGTGGATGGTATGGAGCAGATGCATGAGAGCGCAGATTTCTTACGGGAAAAAATTAAGAAATATTGGCCTAATTACCAGCCACGATAATATTATTTAACGGCTTTCCTTCTGCTAATAAGTTCAACTGAGATTCAATTAATCTTCTAGCTCTACTTTCAAAAGCAGTTGTGTTTCCACCAACATGTGGTGAAATCAATACCCCCTTTGCTCTCCAAAGTGGATGCTCAGCAGGAAGTGGCTCTGGATCTGTTACATCAAGGGCGGCGGTAATTCGACCTGAGTTAAGCTCTTTAACTAACGCCTCTGTTTCAACAATTGGGCCCCGGGCAACATTTACTAGTAACGCCCCATCCTTCATTAATGCCAATCGCTTGGCATCAAATAGATGTTTACTCTCTTTTGTAAGTGGCAAAATTAAAATCACTACATCAAGGGAAGGCAGGTGTTTATCTAAATCAGAGATTGCAATGGTGTTATCGCGGCCACTTTGGGTAAAGGCAACAATTTCAACTGCAAACCCAGCCAGCATCTTGGCAATAGTTGTACCAATTGAGCCAAAGCCAATAATACCAATCTTGCGATCATTAATTGATTTATTTTTTACATGTACCCAGGCCGATTTATCTTGGTTGCGCACAAAATCTGCAAAGCCGCGCAGGGATGCAATTGTTAAGCCAACTGCTAGCTCTGCGGTTGAATCATCATGAATACTTTTACCATTACACAAAGTAATTCCTGGGCGAATATATTCAATTGCATCGTCATAGCCAGCATTTGGTACCTGTAATATTTTTAAGTTTGGCATCTTCTTTGTTAATTCAAGAGCAGGCCTGCCTCCCATATACCAAGGTACATAAAAGGTAATTTCAGAAAGATCTCCTCCATCGGCAGGAGTTGTTGCAGGTGATAATCGCTTAAACTTACTTGGCACATTTAGATCATCCCACTGCGTCCAAATTACATGTTCACTCATTACTTAATCCGTTCGTTTATGTCTAATGGCGTCATTACTACCTTATTTACTAAGGTGCCAATCTGATCAACGGTAATAGTTACTAAATCACCGGCAACTAATGAGATATCAAGGGGCGGCACAATTCCAGTTCCAGTAGATAGCAATACCCCGACTGGAAAATGTTGGCATCTAAAGAGATAATCAATTAGATCCTCAAAGCTTCTATTTAATGATTTAAGTGAGGTCTCAGCCTGCCAAACAATTGAGCCATCTCTTTCAATCTTGGCATATATATCTAACTTCTCATGATCAACAATCTCCCAAATTGGCCTAATCATTGGGCCAAGTGCATTTGATCCGTAGTAAATCTTTGCCTGAGAAAGATATAGCGGATTTTCACCCTCAATATTTCGTGAGGTCATATCATTACAAATACTCATACCAATTAACTCGCCAAATTTATTAATAACTATTGCAACCTCAGGCTCTGGCACAGAGGTCTTAGCATCTTCACGAATTCCAACCTCACCCTCATGCCCAACAGTTCGCCTAGCAGTTGCCTTAAAAAATAACTCTGGCCGGTCTGCTTCATAAACTAATTGATAGACATCAGGAATACCGCTCTCCTCTTTGCGAGCATCTCGAGAGCGTTGATAAGTAACACCTGCACCCCAAATTTCACTATCGGATGCAACTGGGGCAACTAATTTTCCCTTTACTTCTTTATTACTTGGTGCTTCATATAATTTGCGAAATGCTCCCATGTGTTGAGATAAGGCATCAGATAATGTTTTTACGCCCTCAATCTCAAAGTACTTACCATTAATCTCTTTAACAAGTTTGTAGGCTTCAGTTGGAGTTTGTATAACTGCTAAATGACTCATTTGTTAAAGTTCAATTCGATTAACTAGGCCAGACTCATCTAATGCATCCCATACAGCTGCTGGAATATCTCGATCAAAATCTGTGATATTCGCGGTTAACTCTTTAACTGTGCGAGAGCCAGTTAGCACCGCTGTTACTGCTGGGTGGCGCAGTGGGAATTGAATAGCTGCGGCGGTAAGTGGAATATTAAAATCTGCCAGCAATTGCTTAATCTGTTGTGCTTTTTTAATTAATTCATCACTTGCCGGGGCGTAATCATAGGTAGCACCTGCTACTGGGTTAGCTAAAATTCCAGAGTTATAAACGCCACCAATTACTACACCAGTATTTTTCTTTTTGCACTCCTTAAATAATTGTTCTTGAGCTGATTGGTCAAGAAGTGAAAATCTGCCCGCAATTAAAATAATATCTAGATCCATCTCTTTAACTGCTTTAATCGATGGTGCGCAGTAATTCATTCCAACGCCAATACCTTTTAATACTCCTTGGGAACGAAGTTCATTTAATACTGGATATGACTTTTCCATTGCCTCACCAATTCGATCATCTGCATCGTGAATATAAGCAATATCAATTGAGGAGACATTCATTCGCTTTAAACTATCTTCAATTGAGCGCAAAATTCCTTCGCGAGAGAAATCAAAAACTGGCGTAACATCTGGATCAATATCAGCGAAGCTGCCTAGTGAGTCATCTGCAACTGGCTTATTTGGATCAATCTTATTTAGAACTCTGCCAACTTTGGTTGAGAGAACAAACTTCTTACCTGAATTATTAAGCGCTGCACCAAGCCGCCGCTCGGCAACTCCATAGCCATATAAAGGTGCGGTATCAAAGTAGGTAATGCCTGAGTTAACAGCGGTCAGGATGGTTGATTCAGCATCAGATTCGGCAACCGATGTAAACAAACCCCCAAGCGGTGCAGTACCTAACGCAAGCTTTGATACATATCTATCTATGCGCGGAATCTTTACTAATTCACTATGACGGGCCATTCTCACAATAGTATAGGAGCGTGTTGGAATAGTGAATACTGTTCGCCTATTGAGATAGTAGATCGGAATGCTTATGGAGAAAGAGTTTGCAGGTCTTACCGCAATTATCACCGGTGCTGGCTCAGGCATTGGTCTTGAGGTTGCTAAAGGGCTAACAGAGCGCGGTGCTACCGTTTTTGGTTTTGATATCAATCAGGGTCAGATGGAATCTGTTGCCACCTTTATAAAGTGCGATATTGGCGATGCCGCCTCGGTTGATGCCGCCTTTGCTGAGTTTAAAAAGAAAAGTAATAAATTAGATATTTTGATTAACAATGCTGGAATTGGATCACTTACTACTGTTGAAAAAGAGACAGATGAGATCTGGCATAAGGTTTTAAATGTGAATGTAGTGGGAACTGCCAGAGTATCAAGAGCTGCAATCTCGATGTTAAGAGAGAGTAAATCTGGGGCAATTGTTAACACTGCTTCAATTGCTGGCACTGATGGAATTCCAAATCGGGCGGCATATAGTGCTTCAAAGGGAGCAGTTCTTGCCTTAACACTTGCTATGGCAACTGATCATCTGGCAGATGGCATCAGAGTTAATGCGGTAAACCCTGCAACAACTGATACACCATGGGTTAAAAGATTATTAGATCAATCACCAGATGCTGCGGCTGCAAGATCAGCCCTTGAATCTCGCCAACCGATGGGCCGTCTTGTTGCACCTAGTGAGATTGCAAATGCAATTATCTTTTTAGCAAGTCCACTTCAAGCATCAGTTACTGGAACCACAATCAATATTGATGGTGGTATGCACTCACTTAGAATTCCTAAGTAATGCATCCTATAAATAATTATCGATTTGGAGCTTATGCACTACTTGCTATGGGCTTAATTAATCTGCGCTATCAAACTGGCTCTGCAAATAATCTGCCTAAAAGTTCAATATTGATAGCAATTGGCGCAGGAGCACTGATCTTAACTTTTATCCCAACCCTTACTAATTTCTTTATGCGCAAAGGGGTTAAATTAATCGCATTAGCCTTACTTGCAGTATGTATTGCCTACGGCATATTAATTTAATTTATGGAGCTTGACCAAATAAAACAGCAATGGAATGAAGTCTTAGATTTATTACTAGAAAGTAATCGAGTTGCCTGGCTTGCATTTTTTGACGCCCGGCTTGTCTCATTTGAAGATAACCAATTAACCTTAGATTTTACTGATAGTCAAAAGTTTGCAAATGCCCATGATTTTAAACAAACACGTAATCCAGCCCACACTCAGGCATTAATTGATGCTATTAAAACAGTTTTAGGGATACAACCAGCGATAATAGAGCGGTGAAAAGATTAGCTTTCCTGTTATCACTAGTGGTGGTATCTACTAATTTTATTTCTATTGCAGATGCAGCAACTGCAAAAACTACAATCTCATTTGCTGTTGAAAGCACACCAAATGCTGGTGAGTCACTAGTAACTTTTTATGGGCAGGTTAAGCCAGCGGCAAAGGGATCAATAATTATTAGCTCCTTTGATGGAGTTACTTGGAAAAATACCCCACTTAAAACAACATCATCAAGTAGTGGCTCATGGCGAATTACAACTATTGCAACTGCGATTAAAGCTGAGGGTCAATATAAAGCAACGGTAACAATTGGTAAGAAGAATATTATTTCTAAAGCTGCTAACTTTAAGGTTGATAACTCCCGCACATATCTCGATGCCAACTCACTGCTTATTCCAGGTGGGCCTGGTGGGCGTATTCATGGCGCAGATGTGAGTAGATGGCAACACCCAAATGATGCGCCGATTGATTTTAAACAGATGTTTGATGCAGGTGTGCGTTTTGTTTTAATTAAAGGCTCGGATTCCCAAGATGTTGCAGATGCTGAAACGATGAAGTGGTTAATTGGTGATCGCAACGCTGCCCAAGCAGCTGGTTTATATACCGGTATCTATCACTACGCCTACCTTCCAAATAGCACCGATGCAGATTACGTAATAAGAGATGCGAAAGCACAAGCACAAAAGGTTATTTGGCGTCTGGCATCCCTTGGTGGTTATAACGAGCGAGATCTGCCATTAGCACTTGATCTTGAGAATAATTGTGTTAAGAAAAGTAAATCTGGCGTTTGTCTTAAAACTATTGGTCGCACCCTACTTACAACCTGGACAGAGACCTGGTTAAAAACTATCGAGGAAAAAACTGGGCGCAAACCATTTATCTACTCCTATCCAAACTTCTTAGAGAGCTCAATGGTTAGAAGTGAGGCGCTGCGGCAATACCCACTTTGGCTTGCACAGTATGGGATTAATCCAGCAGATCCGATTGCTCAACCTGGACAGAAAACAATTGGTTGTTACGTTCACTCTTGGAGCACAGCAAACTGTTCATCGCAGTGGCAGATCTGGCAGTACTCATCATGTGGGATTGCTAAAAAATATGGCGTGCCAAGTACGCGGTTAGATTTAAATGTTTTTCGAGGCAGCGCTGAAAGTTTCCTTTCATTAATACTGGGTAAATGGCAACCTGAAGCAGCTGATCTACTACCCATTAATGAGCCGACAAAAATCAATATCATCTCGGTTGCAGCTACTGATACAAATGATCCAGTTGAGGTCAATGTTGAGGTATTTAGAAGTATTGGTACGCCAGTTGTTACTGGTACGGTAATTTTTAGACCAATTGATACAACTATTAAAATTAAATCCCAATCAGCAGTACGAGCTGCAAGTGGCAGATGGGAGCTAAGTATTGAAGGTCTACCTGCTGGCATCACTACTGGCACATTAAATTATGTTGATGTCTCTAAGACACATGCTGATAATGAATCACCACTTTCTATCACGGTAGCACAAGGGCCAGAGCTACCTAAGCCCACAGCGACACCTAAGCCAACTACTAAACCTAAACCAGTTGATGGTTGCGCTAAACAAATAAAGAATTGATACCTTTCCACTACAGTTACCCTTTATGAAGCAGGTATTGCCAGGTGGGATTAAGCGAAGTGATTTAAAACTTTGTGATGGCAGAACGATCTCTTACTACGATAGTAAAGAGGTAAATCGAAGTGCTACTGATCAGCGAAAAGATGAAGCACAACCTGGGATCGGCCATCTTCGCCTTGATCCATTAGTAAATGAATGGGTATCTGTTGCATCTCACCGCCAACACAGAGTTTTCTTACCACCAAAGGATCTATGTCCACTTTGTGCATCAACAAATGAGAAGTTAACTGAGATACCAGATAATGATTATGAGGTAGTGGTCTTTGGAAATCGCTCCCCTGCACTAACTACACCAAATAGTAATTGGCAACTGCCAGAGATCATCGGAATTGATACACCAAATGCAGATGCGGCAGGGGCGTGTGAGGTTATTTGTTACACCTCAGATCATGGCGCAAGTTTTGCAAAACTACCTGAGAAACAAATTAGAACAGTACTTGAGGCATGGAAGGATCGCGATAATGCCCTTTCTAAATTACCTTTTATAAAACATATCTTCCCATTTGAAAATAGAGGTGAGGAGGTTGGTGTAACACTTTCTCATCCACATGGACAGATCTACGCCTACTCATTCCTGCCACCTCGAATTGAGAAAATGCTTGAAGCAGCTAATGCGCACTTGGCGAAAACTGGTCGAGTTTTATTAGATGATGTGATTGCCCGTGAAATAAAAGATAGCAAGCGAATAATCTCGCAAAATGCTGAGTGGATTGCTTATGTGCCATTTGCTGCTCGTTACCCATTTGAGATTCACCTGGCACCAAAACGAGGAGTAGCTGGAATGTGTGAATTAGATGAAGCCCAATCCGCTGCCTTTCCAGCAATTGCTAAGGAGATATTAACTCGGCTTGATGGGGTATTTGGAATTGAAATGGCATATATCGCCTCTTGGTATCAAGCACCGGTAAAGGTTGGTAGAGAAAGTATGCGACTTCATTGGCAGATAGTTTCAGTTCGTCGTCAACCTGGAAAGTTAAAGTATCTATCTGGCTCTGAATCTGCAATGGGTGCTTTTATTATGGATTTAGAGCCTGAGCAATCAGCGCAACAGTTAAAGGATGTAAAGATTTAATTATCAACTGGTGTAATTGAGATAACCTCAACTCCACCAATCGCAGTTAATACATTTACTAAATCTGTTGGATCACTTCCAGGAACTGCAACTGTTATGTCATCAATGCCACGGCCATCTTCACTACGCAAGACAACAAGCGAGCGAATATCTCCGCCAGCAAAACCAATAGCAGATGCGACCGCACCAAGGGATCCTGGTCGGTCAGGTAGTGATACCTGCAATCGATATAGCGCCATGCTCCCTGACTTGGACTCGAACCAAGAACCTGCCGGTTAACAGCCGGCTGCTCTGCCAATTGAGCTATCAGGGATTACGCCAACCTTTTTATGATTGGTGAGGGTAAATAGTATCGAATATCTTTAATCGCTCAAACCTGATGCGCAGTTTTAGGTTTAACTCTCCCCAAGTGCTAACTCTTTTTGCACTCGACGGGCTGCCTCCATGCCAACTAATTGGCCAAAGATCTCTTGATACTGCGCATCATTTTCAACTGGGTTAAGCCGCTGAAGTGTGGATTTAATCTCAGCGATTGATCGACTAAGTGCCACCTCACGTAATCTGGCAAAAATACTGGTGATATATCGATCTGAAACCTCACCATCAGTTCTAATTGGCTCAACAGTTAACTCAGTTACCAAAGATTTAAGCTCATCACTTTCACACTTTTCAATTAACTCTTGGGTATTAAACTCTTTTTGATTATCAATTAATAAACGTAGTTGGTTATAGAGTGGAAATGAGAAGGCGGTGGCCTCTAAATCAACCCAACTGTGTGATAGCTCTGGTAACTGCAGTTTGACCTTTAACACCTCTCGCTCCAACATTAAAACTGGGTCGGTTAAATTAGCTCTAAGGGCAGTTTGTGGTTCACCTGCTTTACCACTTCGCTTAACTGCAGTTGCGACAATATCAACCTCCATGCCAAGCCAGCCAGCAAGTAGGCGAACATACTCTGGCCGCAATGAAGCATCTCTGATTCTTCCAATTAATGGCGCAACCTGATTAAGCGCAGAAACTCTGCCCTCGGCGGCGGTAATATCGTAATTTGCAATCACTGATTTAATTGCAAACTCAAATAGTGGAACCCGTCTGGCAACTAAGTTGCGCACCGCATCATCACCATGGGCTTGCCGAAGTTCACATGGATCCATGCCATTTGGTTCAACCGCTACAAATGTTTGGGCTACAAACTTTTGATCATCCTCAAATGCTCTAAGTGCAGCCTTCTGCCCAGCAGCATCGCCATCAAAGGTGAAGATAACCTCACCACGAAATGCATCAGCATCCATTAACAACCTTCTAATAATTCTTATATGTTCCTCACCAAAGGCGGTGCCACAGGTGGCAACAGCGGTAGTAACACCTGCTAAGTGGGCAGCCATCACATCGGTATAGCCTTCAACAATTACCACTTGGCGATTTTTTGCAATCTCCTTCTTTGCCATATCTAGGCCATATAAAATCTGATTCTTTTTATAAACCGGCGTCTCTGGTGAGTTTAAATACTTAGGTCCAGTATCAACCTCATCACTAGCAAGTTTTCTAGCACCAAACCCAACTACATCACCTGAGATATCTTTAACTGGCCAAATTAATCGGTTTCGATATCGATCAATCATGCCTTTTGTGCCCTCTTTAACTAAACCGGCAAGATTTAACTCCTCATCGGTAAAGCCTTTTCCTTTTAGCTCTTTATATAAACCATCCCACTCATCAGGGGCGTAACCAACATTAAAGTTTTTAGCTGCATCCCGGTCAAAGCCACGTTTGGTTAAGAAATCTCTACCATGTTGGGCTGCTGGAAGTTGTAGCTGTTCTTGATAGAAATTTGAGGCGGCGGTGTTTGCTGCAACTAACCTTGAGCGGTTAATTGATGGACCAGTTGGCATAACACCACTTGTTTCATACTTAATTGTGTAACCAATTCGATCAGCTAGACGCTCAACTGTCTCCATAAATGTTAAGTGCTCTAACTTCATAATAAATGCAATTACATCTCCACCAACTTGGCAACCAAAGCAGTGGAAGAATCCCTTACTTGGCGTGACGTGAAATGAAGGACTTTTCTCATCATGAAATGGGCATAAGCCTTTTTTCTGGCCACCACCGGCGTTTTTTAATTGAACATAATCACCGACTACATCATCAATTGGTGAGTGATCGCGGATGTATGTAACATCCTCATCTTTAATTCGCCCGGCCATACTTCCTATCCTAGTTTCCAGACCGACATTGAATTACTCACCTGTTAATTAAGCGAGTATGTAGCAGTATCGCCCCCGGATCGGTCAGGGAGGCAACCTGGTCAATTACCACCCGAAGTCTTTGCTGATCATTTTCTGCCCGCTGCCAATCCTGCAAGAAAAAGCCCTCAAGTGTCGCTGGGGCGCTAGCTAGTATCGCTTCAACTAATTGAGTAAGAAGTTTTTGTTGCTCACCATATCGAATCTGTGAAGTATCAGCATTAATTACATAATGCCCAGCCATTGATTTAAGTAGTGCAACCTCAACTCGTTGTGCGCGTGGCACAACTAAATTTGCGCTATATCTTGTTAAATCAGAATCACCATACTTTTCGTGCGTTGCACTCTCAGCAGCTTGAGCAAATCTACCTATTAGTTGGCTTGCTAAATCTTTAAGTCGAGCAAGTGAGCGGTGGGTGCCATCGTAGTAACGGGGCCAACAGGAGATCTTTTGTAGCGCAGTGAGTGCAGTTGCCATCTCAGCCTCGGTAATATCTGGCAGATACATATCTTGGGCAACCTTAAATAATTTTGGTAGATCATTACTTAATTGATCTAATTTAATTTGACCAGACACAAGTGAATCCTCCAGATCATGCACGCTATATGCCACATCATCTGACCAATCCATGATCTGTGCCTCCATTGAGGTTTTGCCAGATTCAACTCCACTTCGATACCAATTAAAGATCTCAAGATCATCTTCATAGACGCCAAACTTCTTAGCATCTTTAACTCTGCCCCAGGGATACTTTGTCGCTGCATCCAGGGATGCTCGGGTGAGATTTAAACCAACAGATTTACCATCAGCTAAAACTGTTTTTGCTTCAAGTCTGATTAGTAATCTAAGACTTTGTGCATTTCCTTCAAAGCCACCACAGGAGTTAGCTAATTGATTTAAAACCTCTTCACCATTGTGACCAAACGGTGGATGTCCGATGTCATGGGCAAGACAAGCACCCTCCATTAAATCAGGGTCAGCACCAAGTGCTGCGCCTAACTCACGACCAACTTGGGCGCACTCAAGTGAGTGCGAAAGTCTAGTTCTTGGAAAATCAGTTGCCCATGGAACTGCTACCTGAGTTTTTGCAGCAAGGCGGCGCAGAGCAAATGAGTGAATAATTCTGGCGCGATCTCTAGCAAACTCAGTTCGGCCACCACGTTTTGCTGGTTCATCAAAAAATCTTTCGCGATCTGCTGGTGTGTAGCCAGGGTGTTCAGCTGCTGCTCTTAAAACCATTTAGCAATCCTATCTGCCAGATAAATTAACCCGATCACTTAGCTTTATCCCCAGCCTGCCAACAGTTATATAAGCAAGATAAGCGCCAGTTTCTCTACCTAAATACTTAAAACCAGAGTTTGTAATTGAGCCAGGCCCAGCCTTAACTGGTGCACAACTTACCTTAAGAGTTAAATCTGTTGCCATCTTCATCGCACGATAACAATGGTATGGATCGGTAACAATAATTACTGAACTTAACTTTGCTTTCTTCATCTGCTGCGCATAAGCCTGTGTACTACTTAAAGTATCGCGCCCCTTTGCAATAGCTAAAACGTTGGCTTTGGTAATACCATTTTTAATTAACCAATCTCTGCCAGCTGCTGCCTCAGTTGTCCGATCCCCTGGTGCACCTGCGCCGACTGTGTAGATTCTTGGCGCCATACCTGATTTAAATATCTCCTGACTGTGCTTAAGTCTGGCTAGCAAAATATCACCTGGTCGACCATCAAGTTGGGCTGCTCCCATCACTAAAATCACATCACCTTTAATCGGCTCACTATTTCTGGCGGTAAACCAAATACTGCCAGCGACATAAAGTGGGATAACAATGATTAGTAGTAATATAAAAGAGATAACTCTTCTAATAAATTTAAATAAAAACAATTACTTATCCACCTGAGATTGCATCATCGATTGTGATAGTGGCAAACTCATCTGGATCATTAAGCCAGCCATCAGGTAGTGATACTGGCCGGCCATGGCTACTTCGCCCACGGGGTGCATCGCCAACCTCTTGTGGATATGGTTGATCGGTAACTCCAGAAAGCAATTGCTCCATCTCTATTAAAGATCCAACCATGCCAAGGCAAGCTCTAATCTCACGGGGCACTGAAAAACCCTTTAAGTACCAAGCCATATGTTTTCTAATATCACGCATCGCTCGGTCTTCATTCTCAAAATACTCAACTAGTAATTGACCATGGCGCAACATAATTTGTCTAACCTCAAACAAGGTTGGATTAACCCGTTTATTTTCGCCATTGAAAGCAGTAACTAAATCTGCAAATAACCAGGGACGACCTAAACATCCTCTGCCAACTACCACTCCGGCGCACCCGGTTTGTGCCATCATTGAAATTGCATCTTGGCCCGACCAAATATCACCATTGCCAAGTACTGGCACACCAGTTGGTGCTAGATGTTCAACTAACTCTGTAATTTTACTCCAATCAGATTTACCCTCATATAACTGCGCAGCGGTTCTGGCATGAAGTGCTACCCAGGCAACACCTAAATCAGCAGCTGATTTTGCCGACTCTAAAAATGTTTGATGATCTGAGTCAATACCAACTCGCATCTTTACTGTGACCGGTATGCCATATTTACTTGCAGCAGTAACTGCAGCTTCAACAATTGCAGAAAATAATCTTCGCTTATATGGCAGTGCTGCGCCACCACCACGACGTGTCACCTTAGGAACTGGGCAACCAAAATTTAAATCAATGTGATCGGCTAAGTTTTCACTGCCTAGTAGATCTACCGCTTTACCTAACACAACTGGATCTACTGCATATAGTTGAATAGATCTAGGTGTTTCACCAACTCCTGGTTTAATTAAGCGAAATGTCTCCTCGCGCCGCTCAATTAATGCCCGCGCTGTAACCATTTCGGAAACAAATAGTCCAGCACCCTGCTCCCGACATAATCTTCTAAAGGCGGCATTGGTAATACCAGCCATTGGCGCAAGTACTACTGGGGTATCGAGTACTACCTCATTATTTTTAAAGTTGCCATTAGAAATTGGCAGCCGAAGTGGTTTTACCTGGGTTAACAATTAGGCACCTAAAAGTTTTGGCGCTAAATAACTTTGCACCTGATCAATTGCAATTCGAGATTGCGCCATTGAATCACGTTCGCGAATAGTTACCGCTTGATCATCTAGGGATTCAAAATCAATGGTGATACAAAATGGTGTGCCGATCTCATCTTGCCTGCGATATCTTCTGCCAATTGCACCAGCATCATCAAAATCCACATTCCAATGTTTACGCAATGAATCAGCTAAATCCTTTGCCTTTGGTGAAAGATCTGCGTTGCGAGAAAGAGGTAATACACCAATTTTTACCGGTGCTAATCGGTAATCTAATTTCATTAACGCTCGCTTTTCCATCTCACCCTTAGAGTTTGGCGCCTCATCTTCAGTATATGCATCCATCATAAAAGTTAATGCACATCGATCAACACCAGCTGCTGGCTCAATTACATAAGGTGTCCACCGTTCATTTTTTTCTTGGTCAAACCAGGTTAAGTTTTCACCAGAGGCCCTAGAGTGTGATTTCAAATCAAAATCGGTTCGGTTAGCAATTCCCTCAAGTTCACCCCACTCAGTACCGGTGAACTCAAACTTGTATTCAATATCTGCAGTTCGCTTTGAGTAATGAGAAAGCTTTTCCTTAGGGTGTTCAAAGATTCGAAGTCGATCTGGATTAATTCCTAAATCTTTATACCAAGCAAGTCTGGTGTCAATCCAATATTGATGCCAAGTTTCATCAGTTCCAGGGACAACAAAAAACTCCATCTCCATCTGCTCAAACTCACGGGTTCTAAAGATAAAGTTTCCAGGGGTAATTTCATTTCTAAATGATTTACCAATCTGACCAATACCAAATGGTGGTTTTTTTCGAGAAGTTGATGCCACATTATCAAAGTTAATGAAGATTCCTTGAGCTGTTTCTGGCCTTAAATATGCCAGACCTGATTCATCTTCTACTGGTCCAAGATAGGTTTTAAGTAAGCCAGAAAACTGTTTAGGGGCGGTGAATTTTCCTTTAGTGCCACAATTTGGACAATTTACTTCCTCAAGTGAGGCTGGTTTTTTCTTATGCTTATTTTCATAAGCCTCTTCCAAATGATCTGCGCGGTAACGTTTATGACAGCTTGTGCACTCAGTTAATGGATCAGAAAAAGTCTCAACATGTCCGGATGCTTGCCAAACCTCACGAGCTAAAATTACACAGGAATCTAAACCGACCACATCATCTCGGCCCTGCACCATAGATCTCCACCACTGGCGCTTAATATTATTTTTTAACTCAACACCTAATGGACCGTAATCCCAGGATGCGCGAAGTCCGCCATAAATTTCAGATGAGGGGTAAACAAAGCCACGACGTTTGGCTAATGAAACGATTGTTTCTAAACGATCCTGCGCCATTTGATCTCCATCCGGCTGGCTGTCGGCGGCTTGCTCTTACTGGATTACTTTACGCTAGATTTAGCAAATGTTAGTTATCGCACTTGCTGCCACCACCGTATTAGCCACATTTTCTGGTGGAATGTTGGCATTACGTGCCAAAGATCGCTTCCATCTCGTACTTGGCCTATCAGCGGGTTTACTTCTTGGTCTAGTTGGCTTTGATCTGTTGCCTGAAGTTTTTGAGATGAATGCTAATAATTTAGTTGGCGTCCGAGCTACCTCAGTTGCTTTAATTGCTGGATTTCTATCACTTCATTTTATTGAACAATTTGCCGGCTCTCATGAACCTGCAGAGTCTGATTATGGTCATGAACATACCCATGCGGTTGAGATTGCTGGCACGGTTGGCGCAATTGCAATGGCAGGACATATATTTTTAGATGGTGTCGCACTTGCCTTAGCATTTAAGGTTAGTAACTCATTAGGTTATGCAGTATTTATAGCAATGTTAGTTCACGCCTTTAGTGATGGTTTAAATACGGTGGCATTATTGATTAAAACCAATCAATGGCAAAGCCGAGGAAAATACCTGCTTGCAGTTGATGCGATCGCTCGAATTGGTGGGGCAGCACTTGGCTCTGCTTTAACAATAAGTGATAGTAATCTTGCAATATACCTTTCCGTCTTTTCTGGAATTGTTATTTACCTTGCTACTTCACATATATTGCCAGAGGCGCACTCAAAGCATCCTTCTAAGGTAACAATGCTTGCCACTTTAGCTGGAGTAGTAATTATGTGGGCGGTAGTTTCAAATCTTTAATTAAGCCTTACCAAACCTACGTTCGCGCTCGGCATATATCTCAATTGCTTTCCATAAAGTCCTACGGTCAGCGTCCGGCCACAAGACATCTAAGAAAACCATCTCTGCATAT
>Ga0194050_1000015_pt1 | contig 46028 bp, 42 predicted proteins | sample SepL2310m_MetaG_FD_148657 | JGI IMG/M metagenome (GOLD analysis project Ga0194050, IMG submission 148657) | Anoxic zone freshwater microbial communities from boreal shield lake in IISD Experimental Lakes Area, Ontario, Canada - Sep2016-L239-10m | ecosystem: Environmental > Aquatic > Freshwater >...
TAAAGCCAAAACTTGAATCTAACGCCGGCCCATGGGCTCCCCCATTTATTGTCCATAACTCAACGCTTGACTGAGGACAGGAATAAATCAGAGGAATCGTCTCTGATCCTTCAAGATTTGCTACTAAATCAAATGCCTTACCTGTTTCTGCAGTGGTTGAACACTTATCAATTACTTCCCAGCGTTGAACACTCTGTTTGGAACTTGTATAGAAGTTAGAAAAGATTGAGCCACCCGTATAAGTGATTACTTCATCGTTGGTTCCATGGATATGTAAGACGCTTACTGGCGATCCAGCGGCACAGGATTGAGGATCAACATCCATTGCACCCGCAAGTCCTGCGATGGCAGCAACCGTCTGAGGATATGTACAAGCAAATTTATACGTCATGAAGTGCCCGTTGGAATGGCCGAACACATAGATACGTTTAGGGTCAACCGCCACTTTGCTAGATATTTCATCAACGAGTGATTGAATAAAAGCTGCGTCATTAACGGGATTATTATTGAAATTACAGCAGGCCTTAGATGCATTCCAGAATTGATAGCCCTGCGAATCTCTCAGACCATCGGGAGCAACATAGATTACTCCCCGCTTTTGTGCCGCCGAATCCATCATGGCAAATCGCTGATGAGCCAAACTTGTGCTCATATAGCCATGTAGATCAATTAAAAGTGGGGCCGGCCTATCGGGTGAATACCCTGCCGGCAAGGTTACAAAAGTAGGGCGATCTCCGCCAACAGTGAAGATCGATGACAGTTCGGTATCTACTCCTTCAAGTGAAGTTAAGCTTTGACTAACTTGTTCTTTATTAAAAACTAATACAGAGATGATTATTAGAACTAAAGCAATGATTGATGCCCACTTCTTGCCAACTCGCTGGGGCATTCCTCCTATATTGCTTTCTCGATCTTGACTTAAATCTTTCAAGACATTTGCAAAGTGAAAGGCCACCCCGAGCAATGATCCAATAGCTAACACCGACAATTGTGGCGTGCGATCTGTTGCATAGAAAATTGATGCGGGAAGTGCTGCGCACGCAACTGCATAAGGTAGTGGCGATAATGGTGAAAACTTAAAGTAGAAGTTGTAGGCGATCCCGCAACCAACTCCAAGTAAATACACTGCTCCGCCTTGTAGGCCAAGAGGTCCAATTAGATTAGCAATTACTGCTATGGGTAAGAGAATAAATGTCGCTGTACGAAGTTTCTGCACTGAAATACTGCCGGCAACCAAGGGCTTATTAGTGCGATTATGTTTTAAGTCATCCTGATAATCATAAATATCGTTGCTCCAGCCAATTAAGAGCTGGCCTAAGAAAACAGTGAATGCGATTACATATGCTGGGCCTTCCCACCATAGGCGGAGCGCTAGAAAAAAGGAGATTGCAGTAATTAGCATTGTCGGGCCAAAGTGCGCGGCCTTTAAATATGCCCGTACTTTTAACAATCGCAACTGCTCTCTACCGTCTCTGATGCTGCAACATCCATAGCCGGACTGCGTCTGAAAAATCCTGAAGGCTTTAAATGAAAGCCCGTGCGCTCAACTGGCATGACTGGCCAATCTTCCGTGCGAGGAATGTGATTAGTTCCAAAGACATGCCAAAGCACTAGATCAGTATTTTCAGTTGAGCGATCGCCCTGAGTCCATTCTGGCAGACCAGCACCGCCTTTATGCTGGAATGGATAATCACCTGCTGGGTAACGCTCGCTTTCAGTATTAGGCGTAACCCATAGGTGCTTGTACATAAATCCTGCGCGCTTACCAAGAACTGACTCTTCATGGGCTAAAGGAAAAGTAGTATGTCCTGGAATTAATTTGTAACCCACGCTATGGCCTACGTGATTCTTACGTTGTGGATTAATAATCTTCCAGAATCGACTCTTCATTGGATCGATTAAACGTTGAGCTTTTTTCTCACTAGTTAATATAGTTTCACGAGTTTCATATGCTCCCCCGTAAGGATTCTTCTCACCAATTGGATGGGCAAATGACTCGACTTCAACAACACTGTTATTACTGCCATCGATATCCATATCCATACGTGCGCACAAAATATGTTGGTGATAGGGCGCCCACAGACCAGGCTCTATCTCAGTTGCAGATGGATGGGTTTTACCTGGCGTATCGGCCAAGGTGAGAACAATTCCAGTTAACTTAGCTTCAAATTCAATGGAGCCATCTTGGTAGAAGTACCAGAAATATCCATATTCATAGTTATTGACCGTAACAATTGATGAAGCCACAAATCTACGGCCACGACGAACTTCGGTATGCCCATCTACATCAACGTGCTTCCACAGAATTCCAAAGTCTTCTTCATGCATACAGATTGCATTCTTAATTGTTCTGACTCGGCCATCGCCTTCAGTAACGGCTACATCGAGATAAACAATCTCACCTAGGCAATCACAGCCTAATGTCAGTGAATTCGTGAAGTTACCCAAGCCGAATTCGCCTGTATCGAAGGCGTTTTTGCGATATGCCCCTTGTGCTGGATCACCGTAAGGAATAACTAACTCAGCGATTGATAAGCGATGTGCGATCTTTCGCGCAGTGCCCTCATCGTTGAAATGTACGTCATGAATGACTAAGCCTTCTCGCTGGTCAAAACCGATACGAAATGACCATCGTTCCCATTTAATATTCCAGCCCTTAACTTCAAAGGAAGCACCGTCAGGCTGATGAATCATTAACTCTTTGAGTTTTATATTCGCACCAGTCTGAGATTCTCGATAAGGCCCCGGGGTCTGTGGAATAGGAACATCAGCATTGTCCTCAAGGCCTACAACTTCTTCGGCGTCGATATCAACAATTGCATGCAGGCCATTAATGGGGTGTGCGTAAAAGTTTGCATCCGGTGTTGGTTGATGCCACATCGGTGTCCAGATAAGTCGGCGGCCATCATCTAAATGTTTAGGTATCTGAGCTCCGATTGGCCACGTCTCCATATGCACAGTGCTTATGTCGTTAATACCGCGACGAGCAAGTGCCTCAATAACTGACTTATCTTTTTGAACTACTGCAAGGGCAATCGCAGATTCAATAACACTGACTGGCGATTTAGCCCCAGGGATCTCTTTATACTCTTTAGCGACACCATCTGTAGTGATTAAACCTTCAGTGACAATCCCTTTTTTGCGATCCCAAATAGTTACACGTGCAGTGCGATCGAGCTTTGTTCCCGAAGCTAACTGCGCTTTAGTTGGTTCGTGTAGTTGAAGCATTGAAAATAAGTGATGTTCTTCAAGTTTCCATACCGCGCGCGCATGCGCAACGATTAACTCTTGTTCGGCATGACTCAGTGGATCAAGTGGATAATTAAATGCGCTCATCTCATACCTGGCTTTCGGACATGCCAAGGTTTGGTAGGTAATGCTTTGCTACGCCACCGCGCGCAAAGGCTAAGAGAGTTAAACCAAACTCGGAGGCTAAATCAACAGCTAGTGATGATGGTGCGCTTACCCCAACGATGGCTGAAACTCCTGCGCAGATAGCTTTCTGTACTAGTTCATAGCCAATGCGGCCTGAGACTAACAACGTCCAGTTAGCCATTGGAATTGAGCCAGCCATAAGCCCTGCCCCAATTACTTTATCGACTGCATTATGGCGGCCAACATCTTCGCGAACCCACACTGCGACACCTTCGGGATTAACCAGAGCCGCTGCGTGAAGACCGCCGGTCTTCTCAAAGATACGTTGGCGGCCATCTAGCAAGGCAACCATCGCGGCAAGTTCTTGAACCGTATGTGTGGTGTGTGAAACCTTAGTTACTCCACGCTTATGTAAATCAGCAATGTTGGTAGATCCGCACACGCCGCAAGCTGCAGTTATTGTAAATCGGCGCTCTAAAATTCGCACGGACTCTGAAGAGCTTTCAGTTACTTCGGCAATAACTACGTTGGCACGTTGGCGAGCAGAGAGTTCTCTATCTCCGCACACCTTGACCTCAATTAATTCACTAGGTGTTTTAAGAAAACCTTCACCCCACAAAAATCCTGTAGCTAGCTCTAAATCATTTCCAGGGGTACGCATCGTTATTCCAAGTTGCTCATCTTTCCCACCTCGTTTAATACGAATCTCGAGTGGTTCTTCTACAACTACTGAGTCCGATGTCGATGTATCCGAATCGGTTTTTTGTACTTTTACTTTTGCAATTGCCGACGGTGCTAGTTCGTTACTTGGCATGGCGATAGAACTCGATACTTTCTGCAGGCAGGGGTACTCTTCCTAAAATTAAATCCGCAGCTTTTTCTGCCACCATCATGACCGGCGCATAAATATTGCCGTTGGTCACATAGGGAAATACTGATGCATCACATACGCGCAAACCGTTTACTCCATGAACTTTCATGGTCTGTGGATCTACAACCGACATCTCATCGGTACCCATCTTGGCGGTACATGAGGGATGCAAAGCGGTCTCAGCATCTTTGCGAACCCACTCCAATATCTCAGCATCGGTTGCAACCGATGCACCAGGAGATGACTCCCCTGCGTTGAAATCATTCATGGCAGGCTGAGTCAGAATATTTCGCGCAGTCTTAACGGCCTCAACCCATTCACGACGATCTTGGTCTGTGGACAAGTAATTGAACTGAATCGCAGGCTTTTCCAATGGATCACCGCTCTTAATTTTGAGCCAACCACGTGCATCTGAATACATAGGACCTACGTGGACTTGATAGCCATGTCCGCGTGTATCTCCCGTGCCGTCATAACGAATTGCTAGCGGCAGAAAGTGGAACATTAAGTTGGGGTAGGCAACATCATTATTGCTGCGCGTAAAGCCCCCTGCCTCAAATTGATTTGTTGCACCTGGCCCTTTGCGAAAGAAGAGCCATGCTGCGCCGATAAATGGGCGGCGCCAAAACTGAGTAATGGGTTGTTGGGTTACTGGCAACTTACATTTGTACTGAACATAGACTTCAAGGTGATCTTGTAAGTTAGCCCCGACTCCCGGTAAATGGTGAATCATCTTGATACCTAGTGGTGCTAAATCTTTTTCATTTCCAATACCTGAGAGTTGCAGTATTTGAGGGGTATTGATTGCTCCTCCACACAAAATGACTTCCCGCGAGGTAAAAACATGCTTCTTACCTTTAATCACTACTTCTACACCGCTTGCAGTTGTGCCCTCAAATAAAACTTTAGTTACATGTGCACGTAACTTAATCGTCAAGTTCGCTCGTTTCATTACTGGATAGAGATAAGCGCGCGCCGCACTTAAACGTCGACCTCTATAAACATTTCGATCAAAGGCTGAGAATCCCTCTTGACGATAACCATTAACATCATCGGTACGTGGATATCCAGCTTGCTCGGTTGCTTTAAAGAAGGCGGCAAAGAGTGGACCTTTAACCGGACCGCGTTCTAATTTAAGCGGGCCGCTTGTGCCACGAAAAGTATTGCTTCGATCAGCTAAACAGTTTTCCATCTTCTTGAAATAAGGAAGACAGTGCGCGTAATCCCAGTCACTCATTCCGGCATCACGGGACCAGCGTTCATAGTCCAACGGATTGCCACGTTGCCAAATTTGTCCATTAATAGATGATGAGCCACCTAAAACTTTTCCACGCGCATGATAAACGCGGCGGTTATTCATGAATGGTTCGGGCTCAGACTCATACATCCAGTCGTAGTGTTTATTGCCAATTGGAAAAGCCAACGCTGCCGGCATATGAATAAATACATCCCACTTATAGTCACGCCGACCAGCTTCTAGGACCAAGACCTTATGGTTAGGATCCTCACTCAAGCGGTTAGCTAGGGCTGAGCCGGCAGAGCCACCGCCAACGATGATGTAGTCATACTGCACGCTCATATGGACAACTGTACTAATAAAACAAGGCCCCTACCCGATGATTTCTCACCGAGTAGAGGCCTTGCTCTATAGATTATTTATTACTTACCGAGCCATGACTTCACGATATCTGCATGAGCATCGATCCATTTCTGGGCCGCCTCTGCTGCAGTCATTCCGCCTTCAAGATCGGCAGCTACACCGTTTTGATCATCATTTGTCCACTTGAAGTTCTTAACAAGTGAAGTGAATGGATCATTTGCATCATTGAGCTTCTTAGAAATTAACTTAATAAGAGGCGATGATGGATAGTCGGTGAGACCACTTGCCTTTGCAGGATCAGTCCAGTCATTTGCTGGAAAGTGAACGTGTCCGCTTTCAAGGTTAGGAATCTTTGCAAAGAGAGTCCATGGTTGCCATGCATAACCAATGAATGCGGTCTTATTAGCTTCAGCTTTTGTAAAGCCATCGACTAACGCAGCCTCGGAACCTGAGAAGATAACTTTGAAGTTCAATTTATTGGCTGAAACCATTTTTTCACCGATTGTTGTATAGCCAGCTGGGCCTTCAAACCAAGCACCCTTGCCACCTGAGTCTGCAGTCTTAAATAAATCTGCATACTTATTTAGATTCTTTGAGTCTGTAATGTCTGGATACTTTGCAGCCATCCATGGTGCGACATACATACCGATTAATCCAACGTTGCCGTTTTCTCCTGCTTCAACGACTGCGCCGCGATCAACCCATTCTTTCCAGCGTCCGCCGCCCCAATCTTCGATAACTACGTCGATCGTGCCGGCTTCCATTGCATCATAAGTAGTTGGACCCTCATCCAGAGTTGTCTGAGTGATTGTGCAACCTAATTCTTTCTTAGCAATTTCAGCAACTACTGTTGCTGATGCTGTGTAACCACCCCATGCGTGCATGGCAATTGCGTAAGAGCCGCAATCTCCTGATGCTCCGCCTGCAGAATCATTAACGCTCTTGCTGCAACCTGAAAGAATCAGTGCTGCTGCAATCACGACTGTAACGACTGCCGAACGGCGACCGAATAATGACTTCATTAACCCTCCTAAAGAGTGTAAGTTTTGGCTTAGCCTAGAGCGGCAATCGCGCTAAAACTAGTACTTGTAGGGGCTAATTCGCTTTTTTATCCGGAACGCTTAGCCCCGGCTTGCATAATTCGGTCGAAAATAACGCCAAGCAGCAAAATCGCCGCTCCGGCGATGAGCCCCTTTCCTTGCAGCTCGGGCTTTGAGTTGCCGACGATGACCAAGTAGCCAAGGCCACCCGCACCTACAAAGCCTCCAATTACAACGACAGCTAGCACATATATAAGACCTTGATTAGTCGCAAGCAGAATTGTTTTCTTCGCTGCAGGCAACTGCACTTTTGTAATGATTTGGCGCGTCGTTGATCCTGCTGCCGTGGCTGCTTCAACTAGTGAGTGTGGAACCGCACGGATACCTTCACAAACAATCTTCACAACAACTGGAATCGCATACACGATACCGGTCGCGATAGCTGTGAATCTAGTTGGTCCAAATAAACCAAGCATGGGTACTAAGTAAACAAATGCAGGAAGAGTTTGGCCAGCATCTAAAAAGGGACGCAAGGTTTTTTCTGCACGATCACTTCGCCCTGTCCAAATACCTAAAGCAATTCCAATTACCATTGTGAGTAAGCAACCAACAATAGTCTGAGTTAATGTGAGCATGGCTTCATACCAAAGACCGGAGAGAACGATTGCCATGGCTAAACAAAATGCAAGAATCGCTGTGCGCAGTCCTGCAATGATGAGGGCAAGTGCAACAATCATCGCAACCGTTACATACCAAGGTGAAGCCGATAGTTGAGTCTCTAAAGGATTAAGAATTGAGTATGAAATTAAATCCTTAAATCCAACCGTAAAAATGTAAAGGTTATCTAGTACCCATGCTGTGGCATTATTCGTTACTTTTTCTACTTGCGGGGCAATCGTAATCTCCTTAGGCCACACTGCGGCCCACAGCATTGTGCGCGATAAAAATACAGAGGTTACCGCGGCAACTGCCGACACTATTAACGTTATTCGCTTACGCTTAACCTGCGCTTGCGTCGGTGGAATAAATGACTCTTGGCGCTTTGCTGCAGCACTTGTGCTTCGGTCCATCAAAATCGCTAGAAAAACCACGGCAAAGCCGGCAACAAAGCCTTGGCCAACATTTCTAATAATGAGAGCTTCGATGACAGGCTTGCCAAGCCCGGGTGCACCAATCAAAGCGGCGACAACGACAAATGAGACTGCGGCCATAACTGTTTGATTTATTCCAAGAACGATCATCTGTTTTGCCATCGGTATCTGAACTTTGGTCAAAGTTTGCTTTCGAGTCGAACCCATTGATTCTGAGGCTTCAACGGGTGACTGGTTGAGGTTTCTGATTGCATGTGAAGTAATGCGAATACAAATAGGAATGGCATAAATCATCGTTGCAATCGTTGCAGATGCCGCACCAATCATAAACACGAGGGCGATGGGCGCCATATAAACAAGTGTGGGCAATATTTGCGCTAAATCTAAAAATGGAGTCAGTATTTTTAATACCCGATCGGAAAGACCAGCCCAGATTCCAAGTGGGATTCCAATTGATAATGAGAGCAGGACCGCCGCTAATGTCATTGCAATTGAATCCATCGTGAATTGCCACATACCAAGTACGCCGCACCCTAAAAGTAGGGAGACCGATAGCAGAGCTGTTCGTAACGCACTGGTGGCAAAGACTGCAAACGCGATGAGTGCAACTACGCCTAGCCAGCCGATTACTGGAATGACTGAGTTTGGCGCAGGAACAGCGATGAGATTTCTAATAAATTGAACAAAGCCATCTATGACAGCGCGAATGGGATTAAAGAAATAAATAAAAGCTGGGCTCTCAGTTCTATTTCCACGAAGCTCTAAAGCTTTTTCGCCGATAAAACGCGTGAAAGAAGTGTTTTCATATGTATCTATTTGCAGAGTGTTTTTTCCGTGCAAAAGCCGTCCCAACAGAATCCATATAGCAACCGAACCTAGAAGTAGGTAGGGTTTTTTAATATGCATTAAGCGACCCCAGAGATGATTCGCAAAACATCATCACTTGAAACGACTCCTAATGCTTTTCCTTTATCGCTGACCCGTATTGGACGTTGCTCATCAATAATTAAACTGCACGCATCCCTAATAACCATGTCGGCCGAAAGCTCGGGGCCGCTTGTGTCTTCTCCTGGCTTAGCTGGCCTCGCAAGGTAGCGAAGAGTGAGAACGTGTGACTTAGCAATATCTCGAACAAAGTTTGCGACGTAATCATCGGCTGGGTGGGCAACTAAATCCTCCGGAGTTCCAATCTGGACAATTGCACCGTCTCGCATAATTGCAATTCGATCGCCCACTTTTACTGCTTCAGAGAGATCATGCGTAATAAAAACCATAGTCTTGCCGAGCTCGTGATGCAGGCGAATGACTTCTTGCTGCATGTCGCGACGGATAAGTGGATCTAGCGCACTAAAGGGTTCATCCAGAAAGAGAACTTCTGGGTCAACAGCTAAAGCGCGCGCTAAACCAACGCGCTGTTGCATTCCACCAGATAGTTGTTCAGGGTAAGCATGTGAATATCCTTGCAAGCCAACGAGTTCAATCACTTCATTAGCCCGTGCATGGCGCTCTGCCTTTTTAACTCCATTAATTTCTAGAGAGTAGGAAATGTTATCTATGACATTTCGATGAGGCAATAAACCAAAGTGTTGAAACACCATTGAAAATCGTGTCTTGCGAAGCTCACGTAAACGAGCATTATCAACTTGCAAAATATCTTCACCCTCGAAAGTTAACGATCCTGCGGTAGGTTCTATCAAGCGGGTCATGCATCGGACCAAAGTTGATTTACCTGAACCAGACAGACCCATGACAACAAAGACTTCACCAGGTGCTACATCGAAGGAAACATCGCGGACTGCAATTGTGTTACCAGTCTGCGCACGCAGTTCGGCACGAGTTAAATCGGCTAAAGGTGTACCTATTACTTTTTGCGAGTTTGAACCAAAGACTTTCCAAAGATTCTTCACAGAGATCATTGGCGCTTCAGAACTCATTGACTCTCCCCTTATGTGGGATCTGAAAACCATCCAGATCGACTAGGTGAATTGTTAGTCCAAATGTGTTTGATTTCAAGGTACTCACCCAAGCCATGCTCGCCTAATTCGCGGCCAATGCCCGATTGTTTGTATCCGCCCCATTCGGCGGCGGGGCGATATGGCCCAAAATCATTGACCCAGATGGTGCCATGGCGAAGAGCGCTAGCAACGCGGGCGGCTTTAGCGCTATCGCTACTCCACAGACCTCCTGATAGACCAAATACAGTGTCATTGCCCAACGCAATTGCTTCTGCTTCAGTATCAAAAACCTCGACCGTCATGACAGGACCAAAGGACTCGTCTTGCACGCAACGCATATCGGTTGTGCAGTGATCTAACACCGTCGGAAGAAAATACCAACCACTGGCATGCTCAGGTAAGTCGCTACGTTTTCCACCAACCAGAAGCGTCGCACCTTCGGCGATACCTTTCTGAACGTACTCGGTAACGCTGCGCAGATGGCTTTGACTAATCAGTGGACCAGTTTCGGCCGTTAGATCATCAGGGCCACCAAGGCGAATCTGAGCTGCGCGTCGAACAATTTCAGTGACTACACGATCATGAATTGAACGCTCTACAAGCAAACGAGTTCCGGCAGAACACACTTGGCCTGAGTGTAGGAATGCTGCAGTAACAGCGTTATCGATTGCTACATCGATATCGGCATCGGCAAAGATGATGTGTGGATTTTTGCCACCGAGCTCAAGAGCTAACTTTTTAATCGTTTTAGCGGCCGCAGTCATGATGGTCTGTCCGGTAGTTAATCCACCTGTAAATGAGACGAGGTCAACGCGCGGATCATTAATTAACGGGGTTCCAACAACAGAGCCTGGGCCAAGAATTAAATTAGCAACTCCCTTAGGCGTGCCGGCCTCTTCAATTATTTTCATTAAAGCAATTGCGCTCTGAGGCGTTAGTTCGCTGGGCTTAACTATAAAAGAACATCCTGCAACTAAGGCTGGGGCAACTTTCCACGCTATTTGGAGCAAGGGATAGTTCCAAGGTCCAATCAAGGATGCAACGCCTAATGGCTCATGCACGATTCGACTTGTGACATGGGCTAATCCAACGTCAACGTTTCGCTCATGCTCTTTGGCGCCCAGGGCTGCAAAATGTCTGAAAGTTGCAATGACATCGGCAATGTCGTACTGAGCCTCTAAAAATCGCTTGCCCGTATCATCGCTTTCTTTGCGTGCAACAAGATCTGCATCACGTTCTAATAAGTCGGCGATCTTTGCAACAAGTGCACTACGTTCTTTAAAACTCCACGAAGTAAATACTCCACTATCAAATGAAATTCGAGCAGCAGAGATTGCATCTAACACATCGTCTTGGGTTGCTTGTGAGACCGTAGCCACAACACGTTGGTCGTGAGGACTATGAACATCGTGAGCGCCACCATCAGCTGCCTGCTTCCAGACACCGTTGATAAATAGCGTTGCGACCATAGTGGTTTTAATCTAGTTGGCTTTTACGCATTGCCACAAACTCATCGAGCTCTTTGAGCATCGATGCATCGATGTCAGGGGCTACGTAATCCTCTAACTTCTTCTTATAAATCTCAGCTGCACGATCCTTTGTATCTCGCGCTCCCAAACGCATCCAACGCTCGTAATTATCGCTATTTGTTAAAAATGGTCGGTAGAAACAGTCACGGAAGCGCTCCATAGTGTGGGCCGCGCCTAAGAAGTGACCGCCATGGCCAACTTCTAGGTGAGCATCAAAGGCTAGAGATTCCACGTTGAATTCAAGGGGCGTGAACTCTGTCATCAGCGATTGCAGGATTTCGATATCGAGAATAAATTTTTCATAACAGGAAACCAGACCGCCCTCTAACCAACCGGCAGTGTGCATCACCCAGTTAGTGCCAGATAAAAACGTTGGCATCATGGTCATCATCGTCTGGTAAGCAGACTGTGCATCAACGGTTTGTGATGAGTTTAAGCCGCCGCCGCCACGAAATGGCAGGTTAAAACTGCGCGCAATTTGACCAGTACACAACAGGCCAATCCCTGATTCAGGTGTACCAAACTGTGGTGATCCAGATTGCATATCGATATTGGATAGAAATGATCCAAAGACAATTGGGCATCCTGGGTTGAGCGTTTGTGCGAGCGCAATTCCAGATAAGGCTTCAGCGATTTGTTGTGCCAGCGTTGCGGGAATTGTCACTGGACTCATTGCGCCCATGAGTAAGAATGGAGTGACTACAACTGGTTGGCCTGCCAGAACATATTCGCGAAGAGAGTCAAGCATGCGATCATCCCAGCGCAAAGGAGAGTTGCAGTTGATCAGCGAGATGAGTGCTGGTGTTTCTTCAATAGCTGCACGCCCACCGAAAATTATCTCAGACATCTTGATGACATCTTTAGCATTATCGGCAGTTACAACGTTGCCCATAAAGAACTTATCGGTCAGGGTAGCCGCCGCATATGCCATATCTAAATGTCGTGAATCTAGAGACAAATCATTTGGTTCGCAGACGACTCCACCAACGCTATCGAGAGCGTCATAAGACTGTGCTAACTTACAAAAGTTTTCATAATCCTTAAATGTGGCATCGCGGCGAACATCGCCTTCGCGAACAAAGGGTGGACCATAGACGCCACCAAAGACCATTGAGTTGCCACCGATATGAACATTGTTCTTAGGATTTCTTGCGCGAAGATTAAATTCACTAGGGGCAAGGGCAACCTGCTTAAGGATCCAGTCTGGATCAAACTTAACGTTGTCGCCTTCTACCGTTTGGCCGGCATCACGTAGTACATCGATGGCCCACGGGCTCATGAACTCAATGCCGATTTCAGAGACGATACGACGCCACCCAAGTGTGAGTGTTGCCATCGACTCTTCACTGAGGATTTCATAACGAGGCATCCGATTTTCAAACATGTGACACTCCTTGCGCCTATTGACCTTTGGACACGTACGAGAATACCCTTAGATAGTGGAACAGTGGTTCCATATTATGGAACACTCTGGAAGGGGTCGGTGATGAGTGAGTTAGTTACTGGCACGCAGGCAATTGATCGCGCCAGCGCACTTCTTATTCATATTTTGGAATGCTCTACCCCGCCACTTTTATCAGAGCTCTCACGCTCGCATGAGATTCCCAAGAGCACAACATCGCGCATGTTAAGCGCGCTAGAGCGCCAAGGTTTAATTCGCCGAGATCGCAATGGTGCATATATTGCTGGTGATGTTTTATCAACCTTTGCGCGTTCGCAAAATCACGACTCTGTATTAGTTGCACGTATGCACACAGTTTTGGAAAAGTTGGCTCACACGACTGGTGAAACGGCAAACCTGGCTGTATCAAGTAATGGCGAGATGAAGCTTATTGATCAAGTAGATGGACATTACTTATTGGGTGCAACAAATTGGGTAGGAAAGCGAATTCCATTTCATGCATCTGCACTTGGTAAAATACTCTTAGCTTACGGTGTCGCAACAATACCTATGGGTCGACTTGAAAAACTAGCTTCTAAAACAATTACATCCAGACCGCGTTTGCTCGTTGAACTCGAAGTTGTCCGTAAAAAGGGTTACGCAATAATTATTGACGAGCTAGAGGATGGTTTAGTCGCTGTAGCCGCACCTATTCGCGAGAATGATGGGCGCGTTGTCGGTGCAATTTCAATCTCTGGTCCGTCACCTCGATTGACCCAGAAAGATTTAGCAAAGATCGGTGACCTCATCATCGAAGAGATCCACACACTCCAGTCAAATAATGAAGGAAAGATAGGTGCAGCATGACTCATGACGACATCCTCAAGGCGCTCTTTGACGAGACCTTAGTTGGAAATGCTCCAGCCGTATTAGAGCTCACCAATCAGGGCATCGCCGACGGCATGACACCTAGCGCTATCCTCTTTGACGCCTTAATCCCAGCTCTTGAAGAAGTTGGCGCACGTTTTGAGCGCGGAGATTTCTTTGTACCAGAGATGCTTATCTCTGGTAAAGCGATGTCGGGTGCACTCAATGTTTTGCGACCATTACTTGCAGAGACTGGAGCTGAGACCGTTGGAACGTACTTAATGGGTACTGTTAAAGGCGATGTTCACGATATCGGCAAAAACCTCGTGAATATCATGCTTGAAGGCGCTGGTTTCGAGGTGATTGATCTAGGAGTACAAGTTGCTCCAGAGAAGTTTGTGGCTGCAATTATTGAACATAAGCCAGATATCGTCGGTATGTCAGCATTTTTAACAACAACGATGCCGATGTTTAAAGTCAATATTCACGAAATTACTAAGGCCGGACTTCGCGACCAAGTAATAATCATGGTGGGCGGGGCACCTGTAACACAGGAATATGCCGATGTTGTGGGTGCCGATGGATTTGCCGCTGATGCATCTACTGCTGTGCGTATTGCTAAAGATTTAATATCTAAAAAACGCGCATCGGTCTCTGCTTAAACTCCATCATGTTAAAGAAACTTCTGCCCCTTGTTGAGCATGCAGTAAAGAAGCCTGTATGGGACTGTCGCATGTGTGGACAGTGTGTTTTGCACTCAACAGGTATGACCTGTCCTATGACGTGTCCCAAGACTCTGCGAAACGGTCCTTGTGGCGGAGTTCGTGAAAATGGTAACTGCGAAGTAATTCCTGAGATGCAATGCATCTGGGTAAAAGCCTACGATCGAACTGTTTCATTGCCTTTACCAAAAGTCTGGAAAGAGCACTACAACGAGCTTCGACCACCTGTAGACATGCAGCTACAAGGAACATCGTCGTGGATAAATTTAGTGACAAAACGTGATCAGCAGGTTCCTGCTGGTTGGTCAGTCGGTAAGCACTAATGTCAATCTTGCGCGAAAAATTAGAGAATACTTCTGAGCGTGTTTTCACCGCTGAATTTCCATCTATCGATGGCGGTGGAATGGATTCCGTTATTAAAAACGCCGCACGACTAGCGCCTTGGTTCGATGCGGTTAATGCCACAGATAATCCTGCAGCTCATGCGCATACATCTAATACAACAACCGCAATTGCCATGAAGATGCATGGCTTAGAGCCCATCATGCAAATTGTCTGCCGTGACAAAAATCGTATTGCGATTCAAGCCGACATGATCGGTGCATCTCTACATGGAATTACTAACCTCTCGTTATTGACCGGAGACGATGTAACGGCTGGAGATGAACCAGAGGCGCGTCGAGTCTTTGACGTTGATAGTGCCCAAGCCATCAACATGGCGCGAATTATGGCTACCGGCACCTACTTATCGGGTCGAAAAATCAATCCGGCTCCAGATTTTTATATAGGTGCAGTTGAAAATTCCGCCGCTCCCCCATTTGATTACCGAATTCAGCGCGCCCTGAAGAAGCACCGTGCAGGTGCCCAGTTCTTGCAACTACAAATCTGTTATCACCCTGAACGCCTTGAAGCCTTCTGTAAAGGCGTTGCAGAAGTTGCACCTGATTTAAAACTTATACCGACCATCGTTTTGATGAAAGGCGCCAAAGGGTTGGCCTTTATGAATGACAAGGTCCCTGGCATTGACGTACCTACCGACGTTTTAGCTCGAGCAAGTGGTGCGAGTGATCCTGCTCAAGAGGTTTATAACTTAACTCTAGAGCTCGCCCAGCATGCCTTGTCATTACCGGGTGTGCGCGGGCTTCATGTGACTGACTTTAGACATGATGAAACGCTCGATCTTTTCATGAACGACTTAGGCCAAACACCGAAACGACAGGGGTAACACAGTGCACACCGTTCTCACTTCACCGGGTCAGACCGTAACCATCGGTCATGATCAGCCATTTTGTATTATCGGTGAGCGCATTAACCCAACGGGTCGCAAAAAGTTTCAACTACAGCTTCGTGAGGGTGATTTATCTGCCATTGAAAAAGATGTAGTTGATCAAATCGCCGGTGGAGCTAATGTTCTAGACGTCAACATGGGCGTACCGCTTACTGATGAGCCTGCCCTTTTAGGAAAAGCAATCACTCTGATTCAAAGCATCTCAGATATCCCTATCTGCATCGACTCATCAATTATCGAGGCGTTACAAGTCGGGCTTGAGACGTATCAAGGTAAAGCGTTAGTAAACAGTGTTACAGGCGAAGATGATCGCATGGACTTAGTTTTGCCACTTATCAAAAAGCATGGTGCTGCCATCATCGCGCTACCTAACGATGAGACTGGTATTCCTGCAACTGCAGCAGAGCGAATGATCATTACTGAGAAGATTGTTCGTGCAGTAGAAAAACATGGAATCCCACTTGAGGATTTAGTGATTGATCCACTTGCGATGACCGTCGGAGCTGACCCTGAGGCCGTAAAAATTACGCTGGAAACTATCTACTTAATCCGCGAAAAATGGGGCCTGAATATGACATTAGGAGCTTCAAATATCTCCTTTGGTCTGCCTTATCGCCATGCAATCAATGCCGCATTCTTACCAGCTGCGATGTCACATGGTTTAACAAGTGCGGTTATGGATTCACGTACTCCGCTTATCGTTGAATCTGTACGTGCAGCGGACTTGTTGCTCGGCTTAGATCCATGGGGATCAAATTGGATCACACGTTTTAGAGCACTTGAAGCTGCAAAAGCTGCGGAAGGTACTGGTGCATAAAAATTAGCAAAAAAGAGCTTGACCCTTCACTCGTACCTGCACACGATGGCACTGGACGAGTCAAGCTTGCCTTTAGATCTTTAGAAAAAGATAACTCGGTTGCATCTGAAAAAACGATTACGGTACCTACTGGAGTCAGCGCATTTGATGCTGCCTCATGGAATGGCATTGCAATTGATTCAACATGTGGCGGATATGGAACGTGCAAGAAATGTAAAGTGAAAATTACCGATGGCAACGTTGAGCCATCAAAGTTAGATTTTAGAGCTTTTACCGAAACGGAAATAAAACAGGGATGGCGTCTGGCCTGTTTGGTTCGCACAAGTACTGATATCTCAGTTGATGTTCCACCATTAACTACACGCCCCAAAGCAGCTACCGTCGGCGTTGGTCGCCAAGTTATTTTGCGACCTGCGGTTCAAAAGCGATATGTGGAGCTTGAAGAACCTACGCTGCACGATCAACGTACCGATATCGTGCGCTTATTCGATGCAATTGATGACATCGAAGGCACGGCTTCGCTTGCAGCCATGCGCAATATTCCACGAGTTATGCGAGCGGCTAACTTTAAAGTGACTGCAGTCTTTGTAGATCAAGAATTCATTGATATCGAAGCCGGAGACACCACAGAATTTCGATATGGAATCGCTTATGACTTAGGAACGACGACAGTTGTAGCAACGCTGCTCGATCTCAATACCGGTACACCTTTAGCCGTTAAATCAATGCTCAATAAGCAGCAGCCATTTGGCGCTGATGTAATCACTCGCATTAGTGCAACCATGTTAGATCCCAATGCCCTTGAGAAACTGAGTTCGCTCGCTCAGGAAACCTTGAATCAATTGACTCAAGAGGTCTGCATTGAGGCGGGAATAAGCCCACTTCACGTGTATGAAATCGCAATCGCAGGAAATGCAACGATGAATCATTTGTTATTAGGTATCGATCCAGAAGCCTTAGGTGTTGCACCCTTCATCATGTCCTCTGCTGATTTTCCTGATGTCAATGCCGCCGAGATTGGTATCGAAATTCACCCACGAGCTAAAGCAGTCATCCTGCCCTCACTTGGCGCTTATGTTGGAGGAGACATTATCGCTGGAGCCCTTGCATCGGGTATGGATCGCGACAAACGTCTGCGCTTATTCATTGATGTGGGTACAAACTGTGAAATCGTCTTGGGCGATGGTGAAAAGATTCTAGCTACTGCCGCACCGGCAGGTCCTGCTTTTGAAGCTGCGAGTATTAAGTGTGGTGTGCGCGCTGCATCCGGTGCTATCGAGACTATAAAGATCACCGATGGCCAATTAATTATCGGAACCATCGATGATGCCCCTGCAGTTGGAATCTGTGGTTCTGGCTTAGTAGATGCCTGCGCATCACTTGTGGGCGTCGGCTTACTTGATCATTCTGGACGCTTTGTCACTGATGAGATTGCGCGAGACGTTGCACCAACTTTGGCCGATCGCTTATTAGAGCGCGAAGGCGAACGAGTATTTGTTCTGACGTGGAGCAAAGAAGTGGGTGACTTGAGTGACTGTGTATTTTTAACACAGCGAGATGTCCGTGAACTTCAATTTGCTAAAGCTGCCATTGCTACAGGTTGGGCCTTACTACTTGAAGAGTTTGGTGTTGCAGAGTCTGAAATCCAACAGGTTTTACTAGCGGGCTCATTTGGTTCCTACTTATCCCCTGCATCGGCAATAAAGATTGGCTTAGTGCCAAAGCTCTCGGTCATGCGCATTATGTCTGCCGGTAACGTCGCAGGTGAAGGCGCAAAGATGGTTTTGTTATCTGCTCAAGAGCGACATGGAGCTAACGCGCTTCTTGAAGAGATTGATTACGTAGAACTCTCTGATCGCACAGATTTTAATGACAAGTTTGTAGATCGACTAGCTTTCCCAGTATGAGTATTGGCATCGTAGCGTGCGGTGCATTGGCTACGCATATCAGCGACATAGTTACCGAGAATGCCCTGGATGTGGTTATTTATCCACTTCCGCCACTGCTTCATAACCGCCCCGAGAAAATCGCTGGTGAGGTTGATTCCTTGCTGAAAGAGATTAAGGACAAACACTCCAAGTGCGCAGTTGCCTACGCTGATTGTGGAACGTATGGGGCACTCGATACCGTAATTGCAGAACACGCCGTTAAGCGTTTAGGTGGCAATCATTGTTATGACATTTTTGCGGGCAGTAAAAAGATTGAAGAGATAATGGAGTCCGATGCTGGTACTTATTTTCTTACAGACTTTCTTGTTAAATCCTTTCATCGCAGTGTCATCGTTGAACTCGGACTAGATAAGCGACCTGAATTACGCGATGACTATTTTAAGAATTACTCACGAGTCATCTGGCTAGCCCAACAACCTACAGATGAATTGAATGAATTAGCTCACCAAGCCGCACAAGAAATTGGGTTACCACTAGAAATTGAGAATGTGGGATATGGTCAATTGAATGAGCAAGTACTCGAGTTACTGCGTAACTAAAAGAACGTTCATCGCCTTAATAACTATTGGTGATAGCTGTGATTTATCTACATCGTTATGTAGTCGCTCAATCATGGTCTTAGTCCAGAATTGAACGATGTGGTGTGCGACTTTGATTTCTGGTGCATCACTTGCTGGGATATTGGCGGCAATTTGATTGGCCATTCGCACAATAGAGTTTAACTGCGAATCACCACTAATGTGTGTCTCAACCATCTCCCCTGGTCCTTTAATACTTGGGGTAATTTCTACTGCTGTAACTTTATATTCAGGGCAGTTAGTTGCCCAATCTGATAAATCAGTGGTGATGACGTTAGCGCCACTTTCTGGGAAGTGGAAAGTTGTGTACACAACACCAGCCGGAACTTCATCTGTAATTCGTGCTCGCATGATTGTTTCACCAACACGACTTGCGAGTTTGACCCAAGAACCATCGGCTATTCCACGCATCTGGGCATCTGACTCATGCAGATCTAAAATATCTTCGGTGTGCCAGATATTATTGGCGGTGCGACGTGTTTGTGCACCTACGTTGTACTGACTCAATACGCGACCAGTAGTAAGAAGTAGAGGAAATTTGCGGTTAGCTTTTTCGTCGGTTGCAACGTAAGGCGTACGCATAAATTGACCAAGGCCACGCATGAAACTCTCTAAATGCATCGTTGGCGTTCCTTCAGGATTGGCCTCATTGCATGGCCACTGCACGCTGCCTACCTCATCTAATTTCTTAAATGAAACGCCAGAAAATGTAGGAGTAGTGGCGGCAATCTCATCCATAATCGCCGCACCATTTTCATAAGCCATTGGATATCCCATGGCGGTTGCTAAATCACACGTCACTTCATACTCACTTTTACCCGTGGGTGATTTCATAACAGGACGGACACGGTTAATGCGGCGTTCAGCATTAGTAAAAGTGCCATCTTTTTCCAAGAACGACGTTCCTGGAAAGAAAACGTGTGCGAACTTTGCGGTTTCATTAAGGAACAAATCCTGAACAATGACCATATCCATCGCGCGCAAGGCGGCGTGCACGTGAGAAGTGTTTGGATCCGACTGAGCTATATCTTCGCCCTGTACATAGAGCCCACGATATTCCCCAGCTAATGCGGCATCAAACATATTGGGAATTCGCATTCCAGGCTCTGCATCTAAAGTGACTCCCCACATATCGTTATAAATTTTGCGGGTATCTGGATTTGAAATATGTCGGTAGCCCGGTAATTCATGAGGGAATGAGCCCATATCGCAGGAGCCCTGCACATTGTTTTGTCCGCGTAGAGGGTTTACTCCTACTCCTTTGCGGCCAATGTTTCCGGTGACCATGGCCAAATTAGCGATTCCCATCACCATGGTTGAACCTTGACTATGTTCGGTTACACCAAGGCCATAATAAATAGAAGCGTTAGGAACTGAAGCAAATAAACGGGCGGCTTTGCGAATCTCATCGGCTGGTACGCGCGAAGATGCCTCTAATACTTCAGGTGAGTTCTCAGGCAATGAAATAAATGCTTCCCAATCTTTGAAGGACTTCTCTTCACACCGCGCATCAACAAAATCACGCTTTACTAAGCCTTCAGTAACGATTACATGTGCCAAGGCATTAATAACTGCAACATTTGTACCTGGCATTAACTGCAAGTGATGGGCAGCCTCTACTCCTGGAGTTCTCACTAAGGCAATTACACGAGGATCTACGACAATGAGCTGAGCACCTTTACGAATTGCCTTCTTCATTCGAGATGCAAAAACAGGGTGCGCCGACGTTGGATTAGCGCCAATTAACATGATGACATCACTGTGTTCAACTGATTCAAAGTCCTGGGTTCCAGCAGAGGTTCCAAAAGTCTGTCCTAGGCCATAGCCAGTAGGTGAATGACATACGCGCGCACATGTATCGACATTGTTATTTGCAAAAGCTGCACGCACCATTTTTTGAACTACATAGACTTCTTCATTCGTACAACGAGAAGAAGTAATTCCACCAATAGCATTTCGTCCGGACTCGGCTTGAATCTTCTTTAAGCCATCGGCAGCGAAAGTTATTGCCTCCTCCCAAGAAACCTCTTTCCATGAATCTGTAATGGTGCTACGAATCATCGGCTTAGTGATGCGATCACTGTGTGTTGCATAGCCGTAAGCAAAACGGCCCTTGACACATGAGTGACCTTCGTTGGCGCCACCCTCTTTTAATGGCACCATTCGCACTAATTGATCCCCACGCATTTCGGCTTTGAAGGAGCAGCCAACTCCGCAGTAAGCACAGGTAGTGATAACTGATGAAGTAGGTGCACCGATAGTGAGTAGGGTTTTTTCAGTCAAAGCACCGGTAGGACATGCTTGCACACATGCACCACAGGAAACACATTCACTCTCCATAAATGAAGTTCCGGATGCTGAGACCCGTGCCTCAAATCCTCGGTTCTCGATAGTTAAAGCAAAAGTTCCTTGCACTTCATCGCATGCACGAACGCATCTATTGCAAACAATGCACTCAGTAGAATCAAAAGTGAAGTAAGGATTAGTTTCATCTTTCTTTAAATCTAAATGGGTCTCACCTTTTACATACCGAGTAGTTGTGATTCCGATCTTCTTGGCAACTCCGTGAACTTCGCACTCATCCCCCGTTGCACACTCTGCTGGGTGATCAGATAAATACAGCTCCATAACGCCTCTACGAATTCGGTCGAGTTTCTCTGAATGTGTAGAGACCTTCATACCTTCGACAACCGGAGTAGTACACGAGGAAGGGGTTCCATTGCGTCCATCAACCTGAATCACACAGAGACGACAAGATCCAAAAGCCTTGAGTCGATCAGTTGAACATAGCTTTGGAATATCTATGCCTGCAACAAGTGCTGCGCGCATGATGGAGGTATCTGCGGCGACGGTTATGGCCTTGCCATCAATCTCAAGGCTAACCAGTTGGCTCTTTTCGCTAGCCGGGGTACCAAAATCAGGTTCGAAGATCATGGTCATCTCGCAGCTCCTAAGAAATCCGATGGGAAATTAACCATCGCGCTTTTAACTGGCATTGGTGTTAATCCACCCATGGCACACAAAGAGCCATCGGTCATTACTTCGCAAAGATCCAACAACAACTTCTTATTTTCTTCGACTTTTACACCTTGAATAATTAAATCTATGGTCTCAGCACCTCGCGTTGACCCAATACGACATGGAGTGCACTTTCCGCAGGATTCGATGGCACAAAACTCCATGGCAAACTTGGCTTGAACTGCTAAATCAACTGTGTCATCAAAGACAACCAATCCGCCATGTCCAAGCATTCCACCGGCGGCAATGAGGGATTCATAATCCATCGATGTTTCTAACTGTTCAGTTGAAAAATATGCACCGAGCGGTCCCCCGATTTGTACTGCCCGAAATGGATTGCCACTTAATGTGCCCCCACCATAGGTTTCAAGTAGCTCGTTAAGAGTTATGCCAAAGGCCTTTTCGACTATTCCACCGCGTGCGATATTGCCGCCTAATTGAAAAACCTGTGTTCCAAGTGATCTGCCGACTCCGCGAGCCTTATATGCATCTGCACCTTGTGCTAGCACCATTGGTACCGTTGATAACGTAAGAACATTGTTAATAACAGTTGGTTGCCCAAAGAGACCTTCGATAGCTGGCAAAGGTGGTTTAGCACGTACTACACCGCGCTTGCCCTCAATGCTCTCTAGCATCGCCGTTTCTTCACCACATACATAGGAGCCTGCACCTATTCGGATTTGAATGTCGAAAGCTTGCGTACTTCCTAAAACACTTGTGCCAAGCCAGCCGAACACTCTTGCTAACTCAATTGCTTTTTGTAAAATCGAAATTGCATATGGGTATTCTGAGCGTAGATAGACAATTCCCTCAGTAGCACCAACTGCTATACCTGCAATCGTCATACCTTCAATGAGAGTAAATGGGTCTCCCTCAATCAGCATGCGATCAGCAAAAGTTCCGCTATCTCCCTCATCTGCATTACAGCAGATATATTTTTGATCTGAGGTTGTCTGGGCAACGGTCTTCCACTTAATACCTGCAGGAAAGCCTGCCCCGCCGCGGCCACGTAGGCCAGATTCGGTTACTTCGTTAATGATGATCTCACTTGTTGACTTAAGTGCATTTCTTAAACCAACTAAGCCACCATGCTGTCCGTACTCTTCAAGTGAGAGTGGGTCGATGATTCCAACGCGGGCAAATGTTATTCGTTCCTGCGAAGCTAGCCATGGAATCTCATCAGTCTTTCCACGTGCAAGTGGATGCGCCCCACCATTGAGGAAATCGGCATCAAAGAGTGACTGCACATCAGCAGGCATCACGGGACCGTAAGCAATACGTCCATTGGCAGTTTCAACTTCTACTAAAACCTCTAGCCATAGAGCTCCGCGTGAACCATTGCGAACAATCGTTAAGGATGGATCGATGCGTGTGATTGCTGCCGCTACATCATTGGCACCAATTGATACTGCTGCGCTATCACCCGGTACAAAGACTCTCATCGACGCGCCTCTTCAATTTTAGCTAACGTAGCTCGTCCAATTAATTTTCCATCTACCATGACCGCTGGGCCAAGTGCACAGTTACCAAAACAATAACTATCGGCCGTCTCATCAGGAAACTTCGCCTTTACTTTCTTCTCTAAATCGCGTGCACCTACGGCTTGGCAGGCTTCGGCAACACATAGTGAAATCTGATGCTCACCAGGTGGGGTTGTACGCAGATCATGGTAAAAAGTTAAAACTCCATGGACGTCGGCACGTGATTTGTTAAAATAGTTTGCTATCAATGGAACACACTCTGGATTGACATAGCCAAACTCTTTTTGCATCAACTGGAGCGCCATTAACACTGGCCCTTTTTCATCGCGCAGCGTCGCAAGAAGCACACGAGCTGCATCTTGTGACCATGGCGAATACTTCATTAGAAAAGACCTACGACCTTTCCATCGATGTAATCAATGCGTTCGGCAGCTGGAACTTTAGGTAGGCCAGGCATCGTCATAATCTCACCGCAGATCATGACAATAAACTCTGCACCAGCCGAGAGTTTTACTTCACGAATATTCAGCGAGTGCCCACTGGGAGCTCCGCGAAGTGCCGCGTCGGTGCTAAAAGAGTACTGAGTTTTAGCTACACAGATTGGAAAATGGCCATAACCAGCGGCTTCTAGCTCTTTGAGCTTCAGACGCACCTTCGCATCGGCAGTAACCTCTTTGGCACCGTAAACCTTTGTCGCAACGGCTGTGATTTTCTCCCACAAACTTTGTTCATCTTCATAGACGAAGGTCATCTTCTGTGGTTGCTCACATAGCTCGACCACGGCATGTGCTAAATCTGCCGCACCTTTACCTCCATCGGCCCAGTGGGTTGCTAGCACAATCTTTACACCTAGTGCTTCCACTCGTGAACGTAATAGCTCAACCTCAGCGGCAGTATCGCTCGTGAAGTTATTAATAGAGACTACTAATGGCAGGTTGTAAACATTTTTAATGTTATGAATATGACGTTCAAGATTTACTAATCCAGCTTCAAGTGCAGGTAGATTCTCGTCAGTAATAGTTTTTAACTCCGCGCCGCCGTGATATTTAATTGCACGAATCGTTGCAACAAGAACACAGGCAGATGGGCGTAACCCTGATTTACGGCACTTAATGTCAATAAACTTCTCAGCTCCAAGATCGGCGCCAAAGCCAGCCTCAGTGACAACATAGTCAGCTAATTTCATAGCCGATGTAGTTGCTACGACTGAATTACATCCATGTGCAATATTGGCAAAGGGACCACCGTGAATAAATGCTGGGGTATTTTCAAGGGTCTGTACTAAGTTCGGTTGAAATGCATCCTTTAGAATTACAGTCATTGCCCCTTGCGCATTTAATTCACTAGCAAGAACGGGAGTCTTGTCTCGCTTATAGCCCACAACAATCTTGCCAATCTTCTCTTTCAGATCTTCAATCGACGTTGCAAGGCAAAAAATCGCCATAATCTCCGAGGCTACGACAATGTCAAAGCCATCACTGCGTGGATATCCATTTCCCACTCCACCGATAGATTGAATTATCTCGCGCAGTGCACGGTCGTTCATATCTATTACGCGCTTCCAAGTGACTCGTCGAATATCAATCGCTAACTCGTTGCCATGATGAATATGGTTGTCGACAAGGGCTGCTAGTAAGTTGTTAGCTAGAGCTATAGCGTTGAAATCCCCCGTAAAGTGCAGGTTTATATCCTCCATGGGTACAACCTGGGCATAACCACCTCCGGCAGCTCCACCCTTCATTCCAAAGACTGGACCAAGGGATGGTTCGCGCAGTGCGATCATTGCGTTCTTTCCGATATGGCGAAGTGCATCACCTAAACCAACGGTTGTCGTAGTTTTACCTTCACCGGCTGGCGTTGGACTAATCGCAGTTACTAAAATCAATTTAGAGCCTTTGCGCTCAGGTAGCGCCGTCAGAAACTTTAAATTCACCTTTGCTTTGTACTTACCGTAGGCCTCTAAATGTTTAACATCAATACCGAGGGATGCGCCGATCTCATTAACTGGCTTCATCGTTGCAGCTTGTGCGATTTCGATATCTGACATTTTTATCCCTTTGCCTGACGTATGGCGCTTGTGAGCGCAGGTATCACTTGGTGTAAATCACCGATAATTGCATAATCGGCATAACGCAAAATAGGTGCTTCTGGATCGGTATTAATGACGACGATAGTCTTACTATTTTTCATACCTGCAATATGTTGCATCGCTCCAGATATTCCGGCGGCGATGTATAAATCTGGTGCAACCTTTGTTCCAGTCTGTCCTACTTGCTCAGCATGCGGACGCCACCCTGAACTTGTCACCACTCGCGAACAGCCCACTGTGCCACCTAAAAGTGCAGCAAGCTCCTCTAAATTACCAAAGCCCTCTGGCCCGCCTACTCCACGGCCCCCAGAGACAATAACTTTGGCATCATTAAGAGTTACTCCGCCTTTGGTTTCTCCAGAGTCGCGGCTTAATATCTTTACAACCGTATCTGCGGGTTGTAAGCCTGGTTCAAACTGCGAAACTGTTGCAGCTGGACCTTGCACTGACTCAGGCTCGATAGAAAAACTCACAACTGTTGCAACCAAGAGATCTGAGTGCACATTGGCGGATTCAATAAGATTTCCTGCCCATCGGGCCCGCAACACATGGTGAGGAGCTCCGAGTGTAATCTCTGAACACTCAGCGGCCATCGGAATATCTAAAAATGCCGCTAGGTGCGCTAACTGCTCATTTCCGCGGGGGCTACCAGCGGCCAATACTGCAGCGGGCTTCAATTTTTCGACTAAATCTTTCAGTGCTCGACCCGATGCCATTGGCGTGTAATCAGTAATTAATGCATGGGCGCCAACGTGTAAAACCTTAGCGCCGTATTCGCCAGCGATAGCGGCCAGACCTGCGCCATCACTACCAATAACTACGGCTTCAATATCGTGACCTAGCTTTCTTGCTGCAGTAAGGGCACGCAAGGCGAGCGGATCAATGACTCCGCGATCATGATCGATAAGAACTAAAATCATTAGAAAGCTCCTATCTGTTTCAAGACATCGACTAATGCAGGAACTGCATCGGCGCCTTTTCCAAGAATCTCTGCACCTTTATCTTTAGATGGCGCCAGCGCCAATGTAACTTTCTCAAGTTTAGGTACTCGGGGTTCAGCCTTTTTCATATCTACAATTTTCTTGCGTGCTTGCATACGTCCAGGTACCGATGGATAACGGGGAATATTTAACCCATCTCGAACCGTAACGATTGCAGGAAGTGGAGCCTCATAATGTTCACGACCCGTTGACACGACTCGCTCACAGTTAGCAATTCCATTTTCAATTTTCATGGATTTAACATTGGTAACAATCGGGCGATTAAGTGCGTGAGCAACTCGAATATGAATCTGGTAACCAGCGCTATCTGCAGATTCTGCGCCAAAGATAATCAAATCAAACTTGGTCTCTTCAGCATTGATGGCATCAACCAGTGCTGCCGCGGTTCCTTGCGGATCCCACTCTTGTCCATCGGTCTCTATCAGTACTGCTCGCGTTGCACCAATTGCAAGCTGCGAACGAAGTTGCTCCTCGGCATCACTTGGTCCGAGAGTCAGCAAAGTAAGCGTTCCACCCATCTGCTCAACTAACTGAACCCCAGCTTCGACTGCATTTTCTTCATGTGGGCTAATACCAAAACCCAGATGTTTGGTCTCAATATCCCGAGAATCAGGCGTGAGAATAAGAGTTCCGCCAGCAAGTGGAACGCGCTTTAAACAGACCAATACATCCATTATGCAAGAATCCGTTCGTTAGTAGCGTCAAATACTGGTGTTGCACCTACTTGGGCAACTGAACATGGATAATGCTCGCCGAGATATTCAACAATAAATTTGTTGCCAGCAACGGCTAGCTCGGTCGGTAAGTACGTCATCAGAATGTGCTTACCCACTGAAGGTGCCGAACCAGCACTTGTTACATAAGAGCGGCGGCCATGTGAGTCAACAATGGGTTGTTTATCTAATGTCAAAATTGGCTCGTTACCCATCATGTAACGCTTCACTCCAGTGTATGAAGTGTGATCATCTACATACAGTGTGCATAATAAAGTTACTGGAGTTTCGCTGCGATGCTTTACGTGTTCAGCTTTACCGATGAAGTCAGCATCCTTTAACTTCGGTGACTGCATGCCCGCTTCAACTACGTTGTACTCGGTCTCTAACTCTGGTCCATATGCTCGGTAACACTTTTCTAGTCGGCCAGTAGTTCCATACACGCCGATTCCAACTGGAATCATCTCGTGCTTCTTACCTGACTCCCACAGCATCTGCCATAACTTGGCGCCTTGTTCGATCGGGATATAGAACTCCCATCCAAGATCTCCTACATAGGAGATTCGTGAGGCAAGTACGCGAAGTGGGCCAACTTCAATTACTTTGCACGTACTGAACTTGAAAGCATCTTTGCCCATATCGGTACTTGTTATTGCTTGAATGATCTCGCGAGATTTTGGGCCCCAGACGCCAATAGTTGTATAGCTAGATGTTAGGTCAGCAATCTGTGCCGATCCATCGGCAGGCAGTAGATCACTAAACCATTTCTTATCGGCCATTCCATGTGCACCACCTGTGACAACACGGAAGTGATCAGTGCCTAGACGCATAATAGTTAAATCGGATTTAAAGCCACCGTTGGGACCAAGTATCGGCGTGTAAACCACACGACCAATTGCTACATCCATCTGACGTAGCGCCGCCTTCTGCACAACAGCTAAAGCTGATGGCCCAGTGATGTCAAAGAGGGTAAATGCCGATAGATCAACGATTCCTGCGCTCTCACGCATTTGTAAGTGCTCTGCATTGATAATTGGTGACCACCACCGTGATTCCCATTCAGCGGCTCGAGGCATTACTTTCTCGCCAAACTTTTCGACCAAAGCCGTGTTGCACTCGTACCAAAATGGTCGTTCCCAACCAGCGGTCTCATAGAAAACTGCGCCTAACTCTTTCTCGGCTTGATAAAACGGTGAAAGACGGACATTTCGATTAGATGCATACTGCTCAAGAGGGTGCACAATTCCGTAAGTCTTATTAAAGCTCTCATCCACGCGCGACTTAATATGGAACTGCGCTTTTTGATGTTCGTGAAAACGTGCGATATTTGACGAGTGCAGATCAATCTCTGAATCTCCAAGCACCATCCATTCGGCAACTGACTTTGACGTTCCTGGACCTTCCTTAATCCAGACTGCAGCAACAGACCACAAGCCCTTAACTTCAGGGGTTTCTCCAAGAATTGGCATTCCATCAGGGGTGTAAGAGAGAATTCCATTGATAGCGTATTTTTCGCGAACATTTTCATCGCCAACAATCGATGGCATTAACTCATACGCATGCTCATCTTGAATATCAAAATCTGCTTGGGTAAAAGCAAACTCAGTTGGTGATAGAGCAGCAGTTGCATTTGATGGTAAATCTTCTGGTGTATAAAGAATTGGGCGGTGAGCATATGATCCGATTTCTAAACCTGTGCCGTGTTGGCGCTCGTACATGAAAACATCCATGTCGCGAACGATTGGCCATTCGATATCGCCTTTAGTACCGGCAAAGAATGGGACCGGGCCAATGTCTTTCATCTGGTGAACTGCTGGCGTCAGCGGAATGTGAGCACCCGCCATTGCAGCAAGTTTTGGTGACCAGCAACCAGTTGCAATGACAACATAGTCGGCCTCTATGGTGCCTTGATCAGTAACAACACTTGTTACTCGACCATTGGCAACAGTGATATCTAGAACTTCAATATTGGCAAAAGATGTGGCCGCACCCATTTCAGCGGCGGCTTCGCGCATGAGGGTTCCAGTACGAAGTGAGTCCACAACCCCTACTGTTGGCTGGTAATAGCCCCCAACGATGACGGTTTCATCGATATAGGGCACTAACTCTTTAACTTCTGCAGGTGTGAGGATGCGACCACCTTCGATACCCCACGACTTTGCCGATGTAATACGCCGTGCGAGTTCCTGCATACGTTCTTGCGAGCGTGCAACTTCGATACCACCAGTTTCAGTAAAAGTTCCCCACTCTTTATATTGCCGCATACTCTCTGCGGTAATTGCAGTCATCTCTTTTGAGTGATCTACTGGAAAGATAAAGTTGGATGCATGTCCGGTAGATCCGCCAGGATTAGGTAGCGGTCCTTTATCGATCTGAACGATATCCCTCCAGCCCAACTTAGCAAGGTGATACACCATGCCATTGCCGACGATACCTGCGCCAATTACAACGCACTTTGCCTTTACCGGTAACTTGCTCATATCTTTTATCCTCGTTCTTTAGTGGTGGTTATAAAGACTTACGTATTGATGTTTCAAAACCCTCAACGTGATCTCGCATTGCTTTGCCTGCTGCTTTCGAATCACTACTAGAGATTGCCTCTAGTAGTGCGCGGTGTTCTATGATTGCTTCAGTTAATCCAGCGACTCGATCAAGTGCTAGAAACCAGATTCGAAGCGCATGTGCGTAATAGTTATCTAAAGCTGCTGCTAAAAACTCATTATGAGTGCATTGATAAATATGGTGATGGATTCGCTGGTCTAAACCGATCAAGGTAGCCATGTCGACATCACCTTTGATTCCTTTGATCTCGGCAATCAACGCCTTTGTAACCAGATGATCTGCCAGCGTAGAGCGTTCAGCGGCTAACTCGGCGGCTTTGATTTCTAAGACTGCACGAATCTCAGATAAAGCTGAAAGATTTTGCACATCCACGCTTGACACAAACATTCCTCTGCGTGGATAGACCTCAACTAATTTTTCATTAGCTAGCGAGCGCAGAGCTTCACGAATTGGAGTACGTCCAAAACCAAGCTTTGACATTAAAACACTTTCGCTGATCAGAGAACCTGGGACTAGCTCCAGAGTGATGATCATCGAGCGGATGCGGCTATAGGCCTCCTCCGACAACGAGGTCGACTCCCTGCTCAGGATGTGGATGGCTTGGCTCACGTGGACGATGATATATCAGTCGTATATCGATTAATATAGGCGCTCCTAGGCCAGGTAGTACTTCCAAAATAGCCATAGTGAGGCGCCAAATCCGACCGTGGTGATAAGGGCGCGATAGAGGGCCGCCGGCATCCTGGCCGCATGACGTCCCCCATAGGTTCCCCCGATACTGGCACCTACTAAGAGCGAGATCACGGCTGGCCAGACAGCTCGGCCACTAAAGAGATAGACGATGTTTGAGAGTAAAGAGGTGCAGCCGACAACAAAGTTCTTGGCCGTATTAAGTCTCTTTGGATCTCTACGAGCATCACGTGCCAAAACTGCCAACACCATTACTCCTTGGCCCGGACCAAAGTATCCGCAGTACAAGCCACTTGCTGCAATACCAATCTTTTCCCATAAATCATAGCGAGCACCGCGAATAGGTTTGGCCTTTATCAGAAAGGAAAAGCTGGCAAAAAGAAGTAAAAATGGCACCATCTTTTCAAAGACACCTGGGGGTACATTTAATAAGAGAAATGCGCCGGTAACTGAACCGACAATAGAAATATAAATGAGTTTTTTATACTCATGAAAAAACTCACGTAGTTGATGGCGGACTGAGATTAAAGCAAAGAAATTTGCTGGAGTCACACCTAATGCATTTGAGATGGCTGCACTCACTGGCGACATCCCAGTTGCTAGCAAAACCGGGTAAGAGATTACCGATCCGCCTCCTGCTAATCCGTTGATGGCACCGACAAGGATTCCGACAAGGAAGATGACGATGTACTCAAGCATGGCTTAACCATACAATGCACACATGAAGAATGGGGTCCAGATCAGATACTTTGCTGCTGCCCGCGCCGCCGCTGGTACAGATAGAGCTACGTATAAAGCCGCAACATTACGCCAGATTCTTGATCAAGCCTGTAGCGCTAATCCTGCGCTTGCCCATGTTGTATCTCAGTGCAGCTTTCTAGTGGATTCAGTAGTGATACATGATGAAAACATCACTATTGCAGATGGCAGCGTTATAGACGTATTGCCTCGATTTGCTGGTGGCTAACCACCTATTGCTGACATTGGACGAAGTGGTGCAATAAAACTTGGATCATTTATTCCATGACCAGGTAGTTTCTCGAAAACCGTCTTTGTAAAGCGGGCCGCTATCTCTTCTCGTTTTTCTGACAGCGACTTTGATTGATCTCTAATAACCATACGCACATCGGTTTCAGTAATTGAAAATAGACATGAGCGAAGTTGGCCATCTGAAGTCAATCGAATTCGATCACAAGCACCACAAAAAGGTCGCGTGACGCTTCCAATGATTCCAACCGTAGCTTTGGTGCCGTTGATATAGAACTCTTCGGCAGGTGCTGAGCCACGGCCATCAACGGGTGTAAGTGCATAGTGTTGCGATAGCGAAGCATAGATTTCATCGGCAGTAATAAGTGTTGCTCGATCCCAGATTCCACCGGCATCTAAGGGCATCTGTTCAATAAATCGTAGTGAATAATTCTTCTCTAGTGCCCAATGTAAAAGTGCCGGGGCCTCATCATCATTCATATCTTTTAATAAGACTGAGTTAACTTTAATTGGAAATAATCCAGCCGCATTGGCCGCTTCTAATCCTTTGATTACATCATCGAAGCGATCTCGATAGGTTAACTTTTTAAATCTTTCACGGCTCAACGTATCTAAACTGACATTAATTCGACTCAATCCAGCCTTAGCCAACGGCCCGGCTAACTCCGGTAAACGAATTCCATTGGTGGTTAGAGTTAAGCGAGGAGCTTTAGGTAGGCTAGCTATGCGTTCAACGATTTCTACAATATCCGGGCGAAGTAATGGTTCGCCCCCAGTTAAGCGAACTTCATCAATGCCGTGACTAACTGCAACTTCGATAATTAATAAGAGCTCGTCAGTAGTGAGTAGATTCTCTGAAGGTAACCATGCAGCGAAATCATGCGGCATACAATACGTGCATCGTAATGAACAGCGATCTGTGAGGGAGACTCGTAAATTGCGATGTGTGCGACCGTACGTATCAATAAGGGTGCTCATGCAGTATTCACCCACTCATCGCTGCCATCAGTAAAAACTTGATGCTTCCAAATTGGAAGTTCTGCCTTAACTGTATTCACTAAAGCTTGGCAAGCCTCAAAGGCGCTCTCGCGATGATGGGCTGAAACGGCCACTGCAAAGGCGGTTTGGCCTATTGGAATCTGTCCATAACGATGTGCTACCGCAACCTTGACTACATCGAATGTATTACTTGCCTCCTGCGCAATTCGTATGATCTCTTGCCCAGCTGATGGATGAATCTCATAGGTCAAAACGTGGACGTCTTTTCCGCCATCATGATTTCTAACATCACCTATAAATGTAACAACCGCGCCACAGCTATCATCTTTTACGAGGGCAGCTAAGTCGGTGATATTTACTACTTCGCTGGTGACAACTGCACTTACTACCTGTGCCATCAGTGATCCAGGCCATCTAATTGATCTAAAATATGTCCAGCTAAGCGTTCAATAATGACAAGCCCATCTTTAACTGCGCCTTGAGATCCCGGAAGATTAATAATCAAGCTCTGACCACATGTGCCTGCTAAACCTCGGGTTAAATCACTTGTTGGCACCTTATCTCGCGAATACGCACGAAGAGCTTCGGAGAAACCAGGAATCGCTTTTTCGATAAAGGGGGCAGTCGCCTCTGGTGTGATATCGGTTGGTGAAATTCCAGTGCCGCCAGTTGTAACTATTAGTCTAACTTTCTGAGCAAGAGCTTTAATTAGTTCTTGACTAATCGCATCGACATCATCGGCAACAATTATTGGTCCACTTGTGTTGTAACCCAGAGTTGTTAGTCCATCGCGCAACGCAGCCCCGCTGAGATCTGAATACACACCTTGTGATGCCCGGTTGCTTGCCGTGATAACTACTGCGCTGCGTTGATTCACGCGCGCTTCCAATCGCCATTCTTTCCGCCAGACTTTGAATCCACGCGAATATCGGTGATTGCAGCATGTGGATCAAGGGCTTTGATCATATCGATAATAGTTAAACCAGCAACGCTGACTGCAGTGAGCGCTTCCATCTCTACCCCAGTGCGATCAGAAGTAATTACTTCAGCAGCAATAGCAACACCTGAATCGGTAATCTGCAAGTCAATTGAGATCTTATTTATTGCAATCGGATGGCATAGCGGAATTAACTCACTTGTTTTCTTAGCGGCCATAATTCCTGCAATGCGCGCTGTTGATAAAACGTCACCTTTGGGTGTTGTGCCATCACGTAATAAGGCGACAACATGGGCCGATAGATTAACGTGAGCCGAAGTATGAGCGGTTCTAACTGTGACTTCGCGACCCGACACATCGACCATATTGGCCTGTCCTTGGTTGTTCAGATGCGTTAATCCATCACTCATGCTGTGGATTCTAATTGCCTATGGCAGGGATAGCCAACGCACGTTTTCTCCCGGGGCTGTAAGCCTTGTTGTAACAACGGCAAAGCCAGCTGAGTGCGCCAGCCCTCGTAACATCGCTGAACCCAGATAAGGCGCAACTTCAAATGCGCCATCTACCACGTTTCCAATAATCAACCGCGTGAAGTCGGCTGGTGCAGTTAACTCATCGCGAGTTACTACCGTTTCTAATTCATTTACTGGTTGACCTAACAAAGAATTAATTACAGGTTGCCCAAGTGAAATAAGTGCGACAATTGCCGACTGCGGATTACCGGGTAAACCAAATACCGCACACTTTTTAATGCGGGCCAACAACATTGGGTGCCCCGGACGTACTGCAACTGTGTCAACCAAAATATCAGCGCCAGCTTGTTCTAGAGCGGCATGTAAGTAATCACGAGGACCTTGTGCAGTTCCTCCAGTTGTAATAATAATGTCGGCAACTTGTTGGGCTTCATTAATTGCCTTAACGACCAGTGGGAGCTCATCAGAAATATATTGAGTGCTCACTATTTCGCAGCCCATTTTCTCCAACCAACCAGGAAGTTGTGGGCCAAGAGCATCGCGAACTAATCCATCACTGGGTACTCCAGTTAGTTGTATTTCATCACCAAGCAAGACAAGAGCAACTGTAGGTTTTCTAACAACATCTACATGATCTAAACCTGCCGCCGCTAACAGGCCAATCATCGCTGGATTCACAATAGTTCCGGCAGCTATAAGTGTGTCTCCCGTGCTGCATTCATGCGCAGGCGGACGAACCTCTTGATTAGCAACGACTTCGCCAGTGAGAATTTCTCCATTAACTTTTGCATGCTCCCATCGAATGACACCAAAAGTATTAGTTGGGATCACCGCCCCAGTTGCAATTCCAACTGCAGTTCCAATCTCGAGTGCCTCTTTCATTGGCAAACCAGCTTTTACTTCACCGATAATTCTCCATGGTCCATCTCCACAGACTGCATATCCATCCATGGCCGATGTGGCATATGTTGGTAAATCACAGAGCGCCTGTGCATCGTGAGCAAGGGTTCGACCTAGAGATTTGCTGACCTCGATAGATTGACTGCTCAGTGCGGTAAATGATTGTGCGGCAATCGACCTGGCATCATCCCAACTGCCTTCAACAAGTGCGCTCATAATTTCGAATTATCCGATAGCGTGGCCTCAAAAGCGATCGCAACGTCAAGATCGGCAGGGGTGTCTATATCCCTCAGCGAATCTGCTACCTCTTTACTCATCCCAACTTCACATACTGTTAGGTGTGAAATAAGTTCGCGCATGGATTTGCCCGCACTGTTATCAAGAGATTTGAGCGCCATCTCAACTGCTTGAACTCGATATATCGCGGCAAGTGGCTGTTTGAATCCATCATCATCAACATACATCGCCGCATCATCATGGGCTTTCATCGAATTAATAAGATTAATAACTTGGGTGACCGCAAAAGGCATATCGGTGGCGATGAGAGCAACGATTTCGCTGGTACATATTGCGAGCCCCGCGGCAAAGCCTGCAACAGGACCTCCGCCAACTGGCTGCTCCTGCACGCATTCATACTTTCGACCAGCAACTACCGGATCTGGCCCAACAATAATTACATCAATCTCATCTGGAATCGACGTGAGGATTCGCGCGATGAGAGATTGCCCTGCAATTAACGCTGCAGATTTGTCGCTACCAAAACGAGTACTGGCGCCGCCGGTTAACACGATGATGCTCGTGCTTTTCAAATCCATTTCGCTAGGATACTGACTATGGCATATGTGCGTGGTCAAGCTAATGCGCTAGGTTGGCGTGACATAGTTGAAGGCCCTGATGAAGAACACATTGGCCACGCATTTCCGATATCCAGTACGCCTTTGCTGCTGATGCACCACCTATCTGACCTGCACGTCTGTGATGCCCAATCCCCCACACGTCCCGAGTACTTAGATCGTTGGGCAGATCCCGATAGCCCCATTCGTGAAAAAGTCGGAACTATCGGCACCTATCGGCCCCATTCAATGCTCTCACCACATGTTGTTGAAGCCATGGTGCAGGCCTTAAATAAAATCACGGTCGGACCACTTTCAGGCCACACTATTGATGGAGCAATTATTACTGGAGACACAACAGATAATGCTCAACTCAATGAAGTGAACTGGTATTTAGCGCTTCTAGATGGACAAGAGTTTCGTCCTGATTCTGGCGACTCCACCCGATACGAAGGTGTTATTGATGATGGAGAAGTTCATTATGACACTCGCTATTGGCATCCACATGGAACTCCTGCCGGAAAAGAAGATGATGATGCTCGCTCAAAATATGGATTCCCCATTGTTCCGAATCTGTTGAACTCATGTCGAGCAGCCTTTAAAGCTACTGGATTAAATTTTCCTTGGTATGCCGTACATGGAAATCACGATGCACTATTACAAGGAACAGTGGCACCTGAGTCAACAATTAATGCTGCGATGATCGCTGGTAAAAGATATACCGGCTTACCCTCACATGTGTCGCTTGCAGAAGTGCTATCCAGTTTCCAGGAAATAGGTCCGGCAGGTTACCCAGAATCATTTGATGCGCCGTATGTAGAAGTGAGCGCCGACATTGAGCGACGTGCTGTGCAACGTGGTGAGTTTGCGGCAATGCATTTAGCATCATCTGGACTTCCGGTCGGACATGGATTTAATCAAACACATGTAGAAAATAAACATATGTATTACGCTACAAATATTGGTGGCGTTAAACTTGTTGTAATCGATAGTGTGAACCAATTTGGTGGATGGCAAGGTTCCCTCGATGAAGAACAGTTTGAGTGGCTAGAAAATGAAGTGGCAAGTTCAGAAAAACTTGTTGTTCTTGCATCCCACCATCCATTGAGCAAAATGTTCAATAGTTACGCCCCTACCGGACGTCGAGTGTGCGTTGAAGAGATTCAAGCCATGCTCTTGAAATATCCGCAAGTAATCGCGTGGTTTGCCGGACATGAGCACCGCCATCACATTCAATGGATCGGTCCACAAGAAGAAGTCCGTGGTTTCTGGCAGATTGAAACCGCATCGCACGCAGATTGGCCACAGCAATCTCGAACTATTGAAATCGTGAAAGATGCTGTCGGCGATATTTATTTCGGCTTAAGCGTTATCGATCATGCTGGTGGCAGCGACTATAAAAATGCCACGGACCCAGTTGATATCGCCGCCCTTTCACGTGCGGTGAGCGCCAATGTCTGGCAAAAGCGCGCAGAACTTGGAGCTACCCACGATGTGATGTGGTTAAGTGGCAGACCAGAAGATAGAAACGTTGTACTTCGAATAAAGAGAGCGTAGCCACCCTATAGAATTGCCCAATGAGCGAATATCAGATCATGCGCTGGCGTGAAATCCCCTCAATGGTTATTGCTCGTCAGGCGGAGACAACAATTAAAGTCATGCTCGCGTCACGCTTTCAAGAGGCTATTGATGAGGCGGCGATGCGCTTAGGCGACATCGATGCCGATGCTTATACAGCGGGTTGGAATCGCGATCCCTGGGTTCAGGCGAGTGAGACCCCTGACCTACTTGCGGCGCGTATTGCAACTGAGTTAGAGGCTGAACTAAGTGAAGAGAAATTAGAAGAACTGATTAACACCTTAGGAGAAAAATAATGTCTGCAATCTATGAAGCCCTTGACCAAGCCACGCTTGCATCCGATGGTGCAATGGGCACCATGTTGCAAGATCGTGGTTTAACCGATGGCGGGGCTCCAGAGTTATGGAACGTTGACAAGCCTGAAGAGATTGAAGCTGTACTTGAAGCCTATGCAGCATCGGGTGCTCGATTTATTACAACAAATACTTTTGGTGGAACTCATGGTCGTCTTGCCATGCATGGTTTAGAAGATCGTATTTTTGAACTCAATGAAGCGGGCGCGAAGATTGCACGCACAGTTGCTGATCGCCACCCTGGCTGTTTTGTCATGGGAGATATTGGTCCATCCGGTGATTTGATGGAGCCAATGGGAACTATGACGCTAGAAAGCGGACAAGCTTTATTTGCTGACCAAATCAAAGGTTTAGTTGCTGGCGGCATAGATGCAATTCTGATTGAAACTATGTCAGATCTAGGAGAAGTCGAAGCGGCCGTGAATGCAGCTAAGCAAGTTGCTCCGGGCTTACCGATAATTGCAACGATGAGTTTTGACACAAATCTTCGCACGATGATGGGTGTTAAGCCAGGTATGGCAGTTACACATCTGGCCGCACTTGGTGTTCGAATTATCGGTGCTAACTGTGGTCGAGGAACCGATGAAATGGCCGTAATTGCGCAAGAGATGGTGAACGCGCGTCCTGAGGGTGTTTACATCATCACACAATCAAATGCGGGGCTACCAAAGCTGCATGGCGATGAGTTTATTTATGATGGAACACCTGAAGAAATGGCAAAGTATGCAGCGGAGATGAAGGCCATGGGTGTCAATATTGTTGGCTCATGTTGTGGCTCTTCACCTGCACACACAGCAGCCATTGCTGGTGCGATTTCATAAATGAAAAGCAAAATACTTCTGTTAGGTATCGATGGAATTAATCTTTATACCGCACTGGAAGTTTCTCCTGTTTTAGCCAAGGTTAAAGCAGAAGGTTTCTTTACTACTATGACTATTGATCCACCCACGTGGTCTGGCCCAAGTTGGTCAACGATTCTTACAGGTACGACAATTGATAGCCATGCTGTAATAGATAATTCTTTTACAGGACATAAACTTTTACATAATTCAGATTTATTAAGCCGCGCTTATTATCAAGATCAAAGTACAACTACTTTTGCTGCAGCTGGTTGGCCACCACTCGTAGATCCTTCAGGACTAGGCCCAATAATCCATGAGCGCCGAGAGCAAGCTAAAGCTCTGCGCCATCGCGTCATTGTCAGAGATGGTGAAACTTACGGATATACGGTAGCCGATGCTGAAATCGCAGCTGCGGCTTTATACGCAATCACGCATCATGCACCTGATATTTCATTTGTATATTTCTGTGGAGCCGACGAAGCTGCCCATGCATGCGGGGCTCTAGGTGATGAGTACAAGGGTGCAATTGCAAGAATCGATACTTACGTGGACAATCTCCTTACAGCGGTACAGGCCCGGGCCTCGGCTGATGAACCGTGGTTAGTAGTTATTACTACCGATCATGGCCATATCGATGAAGGTGGGCATGGTGGAGACTCTCCACAAGAGCGAGCTTCATTTGTGATGGCACAAGGGTTTGGCAGATCAAATCCTGCATGGGCTACAGATGTGCAAGCCCATGATTTAACTCCGTTGTTATTAGCAGAAAGGGCGTAGTAAAGATGAACTTCAATAAAGTCATTCTTTACTACGGCTTTGCGCCGATTTCAGACCCTGAGGCCGTTAAGTTATGGCAAAAAACACTATGCGAATCACTGAATATTAAGGGCCGCATTCTTATTTCACCGCATGGCATTAATGGCACACTCGGTGGAAACATGGATGATATTAAGAAATACATTAAAAACACGCGCCAATACCCTGGGTTTAAGAAGATAGATTTCAAGTGGTCTGAAGGCACCGGCAACGATTTTCCAAAGCTTAAGATCAAAGTCAGGTCTGAATTGGTTGCATTTGGTAATCCAGGTGAAATTCAAGTCGATGTCAATGGAGTGATTGGTGGCGGAGTTCATCTGCGTCCAGAAGAAGTCAATAAATTAGTAGAAGAGCGCGGTGATGATGTCTTCTTCTTCGATGGCCGTAATGCTTTTGAAGCAAAAATCGGTAAGTTTAAGAATGCAGTTGTTCCTGATGTAACTACTTCCAATGATTTCGTTAAAGAGATTGAGAGCGGCAAGTACGATCATATGAAAGAAAAGCCAGTAGTTACATACTGCACCGGCGGAATCCGCTGTGAAATCCTCTCAGTCGTAATGAAAAACCGTGGATTTAAAGAGGTGTACCAAGTTAAAGGCGGCATTGTCCGCTATGGAAATACTTTTGGCGACGATGGTCTGTGGGAGGGCTCTCTTTATACATTTGACGATCGCTTAACTATCGATTTTAGCGACCATACTAAGTTAATCGGTGAATGCGCCCACTGCAGCGGCCCCACAAAAGAGTTTAGAAACTGTCAAAAGGCCGAGTGCCATCAGTTGGTTCTATTGTGCGATGCTTGTTATGACTCGCACTTAAATCGCCCCTGCAAGCATGATCGCGAGATTAAGCGCAACCGCGAACTGATTGGTTAACTAAACTTTTTTTGTCTGCTTCCAGTGATATATGTATAAAGGTGCCGCAACACAGGCTGTTGTCAGCGATGTGAACATACCCTTAAAAGCTTGGCGTTGATTATTAGTCTCTTGCTGAGCTTGCGCCAATTTTGACGATGCCGTTGTAGGCGTGTTCATATCTATGTATCCAGGATCTGGAAAAACTGCGTTTAATATTCCATGTACAAATGAGACAACCGAGAATAAAACTATTAATAGAGTGATTAGGCAGACCGCGTAGAGATACAGTGATTGCCAGTCAACTCCTGGTCGCACTTGAACTGGTGATGCGGTTTTTTTCGCAACTGCCTTCTTGACTGTAGCCATCGTCTCCCCCTAGTTAGTGCGTGAGCGTTACTTTAGATAATCCTTCTGGTGCATCTGGATCAAAGCCTGATGCGACAGCAAACTCGAAGGCAAAACGTTGCAAAACTATGGCATCAACGAGGGTAGAAGTAATCTCATCATCGCAGTTCGAGCCGGCCATAACAATATCTTCTCCTGCAGGTGTTCCACCATTACCTATCCAAAAAATGCGCTGTGCAATTTTTCGAATCCTGGTAGTAGCTTCAAGGATTGATTCGGCCGGAAGGTGTTTTGGGGCGACTATAAATACTTGAGTATCTTCTGTCAGTGCAGAGATAGGTCCATGCAAATAATCAGCCGTTGATAGGCCCTGCACCGAGACCTTGCATGTCTCTTGTATCTTCAGTGCCGCTTCGCGTGCATTTGGATAGGCAAAGCCGCGACCTAATAAGACGATCTCATTGTCACGGCGTGTATGAGCAACTGCCAGAGAAACCAAATCTGGCATTGCTGCAATTCGAGCTGCCTCACTAATTATTTGGACGGCATTGACTTTCTTGCCTGACCACATGCAGACCAAGAGATAGGAAATCAATAGTTGTGCGTTATAAGACTTAGTTGCCGCAACCGCAAGCTCTGGGCCAGCTAGTAATGAAAAGTGGTGATGCGCAATCTTGGCTAGTGGTGACTCTGAATCATTAGTCATAGCTATGAGATAGGCGCTAGCTTGGCGCGCCGCTGTAGCAAAATGAACTAAATCTGGTGATTGCCCACTTTGACTGATTGCAATCACAAGGGTGTTTGAATACTTGAGATCTGCGTTATAGACCGTCACAGATGAAGGAGATGTGAGACCAACGGGCAAACCGATCTGAGTTTCAATCAAATACTTTAGGTAATGTGCGGCGTTATCTGATGTCCCGCGCGCCAAAATCAAGACCGATTGAATCTTCTCATCTTTTAAGAGATTTTTCACACTTTCAAAGGCTGATAAATCACCCAAGATTGCTGAGAAAACCGAAGGAGTTTCGGCAATCTCCGAAGACATAACAACACCTAATTGCTTCATGTGCCTATCTTCCCACATGTCTTTGAACTATTCTTCACCCTATGGTTCTTAGCGTCGACTTAGGACAATCTGGAACCCGTATTCGCTTGGGTGAAAAGAACATCACGTCTACTCGTGGAAAATTAGTAGGAGAAGATCCGCTCTTTGCGTTGCGAACAGTCTTTGAATCAATCGAAAAGATCTCAGCCGGTACAGCTGCCCTTTCCTGCACTGGCTTCTACGGCGTCATCCCCGAAGTTTCGGCATATGCAGCTTTGTGCCATGAATTTTTTGGCTCTGCAAAAGTAGCCGTCATCGATGATGGCTTAGCTGGATTCATCGGTGCACTGCATGGACAAAATGGAGTTGTCTTAACAATTGGCGGTGGAGTCGTAGCGGTGGGTGGTAAGGATGGAACTTTCGCACACAGAGATGGTCTTGGAAGTACTTTCGGTGATGAAGGTGGAGGTTTTTGGTTAGGTAAGTTAGCAATCACACGTGCTTTAGCTTTTCGCCAAGGCCGTGGAAAAGATGATGGTTTATTAGATATATTTCAGAGTCAAGTAAGTACTTTTGACCAACTTGTCGTTAAAAATACCGCTGATGCGGCAACTCTTGCCATTAACTCTGCCAAGAGATTATTAGATGCAGCAGATGCAAATATCGCATCTGCAAAAAAGATAAGAGATGAAGGCGCTCGATTACTTGCCGATACCGTCATAGCAACGTGGGTAGGAGCTCAGGGGTCATTAAGTGATTCACCACAAATTGCAATTCATGGTGGTCCATCTAGTAACCAAAGCTATGTAACACTGATTCAAGGCCACGTTGCTCAAGCATTACCTAATGCCATATTCGTAAATGCGCTTGGCGATAATTTAGATGGTGCAACATGGATTGGCGAAAATATGCTCAATGATTCGCCACCGCTTTTGAGGTGGGCCCATGTCATTTAAAGAAGCTAGATTCGCAAAGGGCTGGATAGCTCTACTAGCCACTCTGATAGGTCTTGGTATTGGTGGTTACACTTTTGTTAATCGTGCATTCTCAACTCAAGTCTATGTGACTAACTGCGGGATCATTGACTACAAGCCGACTGCAATCCTAAAATTCTGTGCCGATGGTGGAGTCGCTATTGGTGCAATCGAATGGCAATCGTGGAGCGCGAACGGTGCAACCGGAACAGGTAAATATCAAATTAATGATTGTTCACCCAACTGTGCAGATGGAAAAATTTACTACGCTGATGTGGAGATTGAGCTAAGTAAAGTGAAGAATCTAACTAAAAAGGATGTGCTGACTTTTATTTCGCTGAAAACTAAGGATGGAAAGAATTTACCGCTGAGTTCGTCGCCTCTTGATGCTTGGCCCCTTGAACTAGCAGGTTAAATTAGAGCATACTCACGAGCGATAGTTCTAGCGTGGCGATGTGAGCAACAAGGTTGCGGCGAGAAAGAGAATTCCTACAGCTGATAAACCAGTAAGAATACGCCGGACACGTGGCTTTGCCAAAGTAGCGGTTGCTCTGCCAATTACACTAATCAGAAATGAATACCACGATGCTGATGTGAGTGCCCAGAAAATGGAGAGAATGAAAATTCCCCATCCTAAATTAAAATCAGATGGAACGAATTGTGGGATAAAAGCAACGGCAAAGACCGCAGCCTTTACATTTGTTAAATTAGTAATCAAACCTAAACGAAATGCCGGACCTAGACCAACTTTGGCATTACCGTCATAATCAAACTTTCCATACTCTTTGCGCAAGGACCATAAAGTTTGCAAAGCTAAGATAGTTAAGAATGCAACGCCAGCATATTTAAGAGCGGTATAGGCCGTGTGTGAGCGGGCAAAGATTTGAGAAAGACCAATGGCGGAGGCAGCACCCCATATAACTAATGCGCCGCTTGTGCCCAAAAGAGTTGTGAATGCAACTCTAGATCCGCCAACTATTGCTTGACGCAACATCATCGCAACAGTTTGACCTGGAACAATCGCCAATAAAAAGGCAGTGGCGATGAATGCCGGAAGAACCTTCAATAAAGAAACCATACGTAGCCCCGAAGGGATTCGAACCCTCGTAGCTGACTTGAGAAGCCAGAGTCCTAGGCCGCTAGACGACGGGGCCGTGCCTTAAATCTTTGTATTACTAGGACAAAACATATTAAGTTGTAGTTCGCTGGGGTACCAGGACTCGAACCTAGACTTACTGAACCAGAATCAGCAGGGCTGCCAATTACCCCATACCCCAAGTTTTTTATACTTGTACTGCAGTGGCAAAGAATACCAGCGCAATCAGAGTGCTAACGCCGCCGAAATTCGGCTCAAAGAGGCCTCTTTACCGAGTAATTCCATGGATTCAAAGAGTGGTGGAGAGATCGTACTTCCGGTGGTTGCAATACGGACGGCGCCAAAAGCGATACGAGGCTTTAATCCCATATCTTCAATGAGCGATGAACGCAGTGCAGCTTCGATTGTCTCATGTGTCCAATCAACAAGTGGCTCTAACTCTTTCAGGGATCGCTTCAATACATCTTTAGCAGCTGAATCTGTCACTTTAGCCAGGCTGTCGGCTTCAATCACAAAATCCTTAACAAAGAGGAATTTCAGCATTGCGGGGACTTCGCTAAACATAACAATTCGCTCTTGAATGATTGGTAATGCTCGCTTCACTAGGTCGATCTCTTCGGCAGTACCTGTAATGACTTTAGCTTTAATCAAAAATGGAAGCGTCCACTTTAGGAACTCATCAATGGTAAGCGCGCGAATCTTGTCACCATTAATAGCTTCCAACTTTTTCATGTCAAAGCGCGCAGGTGAACTATTAACTTTCTCAACTGTGAAAAGCTCACACAGCTCTTTCATCGTAACATTTTCACGGTCATCCCCTGGCGACCAACCTAACAAAGCTAAGTAGTTACAAATCGCTTCAGGCAAAAATCCTTTTTCGCGATACCAGGCAATCGATACTTCGCCGTTGCGCTTAGATAGTTTGGCATTGTCTGCGCCCATAACAAAAGGTAAGTGGGCAAAGACTGGGTAATCTTCAATTGCAACACCCATTGCTTGGTACACACGAATCTGTCGTGGAGTAGATGAGAGTAGGTCTTCTCCACGCAAAACGTGGGTAACTTTCATTAAAATATCGTCAACGGCAACGGCCAAGGTATAGAGCGGTGAACCATCGGCGCGCGCCAAAACAAAGTCGGGCACGAACTTATGATCAAAAGCCATCTCTCCACGAATTAAGTCGGTAAAGGTTGTACCTCCATCGGGCATGCGCATACGTACAACTCCAGCACGGCCCTCTGACTTAAATGCCGACACCTGATCAGAGCTTAAATCGCGGCAGTGGCCGTTGTATCCAGGCGCAACATTGGCAGCCCGCTGTGCTTCACGCACGGCTTCAAGCTCTTCAGGTGAGCAGTAACAGAAATAAGCATCTTTTTGTTCGATGAACTTTGCGGCCCAATGCGCATAAATTTCTAAACGCTTAGATTGTAAATACGGGCCATTTTCTCCACCTACTTCTGGACCCTCATCCCAATCCAGACCCAACCATTTCAAAGTATCAATCGCTGCGTTGATGTATTCATCGGTTACGCGCGTTGTGTCGGTATCTTCAATTCTAAATAAAAATGTTCCCCCCGTGTGGCGGGCATATGCCCAATCAAATAGAGCCGTGCGAATATTGCCAACGTGAAGATCACCAGTTGGAGATGGCGCAAAACGGACCTTTACTTTTTTACTCAATTCCTACTCACCTTATTAGTTAATTCTCCCAGACCCTCAATTGCCATTGTTGCCGTCCCACCAGCGACCATTGGGCCAATACCAGCAGGTGTACCGGTCAAAATAATATCGCCAGGTAAAAGCGTCATCACTCTAGAAACAAAGTTAATGATCTCTGGAACTTTAAAAATCATGTCGCTTAATTGTGCTGATTGTTTCATTTCACTGTTAACTGTTGCCGTAATTTTCTGTGTACCGGGGATGAAATCTGTGTCTATCCAGGGACCGATCGGGCAGAAAGTATCAAAGCTTTTTCCGCGCGTCCACTGTCCATCTTTCTTTTGTAAATCTCTTGCGGTGACATCGTTAGCGATTGTGTAACCAAAGATCACATCACTGACCCGTTCAATCGGAACATCTTTACACAAACGACCAATCACAATTGCTAATTCAGATTCATGGTCTATCCGTTCAGACATTTCGGGCCAAACGATAGTGTCATTGGGTCCGATAACCGATGTATTTGGCTTTAAAAAGATGATGGGCTCTTCAGGCACAACCCCTCCCATTTCAGCTGCATGGTCGGCATAGTTCTTACCGATGCAGACAACTTTGGAACGAGGAATGACGGGTGCAAGCAGGCGCACCTTACTTAATTCAATTGAGGCAGCGGTTTTAGTGATGCCAGAATAAATTGGATCTCCCGTGATA
>Ga0194050_1000020_pt1 | contig 43773 bp, 45 predicted proteins | sample SepL2310m_MetaG_FD_148657 | JGI IMG/M metagenome (GOLD analysis project Ga0194050, IMG submission 148657) | Anoxic zone freshwater microbial communities from boreal shield lake in IISD Experimental Lakes Area, Ontario, Canada - Sep2016-L239-10m | ecosystem: Environmental > Aquatic > Freshwater >...
GAACTCTATGGGCTTGCGCGCCGTGTTGCCAACCCCATCACACTGTGATTACCTACGCACACAACTTAATACGCCCTCCATTAGGGGAAGTTCGGTGCAAATCCGACGCTGACCCGCAACCGTATAGTCGGATTACCTAATGGATGGTTTTAGACAAACACCCGCCGAGGTTTGCGGGGTGTGGTCCACATGTCTTTGAGAATTCTCTTTCTCTTATTCGCGCGGCACTGCTCCCTGTGAGACTCTTTCACATTCGAGAGGCCCCACAACAATGAAGATCAAAGCATTACTTATTTCACTATTAATTCTTTCTACATCAGTTCTCTTTATCCCCCAATCCCAAGCCGCTGGTAAAGGCTGGCGTTACTGGGGTTATTTCCAAGCAGCTCCAGGTGCCACAAAGTGGACTGCAGCAATGACTGGTCCAACTGTCGATATTGCAGATGGCGCAGTTGAAGGTTGGTCTTTTGTATTTAGTAGCGATGATGTCCCTTCCCTTTCGCCAAAAGTTAAACCTGACTTTGCAACTATCTGTGCTGGAGTTAAGAGCGATAAAGACACTAAGCGAATTGGCCTAGTTATTGAATACGGCTCTAAAGCCTGGGCACCCAAAGGTGAATCACCAAAGAAAACAATCACTACTTGTGTGCGAACAGCAAAGACTTCACAGGGAATTGATGTTCTTGGACAGGTGACAAAGATTCGTGCTGAATCCTCTGGTTTGATCTGCGGCTTGGGTGGCTACCCAGCTAAGGAGTGCGGCGTTGAAATACCAATGCCAAAAGCATTAGTTAAAACCAAGTAAAACTCGTATGAAAAAACTTTCATTTCACCCACTGACGTGGTGGATTTTCTCAGGGGCGCTTGCGCTTGCAATCACCCGAGTGAACTCCCCAGTCTTTGCCATCGCGGCGGTGGGTGTTATGTCAGTGATTGTCTTTACCCAAAGAGATGACGCACCATGGGGACGATCTTTTAATGCCACGTTGAAATTATCGGTATGGATTATCGCTATTCGAGCACTTATCGGCGTGCTCATTGGTGTTCCTATTCCAGGAACAACCCTTTTTACTATCCCAGTTCTGCCACTACCTAGTTGGATGCCTGGCATTCGTATCGGTGGCGCAGTGACTCTGGAACGATTAAGTTCATCGATATCTGAAGGAGTCATCATCTGCGCGATCCTTGTGGTCTTTGGCGCAGCAGCATCCCTAACTAGCCCACATCGTTTATTGCGTGTGCTACCTGTCTACCTGTATGAATTTGGCATAAGCGTTGTTATAGCAACATCAGTTTTGCCCCAATTAGTCTCTGCAGTCTCACGCATTCGCATGGCCCAACGCCTGCGCGGCCAGGAAACCCACGGTGTGAAGGCGTTCAAGCGCATTGCAATTCCATTACTAGAAGAGTCCTTAGCTAGATCACTTGATTTAGCCGCTGCCATGGATTCACGTGGGTATGGAATAAGCAAGAAGCGATCAAAGTACCGCCCAATTAAATGGGCACGGATTGATCTAGCCGTTGTTATAGCTGGCATAACCGTGGTGGCGCTCTCATGATTAAGTTTTCTAACGTTTCACTTATCTATCCAAACTCAACGACAACAGTGATTGAAGACCTCACTCTTGAAATCTCTGAAGGAGAGTTAGTTCTAGTAATCGGGCCAACAGGTTCAGGTAAGTCTTCACTCCTGCGCCTTATCAATGGCCTCGTCCCCCACCACACTGGCGGCATCCTGGGTGGAAGTATTGAAGTAGATGGAATATCAACTGCCGAAGTTAAACCTGGTGGCCTGGCGCACTTGATTGGCATCGTGGGACAAAACCCCATTAATGGCTTTGTGGCAGATACGGTGGAAGAAGAACTTGTATTTGGTATGGAAGCGTTAAATCTTTCAAATGAAACAATGCGAAAGCGCGTGGAAGAAGTATTGGACTTGATGTCCTTGTCTAGCCTTAGAAATCGCACCATTGCAACCCTGAGCGGTGGGGAACAACAGCGCGTTGCAATAGCAAGTGCGCTAGTTGCCCATCCCAAAGTCCTAGTCCTCGATGAACCCACAAGTGCACTCGACCCTATTGCTGCTGAGGAAGTTCTCTCGATTCTGCACCGTTTAGTTCACGATTTAAGTCTGACAGTGGTAATTGCAGAACATAAGTTGGAACGCGTTATTCAATTTGCCGATCGCATTGTTCACATCAATGGTGCAGGCTCTGCCGTAGTTGGAACACCTGAGCAAATCCTGATGAACTCCCCTATTGCCCCGCCCATTGTTGAACTTGCTCGAGCTCTAGGGTTAAAAGAGATTGGTGTTTCGGTGCGAGAAATGCGTCGGATGACGCAAGATTTCCGGGACTCGCATGAAGTCATAAAACAAGAAGCTCCAATTAGCTCTTCTAAGCCATGTGTAATAGTTAAAGGTGTAACTATCTCCTATAGCGGTAAAAACGCCGTGAACGCACTTTCAACAACTATCTATGAAAACGAGATCGTTGCCATCATGGGCCGAAATGGCGCTGGAAAAAGTTCTCTCCTTCAAGCCATCGCCGGGGTTAGCGATAACGCAGCTGGTGAAGTAATCGTCAACGGGATTGATTCACAGAAATTACATAGTAAGCAACGGCGCGAGAATGTTGGCTACATCCCACAAGAGCCAAGTGATCTTCTCTACGGGCAAAGTGTGAGTGAAGAGTGCAAACAAGCAGATGGTGACAATCAAGTTTCTAGTGGCACAACCTTTGCACTTCTATCCCAACTTGTTCCCGGAATATCAGCACAGACACATCCCCGTGATTTATCTGAAGGCCAGCGTTTAGGTTTGGCGCTCAGTGTGGTGCTTTCAGCTAATCCACACCTGCTCATCTTGGATGAGCCGACTCGAGGTCTTGATTATCAAGCAAAGCGAGTGTTAACCAAGATGCTTATTGAATTTGCTCGCGTCTTTAATCGCAGCGTCATTATTGCCACACACGATGTTGAACTGGTAGCTGAATTAGCTACCCGAACAATCTTTATTGCAGATGGTGACATCGTTGCCGATGGCCCAACTATTGATGTGCTCTTATCTTCCCCAGCTTTTGCCCCGCAGGTTTCTAAGATCATGTCACCACAGCCTTGGTTAACAGTTGGCGATGTCGTGCGAGCAATTGAGGCAAATAGCTAATGCGCACTAATGACGTAGTCAGATTCTCTCCTCTTGGCACAGTAGTGCTGACTTTGGCTTCATTGATTTCTGCAGCTGGATTTCTTTGGCCATTTTTCTATAACGGGCAATCACTACCGCGCACCCAGCTTTTCTTTTGGGCCGCACTTATCGTTGCATTCTTTTTAGTAATCATTCAGATTTCTAACTCAGCACTCGATGCTAAGTCAGTTGCTCTCTTAGGTGTTTTATCGGCGCTCATTGCAGCCCTTCGTCCGTTAGGTGCTGGCGCAGTTGGTATTGAACCGATGTGGTTTATTTTGATTCTCAGTGCCCGAGTCTTTGGTCCTTCATTTGGATTTATTCTGGGACTTACTTCTATGTTTGTTTCAGCCTTACTTACTGGTGGTGTTGGTCCATGGCTGGGTTATCAAGCATTTGCAGCGGCTTGGATAGGTATGGCCGCTGGCATGCTTGGCGGTAAAAAACTGAGAGGCTGGAGAGAAATTTCGCTTCTTATTCTCTTTGGCATCATCGCAGCACAGGTATTTGGAATCCTGATGGATCTACAGTTTTGGCCATGGGCTCTAGGTGCTGACACACAGTTGTCCTATCTTGCCAACGGAGCAATCAGTGAAAATCTAACTCGCTTCATAACATTCCACTTTGCTACGGCTATGGCCTGGGATATCCCCCGGGCAGTCTTCACGGCGGTTCTCTTGATGTTGTCAGGTAAGGCTGTCTTATCAGCGCTGCGTAGAACTAAGACCCGTGCTGCATTTTTAGAGCCGATTGAATTTAACGAACGTGTGAAGGCATAAAGGGAAGTTTCACCACTTCGACCATTGAATCGCGGCCCCGCACATCAATTATTAATTGATCACCGATTTTCACGGATGCATCAAGAAGTGCGATTCCAATTCCTACTTTAAGCGATGGTGAGAAGGTTCCACTAGTTACTTCACCTAGCAAAGTTCCATCTTTAGTTTTCACACTCATTCCACCGCGGGGAATCCCTCGCTCCAAAGATTTAACTGCCACGCTTCGACGCTTAGCACCTTGAGATTTCTGTGATTTCAAAACGCCAGAGCCTAAAAATTCACTCTTGTCCCAACCGATAGCCCACGTTGCACTTGCTTCAACTGGGGTAATTTCTAATGAGAGCTCATGTCCGTGAAGTGGATAGCCCATCTCAGTACGCAAGGTATCGCGCGCTCCAAGTCCACACACCAATCCACCAACTGGCTCTATCGCTGCCACGATTACATCCCAGACCTTTGAAGCATCTGCAGTTTTAGGAAGTAGTTCATAACCAAGTTCACCTGTGTAACCGGTGCGGCAGAGAATTACTTCTGCGTCGCCAATATTGACCTTGTCAAAAGCCATGTAATCAATATTGGTATCTACGCCCAGTGATTGCATGACTTGCGGTGCTAGTGGTCCCTGCAGCGCAATAACTGCATAGTCGGTGTGCAAATTGGTAACGGTAATTCCAGCTGGAACATGGGCCTGGAGAGTCGCAACCACATCAGTGGTATTTGAAGCATTTGGAACTAAAAAGAAATCATCTTCACTATTGCGATATGCGATGAGATCATCGATAACCCCGCCCTTTTCATTACAGAGCAGGGTGTATTGGGCGAAACCATTTCCAATTCGACCTAGATCATTAGTGAACATAGAGTTGAGGAACTCCAGAGCTCCTTTTCCAGTCACACTTGCTTTGCCTAAATGCGAAACATCGAAAATTCCTACCTTTTCACGGACCGCAGCGTGTTCAGCCAGTACTCCAGCCCCTACATACTCAATGGGCATCAGCCAACCCCCAAAATCAGCCATCTTGGCATTTCGGGCTAGATGCTTGTCATGTAAAGGTGAACGCTTCATAGTGTGAAACCTACCAATACATCTATTACGCTGACGCCTATGACAACACTCAAAATCTCAGATGGCCTCGTTAAAGATGATCTCCTTGTTGTGGGACTGGTTAGCACCAACACAAAAGGTGGCATCGCCATCGAATCAGGTGATTTAGCTCTTGATTCAAAATCGCTTTTAGCTTCTTTGCTTGAGATGGGTGCAACTGGAAAAGCAGATGAAGTAACAAAGATGCCTGGTGGACCAGCACGCTTGATGGTCTTCACAGGTCTTGGCGCTAAGTCATCGACTTACTCACATGAGATTTTGCGTAGAGCTGCAGGTAGTGCCGCCAGAGCCTTAGCTGGAAATGCGGGAGCAACTTTTGCTCTTCCCGCGCGCAATCTAGCTGGTGTGAGCGCCGTTGCAGAGGGCGCGGCACTCGGAGCGTATGTGTTTAATGAATTCCGTGGCTCGACAAAGGCCGATCACAAGAGCGCGTTAAAATCAGTAACAATCTTTTCAAAGCTTGCTGGAAAGAGTGAAGCTAAAGAGATCACCATTCGCGCAACAATTATCGCTAAGTACACCCATCTTGTGCGAGATCTGGTTAATACTCCCCCTAGCCATTTATATCCGGAGACGTTTACTAAGAAATTAACTGCAAGTGTTACAGCAGCCGGTGGTGTCAAAGCTGGATTAAAGGTAACTATCTGGGATGAGAAGCAACTTAAATCTCAAGGCTTTGGTGGAATTATTGGAGTAGGCCAAGGTTCAGCTAATCCCCCACGTTTGCTTCATATTTCATACACTCCCAAAGCCAAAAACGTTAAGCGATTTGCTTTTGTTGGTAAAGGAATCACTTTTGATACAGGTGGACTCAATCTCAAGGCCGGCCTCGGTATGGAAGCAATGAAGTGCGATATGAGCGGTGCGGCAGCGGTATGTGCTGCAACGTTGGCTGTGGCAGAACTTGGTCTACCTGTAGCAATTGAATGCTGGGCTCCACTTGCTGAAAATATGCCAAGTGATACAGCAACTCGTCCTAGCGATGTCATCACAATCTTTGGTGGAAAAACCGTTGAAGTCCTCAATCCTGATGCTGAAGGCCGTTTAGTACTTGCAGATGGATTAATGAAGGCCCAATCAAGTAAAAATAAGCTAGATGGAATCATCGATGTGGCAACGTTGACTGGCGCACAAGTAATTGCACTTGGAACTCGCACGGGTGCGGTCATGACAAACAATCAAAGTTTTAGTGATGCATTTATTGCCATTGCAAAAGAGACTGGTGAGCAGTTCTGGCCTATGCCTTTGCCTGTAGAGCTTCGTGCTTCACTGGATTCTCCTATTGCAGATCTTGCCAACATCGGAGATAAAAATGGCGGCATGATGGTGGCCGGCCTATTTTTGAAAGAGTTTGTCAGTGATGAACTTCCATGGCTGCACCTTGATATTGCAGGTCCTGCCTACAATGAGGGCAAGGCCCACGGATACACGCCAGTGGGTGGAACAGGTGTGAGCATGCGCTCACTGGTGAGATTGGTCGAACAGGCGTAGGTACGGCAAGATAGAGACCTAAGCACGGGTAAAAGGGGTAGTTGAGTGTCGCAATTTGATCTAGTGATTCTGGGTGGCGGAAGCGGCGGCTACGCCTGCGCTTTGCGAAGTGCACAACTTGGCCTCTCCGTTGCACTCATCGAAGCCGACAAAGTTGGAGGAACCTGTCTTCACAAGGGCTGCATCCCAACAAAAGCGCTTTTGCACTCAGCTGAAATCGCAGATGGTGCCCGCGAAGGTTCTAAGTTCGGCGTTAAATCCACTTTTAATGGCATTGATATGGATGGCGTTAACTCATATAAGGACGGTGTCATCTCCCGTCTGCATAAAGGTCTACAAGGTTTAGTTAAGTCAAGAAACATTACATATATCGAAGGTCATGGAAAATTAGTTTCTAAAGACACTATTGAAGTAAACGGCCAGCGTTACACCGGCAAAAACATCATTCTTGCAACTGGCTCGTATGCGCGCACTTTGCCCGGCCTGGAAATTGATGGCAAACAGATTATTACTTCCGATCATGGAACGAAGATGGACTATGTTCCAAAATCTGTCATCGTTCTTGGCGGTGGAGTGATTGGTTGCGAGTTCGCATCTGTCTGGAAATCTTTTGGTTCAGAGGTGACAATCATTGAAGGCCTGCCTCACTTAATTGCACTTGAGGACGAGAGCTCCAGTAAGCAGTTAGAGCGCGCATTTCGCAAGCGCGGAATCAACTTTGAGCTAGGAGTTAAGTTTAAATCAGCTAGAAAGAACAAAAAGGGCGTAACCATCACTCTAGAAGATGGCAAAGAGTTCACTGCAGATCTTTTGATGGTCTCTGTTGGTCGTGGCCCAGTATCTGCAAACCTTGGCTATGAAGAGCAAGGAGTCACGATGGATCGTGGTTATGTAATGGTTGATAACAAGTGCCGCACCAACGTTCCAGGCATTTGGGCCGTTGGAGATTTGATTCCAACGCAGCAGTTAGCCCATGTTGGTTTTGCTGAAGGCATGCTCGTTGCAGAGGAAATCGCAGGGTTGAATCCACGCCCGATTAACTACGATGGAATTCCACGTGTTACATACTCAGATCCTGAAGTTGCATCCGTTGGTTTAACAACTGCAGAGGCTAAAAAGCGTGGCCATGATGTTGTTGAACTGAGCTATGACTTAGCTGGAAACGGAAAAGCGCAGATTCTGGGAACTGCTGGTTCAATCAAACTCGTTGGCGAAAAAGATGGCCCAATCCTTGGAGTTCACATGGTCGGTGCGCGCGTCGGTGAACTTCTAGCTGAAGCAGAGTTAATCTTTAACTGGGAAGCACGTGCAACCGATGTTGCATCCCTGATTCATGCACACCCAACACTGTCTGAGGCAATGGGCGAAGCTCATATGGCTCTTGCAGGCAAACCGCTTCACGCACACGGATAACCAAGGAGAAAATAATGACATTTTCCGTAACGATGCCGGCACTTGGTGAAAGTGTGAGCGAAGGAACAGTTACACGTTGGTTAAAGTCCGAAGGCGACCATGTCAATGTAGATGAACCACTTCTTGAAGTATCAACTGACAAAGTAGATACCGAGATTCCTTCCCCTGTTGCTGGAATACTTACAAAAATTGTTGTTCAAATTGATCAAACAGTTCCAGTTGGCGCAGAGTTGGCAATCATCGCTGATGGCGCCGCCGCACCTGCACCTTCTGTACCAGTTGCCGCTGCTCCTGCCGCGCCAGTCACACCACCACCTGCAGCCCCCGTTGCTGCTCCAGCCGCATCGGGTGCAGGAACAGTCATCACCATGCCGGCATTGGGTGAGAGCGTAAGTGAAGGAACAGTTACACGTTGGTTAAAAAATATTGGTGACTCAGTTGCCGTTGATGAAGCATTACTAGAAGTTTCAACTGACAAGGTAGACACAGAGATCCCTTCACCAGTTGCTGGAACTTTGTTAGCAATTGATGTTGCAGTTGATTCAACCGTTCCAGTTGGTGCTCGTCTGGGATTAATTGGCACAAGCGGAGCCACACCAGTTGCTGCTCCTGCTGCTCCAAAGCCTGCACCAGTTGTTGTAACGCCAGCACCTGTAGTTGCAGCACCCGTTGTTTCGGCGCCTGCACCCGTTGCAGCAGCTCCACTCAGACAACCCGTTGATGCTTACGTCACTCCCCTCGTTCGCAAACTTGCCAATGAACTTGGTATCAATCTTGCACATGTCAAGGGAACTGGAATTGGCGGACGTATTCGCCGTGAAGATGTTGAAGCGTTATCAAAGCCTGCAGCACCTACATATTCAGCACCTGCACCAATAGCTTCAGCACCTTCTGCATCCAAGTCAGCACCAGTTGCAGTGTCTCCACTTCGTGGAACAACTGTGACAATGTCTCGACTGCGCAAAGTTATTGCAGCCAGAATGGTTGAATCACTTCAGGTCAGTGCCCAGCTCACCACTGTGGTGGAAGTTGATGTGACAAAGATTTCTCGACTTCGTGAAAAAGCAAAGGAGTCATTTGAAGTGCGTGAAGGTGTCAAGCTTTCATTCCTTCCATTCTTTGCAGTAGCTGTTTGTGAAGCCCTCAAGCAACACCCAGTTCTTAACTCTTCTGTTGAAGGCGATCAGATTACTTACCATGGCACAGAGCACCTAGGGATTGCAGTTGATACAGAACGTGGGCTTCTTGTTCCTGTTATTGCTAACGCTGGCGATTTGAACATGGGCGGAATTGCACGAAAGATTTCAGATCTAGCTGCTCGCACACGCGATAACAAAGTAACCCCAGATGAGTTGGGTGGTGGAACGTTCACACTCACAAACACTGGTAGCCGCGGCGCACTTTTTGACACACCCATTATCAACCAACCACAGGTAGCAATCCTGGGCTTAGGAGCAGTTGTTAAGCGTCCTATGGTTGTGCGCGGTGAAGATGGCGGGGAGACAATTGCTATTCGTTCAATGGTTTATCTCGGTCTTTCCTACGATCACCGTGTAGTTGATGGGGCAGATGCAGCACGCTTCCTTGTTACTTTGAAAGAGCGTCTAGAAGGCGGCGCTTTCGAATCTGATTTGGGACTCTAAGAAGTAATGCGCGTCCCTCAAAGAATCGCAATTAGCGGTTCATCTGGACTCATTGGTACGGCACTAGTTGGTCATTTAAAATCTGAAGGCCACACAGTTCAACGCTTAGTGCGCCGTACCCCGGTTGCCGCTGATGAAGTGCAATGGGATCCACAAACAGGCTTTGTTGATTTGGCTCACCTTGCTGGAGTGGATGCAATCATTCACTTAGCTGGTGCTGGAGTTGGCGATAAGCGATGGACTAAGAAGTTTAAATCTGAAATTCTCAACTCCCGCTTACTTGGCACCACTGCTATCGCTAAAGCAGTTGCAGAAGTCAAGCCTGCGGTATTTATCTCAGCAAGTGCTATTGGTTGGTATGGAGAAAGTGGAAATCGCGCAGTTGTTGAAACAGATCGTGTCGGAGATGATTTCCTGGCAGCGGTTTGTCGCGAGTGGGAAAGTGCAGCAGATCTAGCTGGCGATGTTCGCACCGTTAAAATTCGCACGGGACTAGTCCTTGATCCAACCGGTGGGGCACTTGGAAAGATGTTGCCACTCTTTCGCTTAGGTTTTGGTGGAAAACTTGGGTCAGGTAAGCAGTGGTGGTCTTGGATTACTTTGCATGATCAAATTCGCGCAATCGTTTTTGCATTAGAGAATCCAATTTCAGGTGCAGTAAATGTGACCTCACCTAATCCTGTAACTAACCAAGAATTTACATCAGCTCTTGCCCGCGCACTTCACCGTCCAGCACTCTTTCCAGCACCAGCAATTGCGCTCAAGATCGCACTGGGCGGTTTTTCCTCTGAAGTTCTGGGTTCTAAAAAGGTGATTCCTCATGTCTTACAAGAAGCTGGATTTACCTGGGATTATCCCCACATCACCGAAGCGCTCAATCAACTAGTTCAGGATTAATTGCGCAGCCAAGCTGCCGCTAAAGAGGGCCCCCTGCTGTGATGGAACTGTTCGGTGATCACCTGCAACATAGAGATGCTCTGAAATCTTGGTTGGCGCAGTGAGTGCTTTTCCAACTTCATGCAGCGGCAGCGCCGCAGGAATCTCATACTTAGCAATCAACTGCCAATCCCGTGTTTCAACGCCCCACATTGTTGAAAGATGACGACGAACTTCTGAATCAGTTGTTCCAAGTTCAGTGGTACTTGAAATTAAATTCATATCTTCGGGTGCGTAAGCCTTTGAAATATCTGAAATAACCAAGCTATTCATAACTGGTCCACGCTTTTGTCCATCGATCAGTAAACGACCAGTTCCAGATGGGTTCTTATCCGTTGCGTGATACCAAGTCACACAGCCCTGCATTCGGCTCACATCACCAAGTTCTAATAGCTGTGTGGCAGTTGTTGCATCTGTTGCAATCAAAATATCACTAGCTTGAAATTCACCGGCAGAAGTTTGTGCCGTCATACCAACAATGCGCTCTGCTCGCACATTGAGTTGTAGATCTGTGATGCGAGATGCAAGTGCCTGTGAGAGTTGGCCGACTCCATACTTGGGAATACCTGGTAATCCAGTGACAAATGAACGAAGAACGATTTGACCGTACTGTGCATCAACCTTGTCTGGGTCTGCTAAGAAAACTCCTTGCAAGAATGGGCGTAGTACTCGCTCATACGTGGTTCCACAACCAGCTTTTCGCAGAGCTTGACCTAGAGATTGTTGACCTTTTATCTTAGAGAAAATAAATCGGGCAAAATTTACTTTCTCGCTCATAGAACCAGTCCCACGATGCAGCGCTGAAAACGGAGCACTACGTGGATCGCCGAGTGGTATTCGCTCACTTCCTAAACTGACCTCGATTACGCGCGGTGCAGGGATGAAGTCAATTTCATCAATAATATCAAGTTCAATAAGAGCTGGATATTTAGAGTTAATCAGCTGAAAACCACGATCACAGATATAGCCATCAATGTGATCACTTGCTACACGCCCACCAGCACGATCACTGGCTTCAATGACAGTTACAGATCGACCCGCGTTTTGCAGTTGAATTGCAGTGCTTAACCCGGCTAAGCCAGCTCCAACAACTAGGACATCACTTTTCTTAGACATCAAGTGCGTTATTTCGTGCCTGATCAATAATTTGTGCAACTAATAGCGCATCATCATTTGAAATTGGCCATGGGTTTGTGCCAGCTATTGCTCCAGCTACCAAGGTATAGAAGATTGCGTAGTTGCCGTCTTCTCCAACAATTTCTTCAATGTCATCTCCGCGGTGAATGAAAGTCTTTGATTTTGTTGGCACATCCCACTTGCCCCTCATCGGAATTTTCCCACTTTTGAGCAAACTCTCTTGTGGATCTAAATCATTGATAACTAAAGCGCCTTTGCTTCCTAGAATACGGATGCGTGGACCTGGTGCACCCACAACAACACTTGCAGAAAGAATAGAAAGAACACCAGAATCATGTTTGAGAACCAAAACAGCATCATCATCGGCGCCTCCACGAATTCTGCGAACTGTGGAAGTAACTAACTCTGCTTTGCCAAACCAATCTATGGCCGTTGAAATCAGATGCGGCTGCAAATCAAGTAACTGTCCCCCGCCATCGGCTGCGCTCATATTTTCACGCCATGAAGATTTATTGAGTTCAGGGCGAAAGCGCTCAAATCTAGAATCCATTCGATGAATAGTTCCTAATACCCCAGATGCTAAAACTTTCTTAATTGTTAATGAATCACTATCCCAGCGACGATTAAAGAAAGTTGAAACTGGAACTCCCGCCTGCTCTCCTGCAGAGATGATCTCGGCAGTTTCAGCAAGGGTGCGTGCCATAGGCTTGTCTATGACAACAGGAATACCGGCATTAATTGCTGCAAATGCATGCTGGGCGTGGACAAGATTAGCTGATGCAACAACCACTAGATCAAGTTTGTGAGCGACTAACTCTTCAATAGTTGAAACTACTTTTACATCCGGAAAATCTGCTACAGCATGACCTGCTCGTTCGGCATTGCTGGTCTGAATCACAACAACGTCATACCCACACCCTTTAAGCAAAGGCGCATGGAAATAACGTCCTGCTAATCCATATCCAGCAATGCCTACACGCATTAGCTCTCTATATCTTCATGCTGGAGTTTTGAAGGCCACCAGATCTTTGGACCAATTTCATGGACCAGGGCTGGAACCAAGATTGAGCGCACGATGATGGTGTCTAGAAGAACTCCGAATGCCACAGCAAAACCTAGTTCGGCAAGAGGCACCAACGGCAGCAAACCAAGGACGGCAAAGGTTGCAGCAAGAACAACACCAGCAGACGTAATTACTGCGCCAGTGACTGTTACGCCCTTGATAATTCCCGCGCGAGTTCCAATCTTTGCACTCTCTTCCCGCACTCGTGTCATCAGGAAGATGTTGTAGTCGATTCCTAAGGCCACCAAGAATATGAAGGCAAAGAGTGGGAATGAATTATCGCCTCCGGCAAAGCCGAAAATATGATTAAAGACAAGGGCGCAAACACCAAGAGTTGCAAAGTATGAAAGCAACACAGTTCCTAGAAGAACTACGGCACTTAAAATACTACGCAATAGTAATCCAAGGATAATTGTAATAACAACTAAAATAATAGGAATGATGGTCTTGTTGTCCCTGTTGTTTGCAGTGCGAACGTCAAAATAAACGGCACTTGTTCCACCAACTAATGATGTGGCATCTGCGGCGTGTGCCAACTCGCGAATCTTTGGAACTTCATTTCCAGCTTCAACGCTATCTGGAGCCTTATCTAAAGTCAGATTCAAGATAATCTTGTTATTAACAATCTTTACAGCCTTAGTCACTGGATCAACTAAAGGAGCAATATCTGTCACACCTGGCGCTGCCTTAAGCGCTGCAGTAACGGCCTCTATTTTATCGGCCGCTATGACAACTTGTGTCGGGTCGCCTTCTCCACCAGGGAAGTGATTGACAAGTAACTTCTGACCAACAACAGATTCTGGATTGCCAGTAAAGGTGTCGACAGTACCAATACCATCAGCCTTGAGCGTCGTTGAGGCAAAAGATAGAAGTAATAGAACAGAGCCCGTAACAACCCATGCTTTGCGAGGATTGCGACCAATTCCATTTGCCAGCTTTGACCAAGGACCACTCATCACATGGTCATCTCCATCAAAGAGTGGACGGCGTGGCCAAAAGATCCATCGACCAAATACCAAGAGAAGTGCGGGCAGCAAGGTGAGAATAGTGATCATCGAGCACACAATTCCAATTGCTCCAACCGGACCTAGACCAGCAGTATTTGTTAACTGGCTAAAGAGCAAAATGAGAAGTGAGATAGAAACTGTTGAACCTGAGGCAAGAATAGGTTCCCACACTCCCTTATATGCACTCTTCATTGCATCAAAACGGCTCTCATGAAGGTGCAGCTCTTCGCGATAACGAGCGATAAGCAAGAGTGCGTAGTCAGTCGCCGCGCCAATTACTAGAACTGAGAGGATTCCCTGCGATTGCCCATCGACATCAATGATGTTGTTCTTAGCAAGTAGATAAACGATTCCCCCTGCAGTGCTTAATGCAAACAATGAAGACAAGAGAGGAATAATCCATAGGATTGGGGATCGATATACCAAAATCAAAATCAGTGCAACTACGCCAAGTGTTGTTAAAAGCAAAGATGAATCCAGAGTTCCAAATGCACTAAAGAGATCACCCAATAGTCCACCCGGGCCAGTTACGTAGTGAGTAAGACCATTGGCTTCAGCGATAGGTTTGATATCAGCACGAAGTGCAGCTACCACCTCAGGCAAAACTGGCTTGTCATTTGATAAAACTTTGGAGATGGCATTTCCATCCAGTGGGATATTTGCCAAAATCGCTTTGCCATCTTGAGAAGGAAATACAGTGATTTGCTGTCCTGGGGCTAAGAAATCAGAGATCTTTGATGACGTTCCATCCAGCGTTAAACCGCCAACTGTTGCCATGTGATCATTAATCGCCGCAAATGTCTGCGGAGTTGTTTTACCTTCAAATAAAATCAAAGTAGGAAAATTGAAACTGTCTTTGCCTGAAAAAGTCGCAATGACGTCAGCAGCCTTTGTGGCTTCAGCACCTTTAGGCAGGAATGAAGAGTTATTGTTCTCTTGAACCGAGGACAGTTTGCCGAATAGAGGTCCGAATATGCCTGTTATGCCAAACCAAACGATTACTACTAATAGTGCGATTGCAAAGGGCTTACGGGATTTTTGAATTGACTGCGTGGACATGATGAAGGCGGCCTTTCCTAGACGTCTCATATGGCTTGAATTGGTAAGGAGGCAAGCCTACCTTTAGGCTAACGATGTGCCCGTTGGAACCCAGCCTAGCCAGAGTGCTATTGCCCTCACCCGCCACGGCCTGATTGATTATGAAAAGGCGTGGCATATGCAACGCACTATTCATTCTGAAGTGGCTGAAGGAATTCGGCCCAATACTTTGCTATTACTCGAGCACCCATCGATTTATACAGCAGGCCGACGAACTTTAGATTCAGAAAAACCTTCGGATGGAACGCCTGTTATTGAAGTTGATCGCGGTGGAAAAATAACATGGCATGGACCGGGACAACTTGTAGGCTATCCAATCGTGAAACTTTCCCAACCGCAAGAACTTGTTGGCTTTGTCCGTGAAATTGAACGCGGGCTGATAAATGTTTGTGAAGATTTAGGGATCAAAGCAACATGCGTTTCGGGTCGCTCTGGCGTTTGGGTTATTGATGACATGGGCGATCGCAAAATAGCTGCCATTGGTATCCGCGTGAGCAAAGGTGTAACAATGCATGGCTTTGCACTCAATGTCTGCCCCGATCTCAGTGCCTTTGATCAGATTATTCCCTGCGGAATTGCAGATGCTGATGTGACTTCTATTTCTAGAGAGCTTGGCCGAAACATAAGCATCGAAGAAGTTTCTCCAACAGTGGAGCGACATATTCTTGAATCATTAAAGAAGGTGTGCGCATGACACTTGCCCCTGAAGGTCGCAGATTAATCCGCATTGAAGCCCGTAATGCCGCAGTTCCTATTGAGCGAAAGCCTGAATGGATTAAGACCAAGGCACATATGGGACCTGAATACACACGCTTGCAAAGCCTAGTTAAATCAGAAGGCCTGCACACAGTTTGCCAAGAGGCAGCTTGCCCCAACATCTTTGAGTGCTGGGAAGACAAGGAAGCGACATTTTTAATTGGTGGCGATAAGTGCACACGACGATGTGATTTTTGCAATATTGATACGGGCAAACCTGATGCCCTAGATCGTGAAGAGCCACGCAAGGTGGCCGAATCAGTTAAAGCAATGGGACTTAAGTACGCAACCATCACTGGCGTTACACGCGATGACTTACCTGATGAAGGTGCTTGGCTCTATGCTGAAACAATTCGCAAGGTGCACGATCTAAATCCAGGCACAGGTGTTGAAATGTTGGCTCCTGATTTTCACGCAAAAGCGAACCTGCTCAATGAGATCTTTGAAACTCGCCCTGAGGTCTTTGCCCATAACTTGGAGACTGTCCCCCGTATCTTCAAGCGAATTCGTCCAGCATTTACTTATGAAAAATCCTTAACTGTTATATCTATGGCCCGTGATTTTGGCTTGGTTACCAAATCAAATCTCATCCTCGGTTTGGGAGAAACTCGAGAAGAAGTTACTCAAGCACTCGTTGATTTACACGATGCAGGTTGTGACTTAATCACGATTACTCAGTACTTACGACCAACGAGCCGTCACCATCCCGTAGAGCGATGGGTCAAACCTGAAGAGTTTGTTGAGCTCTCAAAAGAGGCCACAGAAATTGGTTTCCTCGGTGTGATGAGCGGACCACTTGTTCGTTCCAGCTATCGTGCGGGTCGCCTCTATAAGCAGGCAACAGATGCGAAGGCAGCTCGTGGCTGATCTCGTTTATCCCCCAGTTATCGTAGTTATAAAGACTCTGTGGAAATATTTAGGACTGAATTTTGATTTTAGTGGCGAAGAGAATATCCCCCGAAAAGGCGGTGCAATTCTTGCTATCAATCATGTGAGTTATTTGGATTTTGCAATTACTGGCACCGCAGCCCTGCCTACTAGGCGCTTAGTTCGTTTCATGGCTAAGAAAGAGATCTTTGATAATAAATTAGCTGGCCCACTAATGCGCGGGATGCACCACATCAACGTTGATCGCAGTAATGGTTCGGCCTCATTTGTTGCAGCTTTGCGTGCACTCAAGGCTGGTGAGATAGTTGGAATCTTTCCTGAAGGAACGACTTCCACATCTTTTGAGATTAAGGAACTTAAATCCGGCGCCGTCAGATTAGCGATGGGTGCTGGCGTGCCGATTATTCCGACCATCATCTGGGGAAGCCAGAGAATTTGGACTAAGGGTATTAAGCGAAACCTCAAGCGCAATAATTTTCCTGTGACTGTGGTCTTTGGCGAGCCAATTCTTTATGAACGCGGAGCAGATGTTGAGCAGGCTGAGTTACATCTGCGGCAAACTTTGCTTTCAATGTTGTATCAGGTGCAAGAGAACTACCCTGATAGCCATGTGGGTCAACGTTGGGCTCCTGCCCGCCTTGGTGGAACTGCCCCAGCCCCACTAAACTAAAGACATGTTCACAAGAAAAGCTAAAGAAAAGAAGATCAAGACTCCACGTTTTCAAACCTTTCGTGATGCATATGCTGTCACTAAGCAGGTTAAGCCTTGGATTGGTATAGCCCTTGTCGCAATATTTCTGGTAACACTTTCAATAGGCATTGGCATCGGTATATCGGTTGATCATCCAGTTTATGTTGGCTTTATTTTCACTCCACTTTCTTTTCTCATGACTCTTCTCTTCTTTACTCGCGTAGCAGGACGCGCTGCATATTCTTCAATTGAGGGTCAGATTGGCGCGGGCGCAAGTGTTTTGATGGCGATCCGCAAAGGATGGACCACAACTCCAGCTGTGGCAGTTTCACGTAACCAAGACATGGTCCACCGAAGTGTTGGTCGTGCCGGAATTGTTCTCACTGGTGAAGGCTCACCAAACACTCTTCGACAACTGATGCAGGATGAGCACAAAAAGACTGAGCGCTTTGCTCCTGGAGTTCCAGTCATTGAAGTAATTGTTGGCGATGGTGAAGGCCAGATCTCACTACGCAAACTACAAAAGCATTTGCAAAAGCAGCCTAAGAAGTTAACTGCCCATCAAATGCGCGAAGTTCGTGCTCGCCTAAAGGCAGTTGGTGGTTTGTCTATGCCAATTCCCAAGGGTCCGATGCCAACTCGTGCGCCAAAAATTCGCTAATTCATCTATAGATCAACGGATTGAAAGGTTAATTCTTTCTCCATCGTTTAGCTGTTGATCTGGCATGCCCTTGAGTACATGCACTTTTGCCTCACCGACCACAACCCACTCTCTATCTCCTGATCGCTTCACAATAGCTGTTAGCTCATCAACGCCTATAAGAATTGAGTTATCAGGAACGTGTAATAAAACCTTTGCCGCACTCTCTGGAATCCACCTAAAGAACTTATTAAAATGTGGGATCACACGAATCTCAGGAAGCAAGTTCAATCCTGCTGTTGGGGTTTTCTTCAGCAAGCGAAAGTTAGGAATATGCGCGCTCAGAACCATAGCTCCAGCGCTGCATCCGGCAAGTGATGCTCCGCTTTTCCAATTCTCAACAATTGCCGACCAGAGTGGTGTGTCAATGAGAACTTCTGCCAAATGATGTGGGTCTCCCCCAGACATATACATCAGGGCGCTATTTGCAACGGCATCAACATATTCTTGATTGAAAGCATCCTCACGTCTGTAGATTGGAAGATACTTTGCTTCCACGCCAATAGCTTTGGCCTGTCTTAGCCCAAGTTCTTTCCAGTATTCCAAACGATCATCACTTTCACGACCAGCAGCTGTTGGAATTTGTAGATATCTGGCTTCTTTTCCGTTCTTCACACCATCTTCAACAAGTGATTTCTCAAAGGCAGCCATCGCAGGTAAGTACTCCCCCGAACCAATCAGCGCTAGTGAGCCATTCATTTGATAAGTGTAAGCGCGTTTAACTTCATTGGATCAAAAACCGTTTAACTTCTTGTCAACACCGATCCACTTAAGCGCTCATGGATTCCACGGCCGTTCTGATCAAAAGTAACTGCAGTGACAACTAGAACTAAAAATACTGTTCGAATCAGTGCTTGAGGTAAAGAGATTGCCCCTCCATCTTCAAAGCGAATGACCTTCATCCCAAAGAGACGGTGGCCCAGAGTTGCTCCTTGTAGGGCGGTGAGCATCCAGACTTCTAGAAAGAACAACATCAAGACGGAGAGAGAACTATTGGGGTTCATCTTGTTAACGCCCCCACTGAGCGCGGCCACAATCGCATAACAGGCCAACCAATCCAGGGCCAGGGCGCCCATGCGGCGGCCATATGTGGTTCGAATGAATGGGTAGCTCATGGGCCTAAGCCTAACGCCCTTTAAATTCTTAACATGGATGTAACAGGGCGGTTAGGCCATTTCCCCTTCTGCGACTTATTCTTGGGGCACGAAGCAGAGAGCTCAAAGTCGAGAAAATCTGCGCTGATACACCTTTTATGTATCCATGTGAATTGGGAGAAGCATGTTTAAGAACTCTGCAGAGATTTTTGCATATATTAAGAAGGAAGACATAAAGCTCGTTGACGTTCGCTTTACTGATCTTCCTGGTATTCAGCACCACTTCAACGTTCCTATTGAATCATTTGATGAGGCAGTCTTTACTGATGGTCTGATGTTTGATGGTTCATCAATTCGCGGTTTCCAGTCAATCCATGAATCAGATATGAAACTGCTACCAGTTCCAGAATCTGCATTTATGGATCCATACCGTAAAGAGAAGACTCTTGTCATTATCTTCTCTGTCCACAACCCAGTTGATAACTCACCATATAGTCGTGACCCACGTGGTGTTGTTGCAAAGGCAGTTGACTTCATGCGTGCACAAGGAATTGCTGACACAGCATTCTTTGCACCAGAAGCTGAATTTTATGTTTTTGATCGTGTTCGCTTTAAGACTGATATCAACACTGCTTACCATGAGATTGATTCATATGAGGGTGCTTGGAATACAGGAATTAAAGAGGATGCTGATGGAACTCCCAACCGCGGATACCGCACTCGCATCAAGGGTGGATATTTCCCAGTATCACCAACAGATCAATTTGCTGATCTTCGCGATGAGATGGTTATGCAACTTGGAAAAGTTGGCCTTCTTGTTGAGCGCTCACACCACGAAGTTGGTACAGCAGGTCAGATGGAAATTAACTATCGCTTCACAGATATTTTACATGCAGGCGATGAGTTAATGAAGTTTAAGTACGTAGTTCGTAACACTGCATGGCAGGGTGGAAAGACTGCAACCTTTATGCCAAAGCCACTCTTTGGTGATAACGGTTCAGGTATGCACGTTCACCAATCACTCTGGAAAGATGGAAAGCCATTGTTCTTCGGTGATGGTTATGGCGATCTTTCAGACATGGCCCGTCACTATGTCGGTGGTCTTCTCAGGCACGCACCGTCACTACTTGCTTTCACTAACCCAACTGTTAACTCATACCGTCGCTTGGTCCCAGGATATGAAGCACCAGTAAACCTTGTTTACTCAGCCCGTAACCGCTCGGCCTGTATCCGTATCCCAATTACAGGATCCAATCCAAAGGCAAAGCGCATCGAGTTCCGTTGTCCAGACCCATCATCAAATCCATATCTAGCATTTGCTGCGATGTTGATGGCCGGTCTTGATGGAATCATCAACAAGATTGAACCACCTGCCCCAGTAGATAAAGATTTGTATGAATTAACTGGCGCAGAAGCGGCAGCTATTCCACAAGTCCCAGGATCACTTGATGAAGTACTCAACAACCTAGAGCGCGATCATGAGTTCTTGCTCAAGGGTGGAGTATTTACTAAGGACCTTATCGAGACATGGATCGAGTTCAAGCGCAAGCAAGAAGTTGATTATGTTCGCTTGCGTCCACACCCAGCTGAGTTCGAGCTGTATTACGACATCTAAAAACACTTCCAACAATGCCCGTGCCAATTGGTACGGGCATTGTTGTATCCCGACACAGTAGATTTACGCCATGTTCCTAGATGCCCTAATCGCCATCTTCTTCTTTTTAGTTGGCCTAGAGATTAAAAATGGGATCAAGGATTTCAGGACAGCGCTTGTTCCAATAGTCGCAGCTTTGGGCGGCATGATTGTGCCGGCTGTTATCCACTTGCTGATCAATCCAGGTTCACATGTGTGGGCAGCTTCAATGCCAACAGATATCGCACTTGCACTAGGCGTTCTCACGTTGTTGGGTAAGCGAGTCAATCCACATGTGCGCTTATTTCTCTTAACCCTAGCCATCGCTGATGATCTCTTTTCTCTCATCGTCCTAGCAATCTTCTACGGAGATGATCTAGAGCCAATAAAGGCTTTATCAACACTGGGCGCTGCCGCAATCGGATTCATTCTTCCGCTGCGCTCTCATCTGCTCCACAAGATCATTAAATCTCTTACCCCCGTATCAACTTTTTTCATTGTGCCTGTCATTGTGATTGTGAATATTCCATTAGATATCAATATCAGCGCCTTCACATCACAGACAACGATCGCCATCATCATCGCCAGATCCGTGGGCAAGATAATTGGAATCACCTTATTTGCTTGGTTGGTGTTGCGATCTGGTGGTCATGCAAAGATTGGAATCAAAGAGATAGCAGGTGTGGCAACGCTGGCTGGGATGGGACTCACTGTCGCCTTAGTTATCGCAGATATCGCGGCCCGCTCTGAAGCTGAGTTAGATCAAGTCAGGTTAGGACTCTTTGTTTCGGCAATGCTTTCAGGCTTAGCCGGATATATCTGGCTTAGAAGGACTCCTGCGCAACTATAGTTTTTCTCGAAAAGAGAATGTGTCCTGTAAAACCAATAAACAAGGCTGCAATAACTCCTACGTTGGCATATGCCCAAGCTCCATCTTTGCCACCAATTAGGAACAGTAAATAGCCCTGCCACGATAGCCATGAAGCAAAAGTATTAGTGACTAGTCCCCAACCAACAATTGAACCTACTGTCATTAAGAGCAGTGATGTCTTATTCCACGCACCATATCGGCCCGCTGGGTTATACAAATCTGTCTCTGAGTATGGTTTCTTTCGCATAATCACATCAGCAACAAAGATTGCCGACCACACTGCAACTGGAACACCCAAGGTAATGAGAAAACCTTGAAACGGTGCGAAGAAATTATCTGCAAACCACACGATATAAATGGTTCCTACCAACATGATCACCGCATCAATGGATGCTGCAATATGGCGCTTTACTGGCACGCCTAAAGAAACAAGGGTTAATCCTGAAGAATAGAGATCAAGGATTGCTCCTCCAACTAGTCCTAGAACGGCCACCAAGGCGAAGGGGATCAGGTACCACGTTGGAAGCAATGTAGTCAGTGCACCAATTGGATCCATTGCAATTGCATCACTTAACTCTTTGCTGCTGCCTGCCAATGCTGAACCATAAATAACCAAAACAATTGGAACAAGAGATGCACCTAATACTGTCCAACCAACAACAGCCTTACTAGAAACCGTGCGGGGCAGGTAGCGCGAATAATCGGCCGCCGAGTTAACCCAACCCAAACCTATTCCTGTAATTCCAAATATCAACGCACCAATAAAACCCTGAGTAGTACCATCTTTGATCGCACTTACTGCCTGCCAATTCACACTATCTATTGTCAAAGCAATATAAATAAGAGTCATCACGATTGTGATGAGTGTTAACCACTTTTGAATCTTCATAATTGTTGAAAAACCGAGGACTCCCCCTGCAACAGTGAGTGAAACGGCAATCACAAAGCCAATAATTAGAGATAGATCGTGATTGATATTTCCAAGGCGAGCAAAGACTGTGCCGGTAGCAAGTGTTGCAAGCGAAACTAGGACAGTCTCCCAGCCAACGAAGATTAGATATGACAGTGCCCCAGGAACAACGTTTCCTTTAACACCAAAGGTTGCTCTGGACAAAATCATGGTTGGAGCATTGGATTTCTTTCCAGCAAGTGAACTAAAACCAACAACTAAAAATGACAACTCTGTTCCAATAATGGCAGCCCAAGTGGCTTGCCTAAATGAGATTCCAAATCCTAAGAAGAAGGAGCCATAGGACAAAGCTAAGAGTGAAACGTTTGCCCCAGCCCACGGCCAGAACAATGACCGCGCCGATCCTCGACGCTCTGATTCTTGAATCAGGTTTGGACCATTGAGCTCTAATTCAAAAATTGGCATTTCGTTAGTCTACTTCTTGATGCGCCTAACAATGACTAAAACAATGCCAATCAGAATCACAATTCCAATGCCATTAATAAGTAAATTGCTACCGCTTTCTTCAGAGACTCCCGCCTCTTCTTCAGCTGTTTCTTCACCTTGAGCACTAATCGCCACTGGGGTTTCACCCACCGTGAAACTGTAATCGCCTTCTACTGGGTGCCCATCTTCTGAGACTATTCGGTAATGCACAGAGACTAACCCAGTGATGTCAGTGAGCTGAAGTCTTGTTGAAATCTTGTTGCCCTCAACAACTGAAGCTGGGGATGAAATGAGTTGTCCTTGGTTGTCTTTCACCTCAATCGAGTTCACGTTGGTATTTCCTATGATTTGAAGCTTTCCATCAAATTCAATTGAAACTTCTATAGGTGCTGTGAGTATTTTTGAATCTACTGCCGGAGTTGCTTGGACCATTTCTCCGTGAGCAAAGGCGGCAACGGGGACGGCAAAAAGAGAGGCAACAGTAAGTACAAGAATTTTCTTGATCATTTTTCCATCTTAGTCAAGAAAGAAGTCGAGAAGGAAATCCTTTGTAGCTGGAGTCACTGAGTATTTCTCTAAATCAGTAATTCCTTCTGAAGCCAATAACTCATCATCGACAAAGAAGTTTCCTGTGCACTCGGTAGCTGGGCGATTAAAGATGATGTATGCAGCATCTGCCAAGATTTCAGGCTTGCGACCAGCTAGCGCATCAATGCCTGGAATCATTTGAAGCGCTGCAGTATCAATAACTGTGCGTGGCCAGAGTGCGTTCACAGCAATTCCATCGCGCTTGAACTCTTCAGCCATGCCTAATACACACATGCTCATACCGTATTTAGCCATGGTGTATGCAACATGGTTTTTAAACCAGATTGGCTTCATTGATAGCGGTGGTGACAAATTCAAAATATGAGGGTTACGTCCATCGGCCGCTGATTTGCGCAGATGAGGCAACGCTGCTTGTGAGGTTAAAAAGGTGCCTCGCACATTGACATCAAACATGAGATCAAATCTCTTTGCTGGTGTTGCATCTGTGCGAGTTAAGTTAATTGCACTGGCATTATTAATCAGAATATCTAACCCCCCAAAGGATTCGGCGGCTTGATTCACTGCAGCTTCAATCTGGAGTTCATCGCGAAGATCACACTGAATAGCCAGGGCTTTTCCACCTGCAGCTTCAATTTCTGCGGCAGCTGTGTGAATGGTGCCAGGTAGTTTTGGATTGGGTTCTGAAGTTTTGGCCGCAATGGCAACCGAGGCGCCATCGGCTGCTGCGCGCAATGCAATGGCTAAGCCAATACCGCGTGATCCTCCAGTAATGAATATGCGCTTTCCTGCAAGTGTCATGATTTGCCTTTCTTAGCCATAAATTTCATAAAAGCTTCCATCGCTTCATCTGATTGCAAAGCCATGGCAAAGATCTCAAACTCTGCTTTCATCACCGCTGCCACTGATTCGTGATTGCGCGCTTTAAGCAGGGCTTTGGTGTTAATGATTGCCTGTGGTGGTTGTTCGGCGATGTGTTGTGCAATCTTGGTTGCAGCAGCCAATACATCTGGATTAATTTCTGCAATCAATCCCATCTCCAACGCTTCATCCGGTCCAAAACTTTCACCGGTGAAGAAGATTTTCGCAGCTCTTTGATAACCAACGAGCTGTGGAAAGAGAAAACTTGATCCAGCTTCAGGAACTAAACCAAGGGATGCGAAGGGCATAGAGAAGCTGGCAGAAGGTGCGGCGACAACAACATCGCAGTGCAATAGCATTGTCGTTCCAACTCCAACTGCATTTCCCTTTACGGCCGCAATGAGCGGCTTAGGAAAATTAAGCAACGCTGCTAAGAACTGTGCAACTTCTGAATCATCTGAAGTGGGTGGATTGTCCATAAAGTCATTAATGTCGTTACCGGCGGTGAAGTGATCACCTTCGGATGTCAGAATAACTGCCCGAACCCCAAAATCCCCCGCTGCCTCATTCAGCCCCTTAGCTAAGCCTGCATACATTGCTCGTGTTAGGGCATTCATCTTTGTAGGCCGATTGAAGGTGAGAGTTAGCACTCCTTCTTCTTGGCTGATCAAGATTTCAGTCATTGCTGCATCCTATAGGCAGACTCGCGCTAGTAAAAAGAGCACAATGAAGACACGCAGAGAGGCAGCGGTTTACATGGCAAGGGACATTACGGTTTCATCACGAGAGTTAACTCCCTTTGAGAAATTGGTCCTGGAATTGGTATGCGAAGGAAGATCAAATGGAGCCATCGCTCTTCAGACATCTCATAGCGAAAAGGTAGTAGAAAACACTGTGAGTCGCAGTGCGCAAGTTTTCGGTATCAAATCAGACGCTGAAACAAATCTACGCGTACTGCTAGCACTGGCATATCGCGCCCATTACGGCGACAAAGCTTTTGATGCTTTAGATGTACCGTGCTCTCATCTGGATCTTGGCCCAGATGGAAAAGCGTTGTGTAACCGTCACGTCGATTAATTGGGCTCTCACCTCTTCGTACGGAATTAGAAAAGGCCCCCTGCTTAATACCGGGGGGCCTTTTCATTTCTACTTCTTTTTTACAAGCTAGCTTTAGCGCTCAATCTTTCCAGTGATGAAATCTTCAACCTTATTGTGAGCTTGCTCATCTGTGTATTGAACAGGTGGAGTCTTCATGAAGTAGCTAGACGGTGAGAGCAGAGCTCCACCAATCTTGCGATCAAGGCCGATCTTTGCGCAACGTAGTGCATCGATGATGACACCAGCAGAGTTAGGTGAATCCCATACTTCCAACTTGTATTCCAAGTTAAGAGGAACATCACCAAAAGCGCGGCCTTCGAGGCGAACGTAGGCCCACTTGCGATCATCTAGCCATGGAATGTAGTCAGAAGGTCCGATGTGAACATTCTTCTCACCCAAGTCATGCTCTAACTGTGATGTTACAGAGTTAGTCTTTGAAATCTTCTTGGATTCAAGGCGATCACGCTCGAGCATGTTTTTGAAGTCCATATTTCCACCAACGTTTAATTGGTAGGTGCGATCGAGGTGAACACCACGATCTTGGAATAATTTAGCCATGATGCGGTGAGTGATTGTTGCTCCGACCTGGCTCTTAATGTCATCTCCCACGATTGGAAGACCAGCATCAGCGAATTTCTTTTCCCATACTGGATCTGATGCGATGAAGACTGGAAGTGCGTTAACAAAAGCACATCCTGCATCAATTGCGCACTGTGCATAGTACTTAGCGGCAACTTCTGATCCCACTGGTAGATAGCAGATCAAGATATCTACTTGTTCTTCCTTTAATACTGCTACGACGTCCACTGCAGGGGCATCGGATTCTTTGATTGTTTCGCGGTAGTACTTACCGAGACCATCATTTGTTACACCGCGCAGAACTGGTACCCCAGTCTTTGCAACATCACTAAATTTAATCGTGTTGTTCTCGCTGGCCCAGATGGCATCAGCTAGATCTAGACCGACCTTCTTGGCATCAACGTCAAAGGCTGCTACGAACTTAACGTTGGAAATGTGATACGCCCCAACAGTTGCATGCATCAGACCTGGAATCTCTTGATCAAGGGCAGCATCCTTGTAATAAGTCACGCCTTGAACTAAAGAGTTGGCACAGTTTCCTACGCCAACGATTGCAACACGGATGTCGCCTTTACCGGTTGTTATGTTCACTCTATTTCCTCTCGGTTTTGATCATTTTTTCCAGCCAAGCAATCTCTCGATCAGCTGAGTCCAGTGAGTGACGTCGCCACTCCTCTAGATACTTATCGATTCCAATCGGTGACTTCTCGAGTTCACCGCGCAGAATCTCTGCTTTCTCCTTAAGGCGACGATGGCGTCCCTCAAGAATTCTTACTCTGTTCTTTGAAGATGTTGGAGAAAAAAATGCAAAGCGGATTTCAAATCCTTCGTCTTCCCATGTCTCAGGGCTCACGGTCTCTGTCAGATTCTCAAAGCGGGCCTGACCTTTATCTGTAATGTCATAAACGATTCGCGAGCGCCGAGATGGAGATTCCACCACGCTCTCTTCAATCAGGCCGGCCTCTAGCATTCTGCGCAGCTGTGGGTAGAGAACTGAAAATGAGAGTGCGCGGAAGGGCCCGAAAATTGTTCCCATGCGCTTTCGCAGCTCATAGCCATGGAGGGGGGTCTGGGATAGAAGACCTAGGAGGGCGAACTCAAGTGATTCACTGCGTGAGCGCATCGCTTACTCCCTCCTACCTATCGGGCTATATATCCATTCGATATATAGAGCCGTAATCTATTGGGATAGGTCTATAGGCGCAACTTCCAACACGCTCACGCTCAGATTTCACCTGCTAGAGCAGCGTTGCCTACGCCCTCATGCGCGGCGCTGTCATGGCACAACAATCCCACATGCATATTGAGCAGCGACTCTAACTACTATCTGACCTATGGTCATTCCTTCGCGCTTAGCTGAGTACATCGTCGCCGCGATGATTATTATCTTGGCACCTGGCCCGAGTGTTTTATTCGTAATCGCTCGGGCCATCGCTTGGGGTCGCACAGTTGCAGTCTTCACCGTTGCAGGCAATGTCTCCGGTTCTTTTGTTTTATCAGTATTTGTTGCCCTTGGTCTGGGCCCGATTTTGCAGAGGTCAGATCTTGCATACACCGCAGTGCAATGGGGTGGTGGTCTCTACTTAATCTCTCTAGGTGTTGATGCCATTAGACATCGCAAGATTCATGCAGCCGATATGACAAATCAGGGAGATAGTTCCCCGTCAGCTCTTCGCTCAATGCGGGATGGTTTTTGGGTGGGAGCACTTAACCCCAAAGCAATAGTTTTCTATGCCGCAGTCCTTCCTCAATTTATCGATCGCGACAAAGGTCATATAACCGCTCAATTGATTCTTCTAGGCGCAATCTTTTCGACTCTTGCCTTCATCTCCGATGGATCGTGGGGCTTATTGGCGGGAACTGCGCGGGCGTGGCTAGCTAATGACCCAAGCCGTCTAGAAAAGCTTCGTGCAACCGGTGGAAGCATCATGATTGTTCTAGGTCTTTCGGTTTTGTTCTTCGCAATTGTCAGTGGCTAGAGCCACAATAGGCATATGAAAAAACCTATAAAGCCAGCGCGCGAAAACATCTCCCCTTCAGATTTAACTTTTGGTCTATCAACATGCAAACGCTGCTTATGGGTTAAGTACTGGTACAAAGTCACTGCTCCCATGGTGATGCCACTTGTTGGCACGTTGTCCTCTCTTCAAGAAGAGTTTTTTCAAAGAGCTGACATGCCAGGCATAGATCCATCACTTCGCCCAGGAACAGTTACCAAATGGGGCGAATTTGTTAAGAGCAAGCCGATACAAATCAATGGCCAGGACACTCGCTGGCGCATATTAGGAAAATATGACCTTCTATCTAGTAACAACGATGGCACAGTGGGATTAATCGATTGCAAAGTCTCAGATTCAGAGCGAGATAGTGGTGCCTTTTATTCACCGCAGTTAGAGGCTTACGCCTTTGCACTTGAAAATCCAAGCGCAGGAAAAGCCGTGGAAGTTGCATCGATGGGCTTACTGGTGTGGAAACCTACTCACACCATGGGCGATAACCCCGACAACAGTGGCTTTGGTGTCTATCAAAAGTATGTTGCTGTTGAGCGTGATCATGATAATTTCATGGGCGTTATCGCTGATTTTATTAAAGTACTAGAGGGTGAAATCCCTGAATCTGGTCCAACCTGCACCACCTGCCAATTTCTTAATACGAGAAATGGTTTAGATCTTCTTTAGTCTTCCTCACCAGCCACATTGATGTCATCAGGTTTTGATTTCTTTGGTGCATATGTATCAACATATTCTTGGCCTGACATAGATTGAATGACAGTCATAATCTGATCTGTGACATCGCGCAGATATAGCAAGTCTGTGGAATCTCCATCAAAGTACATGGGCTTGCCAAAATGCATCCCCACGCGGTGAAGATTAGGAATTATTTTTCCAGTCGGTTGAATCTTGTCTGTGTTAGACATTGCCACTGGAATAACAGGTGCCCCTGATTCGATTGCTAGACGGGCAATTCCTGTGCGACCTTTATAGAGGCGACCATCGGGTGAGCGTGTGCCTTCAGGATAGATACCCAAGCAAGCTCCCTGCGCTAAAACTTTCAGACCAGTAATCAGGGCAGCTTCACTTCGGCGTCCGCCGGAGCGATCAACTGGAACTTGTCCTAGTGCAATGAAGGTAAGTTTCTTGAGTAAGCCTTTAGGGCCGGGTGAAGTGAAGTACTCACTTTTGGCTAAGAAAGTAACTTTGCGTGGAACAACTAAAGGCATAAAAATTGAATCGCTAAAAGATAAATGGTTAGAAGCGATGATGACCGGGCCTTTTGCCGGAACATTGCGCAGACCCTTTACCTTGGGACGAAAACCAGCCATCAAGAATGGTGTCAGGAACGCACGCAAAGCCCCGTATGGGAGGTTGTTGAGCATGGCTCTAATTTAGTGGCTATTGCCAGATATGACACTATCTGAGGGTGAGTAATCCCCGCCCAGGCCCTGATGAGTTCGATGAAGAGGAACTGATTCGTAGTGAATTTGATTCCATCGTCTCTGGCCTGTCCTTGGATGAATCTGCACCAACAACCTATCTTGATGAACTCGATGCAATCCAAGATTCGAATCGGTTTATCCCACCCAATCCCCCACGACAATCACCACGTGCAATGTGGCGTGCAATAAAACGCGCAGTTAATCGCTGGTTTCATCGGGGATATCACGAAGATGATGGAGCAACGCTGTGAGTAAATTTAAATGGAGAATTATTAGAGCTGTTGGGTTTGCACGGTTGTTTGTAATGCGAAAATTCCGAAGACGACGGAGCGACGCTGCGAGTCAATTTAGGTGGGGAATCATCGGCACAGGCGGAATTGCAAATGCCTTTGCAAGAGATATTGCAATGCTTGGCGATCACACAATTGCTGCAGTTGGATCTAGAGAACTAGCAAAATCCAAAGAGTTCGTAAAAAGGTTTCCTGGCGCAAAAGCATATGGAAGCTATGAAGCACTGATTAATGATTCAGATATTGACGCGATTTATGTTGCTACTCCCCATCCAACACACAAAGAAAATGTTATTGCTGCACTTAAGGCAAAGAAGCCCGTGCTATGTGAAAAGCCATTTGCAGTAAATGCCAGTGAAGCAAAAGAAATGGTTGCAGCCGCTAAGGCAAATAACGTGGCATTGATGGAAGCAATGTGGGCAAGGTTCTTGCCACACTATGGCAAGATTCGCGAAATTGTTGCAAGTGGAGTTCTAGGACAAATCACAACTATTCACGCTGATCATGGTCAACGTTTAGCTGATCAAAATATTCCACGTCTTGTGGAGCCATCTCTTGCAGGTGGGGCGTTACTTGATCTTGGTATTTATCCGCTCTCTATTGCTCATATGATTTTAGGAATTCCGCAATCAATCACTTCTACGGCCGTCCTTACAGACAAAGGTGTGGATGCACAGACCTCAATGATTTTGGACTACGCAAACGGAGCACAGGCCATCTTAAATACAACTATGATTGTGCAAACTCCATGCACCGCAGTGATTGCAGGTTTAAATGGCTACCTAGAAGTAAATAGAACTTTCTATAATCCAACTTCAATGCGAATGACACTCTTCGACGGAACAGTCACTGAGTATCCATCTGATTACAAAGGCCATGGATTGCGTGAGCAGGCAGTTGAATTTGCCCGTGTAGTAAAGAGTGGAGCTAAAGAATCACCAATTCTCACCTGGGATGACACAATCGCCATTATGGAGATTATGGATACCGTGCGCTCTCAAATCGGGTTGAAATACCCATTTGAAAATTAGCTCCTAGCTAAGTCAGCAACTCCAACAAGACCGGCTTCATTGCCTAACTGCGCTGCAATAATCTCTGGGTATGGATGCTTGCCCGCAAAAGACATATTGCGCTCAAGTGATTCACGCGTTGGCTTCAAAAGAATCTCACCTGCACTAATTACTCCCCCACCAATCACTACACAAGCAGGATCTAAAAGAACAGCAAGTGATGCGATTCCGGCGCCCAACCATTGACCAGTTGTATTAAAAGCTGCCAATGCCACTGGATCCCCATCTCGCGCAGCTTCTGTAATGGCTTGGCCTGTTAAACCTGCAACGGTGCCGTCTCCGCGAGAGAGTAGATTACGCGCAACTTCAGGGCTGGCATTTATTGCCTCACGCGTGTGGCGGAGAAGCGCATTTCCCGATGCATACTGCTCAAAGCAGCCTCTGGCACCACAGCCACAGATGTGTCCCTCAGGAACAACGCGCATGTGTCCAAACTCTGCAGCAATTCCAAATGCACCGCGATAGAGCGCACCGTTAACAACAATGCCTCCACCAATTCCAGTGCCAACTGTCAGCATCATCATATGATTTTGGTTTTTACCTGCACCAAACTTTGCTTCTCCCCATGCCGCAGCATTTGCATCGTTTTCAATAACAACAGGGAGCCCAATCATTTGGGTGAGGTGATGATCTAAATCAACGCCATTCCAGTCGGCAATGTTAGGAGTTGCCAGCATTGTTTTTCGATCTGAAGAAACAAAGCCTGCAGCAGAGACTCCAACTGATGCTACTGAGTGTTGTTGTAATAGTTCTTTGGCAACATCGGCAATAGTTTGTGTTAGCGCACTTCCACCTTGGCGTGGTGTGTCTTTTCTCGCGGTAGTAAGAACTTTTCCAGATTCATCAACAACGCCACCAAGGACTTTAGTTCCACCAACATCGATACCGATTGTTAAGGACATAAGTGTGTGATTAGGCTTCTAGCGCAGCTTTGAGTTGAGAAAGAGCTTGATCAATTGTTGTCTTCTCAGCTTTTTGACGCATCATTGCTGGAATTGGCATTGAAAGTGAAACACCCAACTCATAGGTAACCTCAGTCGTATCTTCATCGATTGCCTTAATGGAATAAGAGCCATCCATACCGGTGAGAAGATCGGCGTCATCGAGTGAGAATGAAAGTTGCGCAGGAGCTTGGCTCCAGTCGTAATCTAAAATCACTCGATCTTTCATCATGCCGGCATCAATAGTCATCTTGACCTTGGTGGCTCGGCCTTGTTCATCCTTTGCAACAACCTCACTTGCCTTAATAGCGCTCGACCAGGTTGGATATTGGTCAAGGGCAAAAAGGGCGCCTTGGACATCGGCTAAAGGGGCATCGATCGTAATTGTTGAACTGCTCATATCGCTCATGGGCAAAGGTTACCCTCTTCCATAATCCATATTTCTCACGCTAGCGTTAACCCCATGAATGAAGTCACAACTCCCGCCCTTGTCCCATCGGCTACTGCTGGCAATCTGACGAATCTGATTGCAGAACGGGCATGGTTTGAGCCTGAGCGCATCACTATGTCTCGCCCACTCGGCGATGGATGGCAGAGCGTTTCTGCTAAAGAAGTTGATGAAGAAGTCCGAGCAACTGCCAAGGGATTAATCGCGGCCGGTATTCAAATTGGCGATCGTGTGGCAATCATGGCTCGCACCCGTTATGAGTGGACGATTCTTGATTTTGCAATTTGGTATGCAGGAGCTGTCGTAGTTCCAATCTATGACACATCATCTGCAGAGCAGATTGATTGGATTCTCAACGACTCTGCAACTGTTGGACTTATTGTTGAAACTCCAGCACTTCGTGAACTAGTTCAAACAGTTTTGCCTTCACATACTAAGCACCTCTGGACAATGACCGAAGATGTTCTTGCAGTGCTACGCAATGCTGGTGCTCAGGTTTCAGATGATGAAATTGAACGCCGTCGCGCAGCACTTGGTCCAGATACTCTGGCAACACTTATTTATACTTCAGGAACAACTGGAAAACCTAAGGGTGTTTCTCTCACTCATGGCAACTTCTTAGCTGAGTGCGGAAACGTTGTTCAAGGTGCAAGTGATCTATTTTTAAAGCCAGGCGGATCAACTTTGTTGTTCTTACCTGTTGCTCACGTCTTTGGTCGCATGGTTCAAATCGGTGCAATTAATGCAGGCTTACATCTTGCACATTGCAGTGATCCAGTCGGACGACTACCAATTGATTTAGCATCATTTAAGCCAACATTTGTTTTGGCTGTTCCTCGTATTTTCGAGAAGATTTACAACGGCGCAGAAGCTCGCGCAGAAGCTGCTGGTAAAGGAAAGATTTTTAGAAAGGCAGCAGAAGTGGCAATCGCTTATTCAGAAGCGATGGATAAAAAGGGAATCTCTCCGCTTCTCACACTCAAGCACGGCCTCTTTGACAAATTGGTTTATTCAAAGATTCGCGCAGGTATGGGCGGACGTGTTGAAGCTGCTATCTCAGGTGGTGCACCACTGGGTGTGCGCCTAGGTCATTTTTATCGTGGCGCTGGCGTCACAATTTTGGAAGGTTACGGATTAACTGAAACAACTGCAGGGGCAACGTTGAACTTAACTGGTGCCCATCGCGTTGGTTCAGTTGGTCGCCCAATCCCTGGAACTTCAATCAAGATTGCCGAAGATGGAGAAGTTCTTATCCGTGGAGCAATTGTTATGCGCGGTTATTGGCAAAATGATGCCGCTAATGCTGAAGTTTTCGACTCAGAGCACTGGTTTCAAACAGGTGATCTTGGAAAACTCGATGATGAGGGCTTCCTCTATATCGTTGGCCGCAAAAAGGAACTCATTGTTACTGCAGGTGGAAAGAACGTTGCTCCAGCCGTACTAGAAGATCGCTTGCGTGCACACCCACTAGTAAGTCAGTGCATGGTCGTTGGCGATAATCAACCATTCATTGCCGCACTTGTGACTATTGATCAAGATTCTCTTAAGGGCTGGGTTACAAACAATAAGAAGGAAGGTGCTTCATTGGCTGACCTTGTAAATGATCCTGATCTAATCGCTGTGGTACAGACTGCAGTTGATGAAGCAAATAAGGCAGTGAGCAAGGCGGAATCAATCCGCAAGTTCACTATTTTGACAACTGATTTCACGATCGCTGCTGGACATTTAACTCCGAAACTTTCACTGAAGCGACATGTCGTTGCGAAGGAATTCGCAAAGGAGATTGACCAGCTCTTCACAAAGTAATGATGTGAGCCTCACGCAGCGGGTAAAACTCGCACAAGAGCTCCACGATGGCATAGCCCAAGATCTCGTGGGGTTGGGCTATGGGTTAGATGCTCTGTTGTTTCAAGAAGACGATGAAGTCAAACGTTCTGCCCTGCGTTCTGTGCGCTTTGAAATCAATACGTTGATAGAGAAAGTGCGTAGTGAGATCTTGGAACTTCGCACGCAGCCAGATGAGCATGAATTACTCGAATCTCAACCTGAGTTGGCATTTGAACTCACTAGAGTTTTCAATGAAATTATTAGCAATGTAACGAAGCATTCACGGGCAACTCGTCTTGAGATTTCCTTTAGTGATAATGGAATTGGTGGGGCTCAAGCAAAAAATAATCACTACGGATTGCAAGGAATCTCTGAGCGCATTACAGCACTCGGTGGACATGTAGAAGTCCAATCAGATTTCACCGGAACTAACCTTGTAATTTCACTGGATTTGCTAGCGCCATGAGTAAATTACTTATTGTCGATGACCACGCACTTGTGAGAGAAGGATTAAAGCGAGCTCTTGCACATGAGGGCTTCAGCCAGATTACAGAAGCCTCTTCTATTGCCCAGGCCCGTGCTGGGATTGCCGCCTCACAGCCAGAAGTTGTAACAGTTGATATCAATCTGCCAGATGGCAGCGGCTTTGAACTAGTACGTTGGATTCGAGGCATTTCACAAGACATGGCAATTGTGGTCTTAACCCTTAACAATCATGAGAATTACATACGCGCTGCAATGAAAGCTGGCGCAAGTGCTTTTGTTTCAAAATCTGAACCAATTCCTGCACTCGTTGCAGCGATTAAACATAGTCTCATCACCCCCTTAAGCTTTAGCGCCCAGGGTTTAGAGAAACTCTTTAACAATACCCACAACACGTTGACTGCCCGTGAATTTGATCTCCTTGTGCAATTGGAACAAGGTCACACTACTGCCCAGATATCCAAGAGCTTATTTATAAGTCCAGCCACAGTTAAGACACATTTAGCATCCATCTATCGCAAATTAGAAGTTACTAATCGAACTGCGGCAATTCATGCCATGCGTGAGCAAGGTTTATCTAGCAAGTAGTTCAGAAAACTTGCCAGCCCAAATCTGCCAGCGCCACTCCTTTTCAATCCACGCTCGTCCTGCACTACCCATAGAACGGCGCAGATCTTCATCTAATAGAAGTTCGATAGATCTTTTAGCTATTTCCTTTGTGTTAGTTCCATCAACTACAAATCCTGTTACGCCCTCAATGACTGCGTCCGGTGCCCCACCAGATGCACCAGCAATGACTGGTAAACCACAAGCACTAGCCTCAAGATAAACAATTCCAAGGCCCTCGACTTCTAAACCAGCAAATCTTGATCTAGATGGCATGGCAAAGAGATCGCCCACGCAGATATAGCCAGGGAGATCTTTGTATTGAATTCGACCAATGAAACTAATGTTTTTCTGCAGCGAATGTTTAGTGACTAGTTTTTCTAAGTGCGCTCTATAAGGACCTTGGCCCACAAGTAACAGGTGGGCATCTGGAACTTGCTTAAGAATCTGTGGCATAGATTCGATGAGAAAATCCTGCCCTTTGCGATGTACAAGTCGGCCCACGCTAACAATGACTTTCTTTTCACTCAATCCCAAAGATTGACGTAAAGCAGTTGCATCCAGCGCCCTGAAATGTTCAACATCAATTCCTGGCGCAATCTTTTGCATGGCAGCTGCACTCTTTGAGGTCAGCGCCTTTGAGATTGCCACACGAGTGAATTCACCAAGGTAGGTCAAAGAATCAGTAGTCGATCCAATACGACGCAAAATCAGATTAAATGGAAAGGTTTTTGCCCACCAGACTTCATGCCCATGGGTCAGTGCAACTATGTGTTGTGCTCCGGCTTTGCGAAGCGTTGATGACATCCACGCTAGTGGCGCAGCTGCGCCAAAAGCTACAGTTCTAATTCCATGCTGACTAACAATGCCTGCAACTGCGCGATTAACACGCGGTGTTGGAAGCAGTATTTTTGCTCTGTCTCTGATTACTTCAACACCAAAATTACGCAGCCATTCAGCGTCATATGGTGCGCTATTTTCTTGGGCCGATGTATAAACAATAATGCTCGATTTTGGTAATCGTTCAATTAATCCAATGATGAAGGTTTCTATGCCCCCGGCCCGTGGACCAAAATCATTGGTTACAAATAGCGTTTTATCAGAAACGGCGAGCTCCAACTAAAGGCTTACTTCCAAGAGATCCGCTCGTCGTGATTTTCACACGCGAACCTGAACGCGGTGCATGCACCATCTTTCCGCCACCGATATACATTCCAACGTGTGAGACTGGACGACCATAAAATAGAAGGTCTCCAGGTTTTAGATCTTTTAAAGAAACTTGCTTCCCCAATCGCGCTTGCGCAGCCGATGAATGTGGAAGTGACACACCAGCGGCTTGAAAAGCACGCATTGTTAATCCCGAGCAATCCCAGGTAAGTAGCCCGGCTGATCCAAATACATAGCGATCACCGATTTGCTTGAGAGCATATTTGATAGCCACTCCCGCACGTCCAGAAACACCAGAGAGGGCGCGAGCTTCGGCTTGAGAATTTGCCTGATCTGCATCTTCTTCTTCTGCCGCCAATTTTGCTAAACGCTCTCGCTCAGCTTTTGTTAACTTAGAAAGTAGAGCCTCTGCTTGAGCTAGCTTTTCTTGGGCCATTGCAGATTGGGCCTTAAATCTCTTTTCAGCAGCCACTACTAGGGCCAACTTGTCATTGACAGTTAATGTTGTTGCACTCAAACGTTGTTGAGCCGCTTCATACTTTCGAAGTTGGGCAGATTTGCGCCGACTAATAGCATCGAGAGCACCAGCTGAGGATAGGTAAAGTGTTGGGTTAGAGGAAAAGAGAAGCTCAAGTGATTGACCTAAACCACCAGCCTTGTACTGCTCGATTGCGATGGTGCCTAAAGATTTTTGGAGTGCTGAGACAGTCTCTCCTTGGACGGCAGCTTTAGCTTTAATGCCATTGAGTGTGCGAGTAAGTGCAATTAACTTTACTTTTGCTTCTTGAGCACCTTCGGCCGCAGTTGTGGCTTCTTCTTCTAGAAATCGCACCTTTGCCTGAATCTCAGCCAACGTAGGCGCGGCATGTGCAGGGGCTGCTAACCCAACCGTCAGGGCTAGAGCCACAAGGGCGTGAGGAAGGATGCGCCAACACATGGTTACAGGCTATCGAGGCTTAAGTCGACATCTCAACTTCTAAGCGTGATTTACGCCTGAGAATTCTCGCAGAATCTGCGATAGTAGGACAAATGAGCACAGTTGCATCGCTAGTAGTTGGGCGAGATGGGTCTACATCAAAAGAAAACAGCTCTAACGGAGTTTCCTCCGATGCCGATCGCAAAGCTTTTCTTGCAAGGCGTCGCAAAGTCGATTGTATTTTAATTGGTGGAAATACCGCTCGTCATGAGCCCTATAAACAAAGCCCAGTGCCTTTAGTAATTCTTTCACGATCAACTATTAATCCAGTTGTTGGAAATGACTTGTCGCATTTATGGAATATGCCTGCGGCAGAGGCGCTAGCAAAGGCTAAATCACAATTCGGGGAGCGAATTCTCATTGAAGCAGGGACATCCATTATTTTTGAACTTATTGATCAGGGATTAATTGATCAGCTAGAACTCAGTGTCACTCCTGTGACCGGCGGTGATCACACTATTGATTGGCAAGCTCTGCTCAATAGATTTGCCCAACATACCCATACGCACGTTGATGGTACTGATTTCTACGTCGCGCACAACTAGAAAGCAGAAATAAGAGCAACACCGCTAACAGCTAAAGCAATCCCAATGTATTGCACTTTCTGTAAACGCTCATGCAAGAACTTAAATGCTAGTATCGCAGTTGCAATTGGAAAGAGTGAACCTAAGACCATTGCAATTGAAACTAAGCCCTTAGTGCAAGCAACACCGAGCAAGACATTGGCTAAGAAATCTGCTACACCGATAAAAATAAGTGAGGGATATTCCTTTTTAGAAAATCCACCCACTGTGTGGAATTTGAGTGCTAGAGCAACAGTGACAATGAAAGTTGCCCCACGCATTGAAACCATGGTCATAAGCGCACTTGATTGCGAACCAATCGAGATTGACGTTAATGCTATGCCAAATCCAAATGCTGCACCTAATGCAAGAAGCAAAGGTTTAATGGGAAGGCCTTGAGAGAGCTCTGGCCCGCTGGCACAAAAAACTCCCACCAATGCCATAACTACACCAATAGAAGTGATTGTTGAAAGTCTGTCACCGTTGATCAATGCATACGTCAGGGGAATGACCACGCTCATTGAACTTATGGGTGAGACAACGCCCATACGCCCAGTAGATAAACCTGCGTAAAGACAGAACAAACCGAAATATCCAAACAGGCCTGCAACAATTCCAGGGATTAAATATCCACCTTCACCAAATGCATCTGCGTGCCACGCACCAGAAATAAACATTATTACAACACCAAAAACTAAACCAACAACTTGTGAAAAACCAAGGACAGCTAAAGGCGCATGTTTTTTGCTTAATCGACCACCTTCAAAATCAGCAGTTCCCCACAATATGCTTGAGAGAAGTGCAAGAATTGATGCCATAGGCGCAAGGGTAGCGCCCTGCCTCCCATGAAAAGCACTTCCTACTGTTTATTCTTAAGCAGTGGATGCCATTGGATTCGAAGATTTAGTTAACTCCTTACGCGCTTTTACACCGCGTGCTGAAATCGTTTTAGAAGAAGTTCCGGCCCCACAAAAACTAGCAACATATGCCTTTGCCTTTTCAGCCGATGTTAGCAATGGCTTATTAGGCGATGATGAAGATGAAATAGCTTCAGGTCGATTTGTCTTATTACATGAGCCTGGTGGGCAAGACACATGGGAGGGTGAATTCCGTTGCGTGACTTTCGTTCGCGCAGATGTAGACACTGTGATGCAACAAGATCCACTTCTGCCAGAAGTTGGCTGGAGTTGGTTTCTTGAAGCCTTAGAAAGGCAAGAGTGCTCACTTGCTGCACCCAGTGGAACTGTTACACGAGTTTCCAGTGCCTCATTCGGAAAACTTTCTCCTCGAAATGATGAATCAGAGATTGAGATTCGTGCTTCATGGACCCCTGCAATTGCTGATCCTATTGAAATAGTGAAACACATTGCTGGATGGTGCCGCTTAATTACCGATGTGGCTGGACTCGAACCGATTCCCGATGGGGTATCAACTATTGCATCTGCCAAACGTCGTTAAGCCCATCTATGTCTGAAGAGATAACTGCAGTACCGCTGCTCACACCCGCCGGTGGAACGCCACCAGTAATCGATAGCGAAACGGCATTTAAAAACGCATTGCAGCAGCTCGCACATGGTTCTGGTCCTTTTGCTGTTGATGCTGAACGAGCGTCAGGTTTTCGATACAGCGCACGTGCTTACTTAATTCAAATTAAACGCACCAACGGTGGGTTACACCTCATTGATCCCATCGCCTTTGGACCTGGCCATCCACTTATGTTTGAACTCAATGATTTACTCAATACCGATGAAGTTATCTTGCATGCGAGCACACAAGATCTGCCCTGCCTTCGAGAGTTAGGAATCAACCCAGCGCGCCTATTTGATACTGAATTAGGGGGGCGAATTGCAGGCCTGGCCCGTGTGGGACTTGGGCCGCTTTTGGAATCTCTGATGGGTGTTTCACTTGCTAAAGAACACAGTGCTGCAGATTGGTCTGTGCGCCCATTGCCCCAGGACTGGCTCACATATGCAGCATTAGATGTTGAACTACTGGTTGAGCTGCGCGATAAAGTTGAAGCATTATTAGTTGATGCTAAAAAAGATTCCTGGGCCCAGGAAGAGTTTGCTTCAATTCTCTTGGCCCCTCCTCCGCCACCTCGAATAGATCCATGGCGCAGAACTTCTGGAATGCACAAAATTAAGCGCCGTGATCAATTAGCAATTATCCGCGAACTCTGGATTACTCGCGATGAGATTGCAAAGTCGCAAGATATCGCTGGTGGCAAACTGCTCAATGACTCGGCAATAGTTGAGATTGCACTTAACCCAGTTGCTACCAAGAAAGAGTTTGAAAAAGTATTGCGCCCACTTGGGCTTCGGGCACGCTGGTTAGAAAATCTAAAGGCCTGGCTAGATGCCGTGGCACGCGCTGTTGCACTGGAGGAATCAGAGTGGCCTGCCCTTCGCACTAACGCGGACACATTGCCACCTATTAAATTATGGCGAGATAAGTTTCCAGAAAAATACGCACCCCTTTCACATGCCCGTGCGCGCATAGAGATAATTGCCGAAGAAAATATGATTCCAATTGAAAACCTCATCACCCCCGAACTTGTTCGAAGAATCTGTTGGGCTCCCCCAGCTCCTTCCACTTCTCAAGCATCCCCGCAGATCGTTCGGGAATATTTGCTCTCACTGGGAGCAAGAAAATGGCAGGTGGAGCTAGTTGGCGCAGCCATTACGGCCGCCCTCTTGGAGAAAGAGGCTGTGCCTACGCCTGAACCTGTGCCTGAAACCACACCCGAGGAAGCCTGAATTACGCAACATAAGAGTTGCGTAAATACCCTCAACCCTCTAGATTTTAATCCATGTTGAGCACATTTATCATCGCCCTTCGCGAAGGACTTGAAGCTGCCTTGATTATTGGCATCTTGGTCGCCTATATTCTCAAAAGCGAGCGCAGGCAGCTACTTCTTCCACTGTGGAGCGGTGTTGCTGCGGCCATCGTTGGAAGTATCGGACTCGGTCTAGTTTTATCCAGAACCTCCGAGGAGTTATCTGAGCGCGCTGAGGAGATCTTTGTAGGAACAACTTCCTTTTTAGCTGTTGCACTTGTTACGTGGATGGTTTTTTGGATGAAGCGAACTGCTCGTACTTTAAAGGCAGAGCTACACGGCAAAGTTGATTCAGCTTTGCGCACAGGGCCACTAGCCCTTGCTGGGGCAGCGTTTTTCGCTGTTATTCGTGAAGGTCTAGAAACTTCGCTCTTTGTTTACTCAAACTTTAAAACAGTTGCAAATACACGCAGCTCGGCACTGGGATTAATTCTTGGCTTTGCAGTTGCGATCTCGCTTGGTTATTTGATTTTCAAATCAGCTATCAAACTCGACTTAGGCAAGTTCTTCCGTTTCACCGGAGTTGCTCTAGTTGTTGTTGCAGCAGGAGTTCTTTCATATGGAGTTCATGAGTTCCAAGAACTGGGTTGGTTTCCTGGTGGAGAGTCATACGCCTGGGATGTTTCAAGCCTGATCCCATCTGACTCATTACTGGGCGCAACACTCGGTGGCCTTGTGGGCTTTGACAACTCCACATCGTGGTTACAGCTGGGAATTTGGGCTATCTACCTCACCACTGTCCTTAGGGCCTATCTCTCAAAGCCTCGCACGCCTGCGCTCACACCAGCCTAAGCGCTGTCACAAATCCTTACTGGCGGGTAACATAACCGCTATATCCGCCCCTAGTAAAGGATCACTATGTCTCGCACAGTTGTCTTAGTCGATGCCGTTCGCACGCCCTTTGGAAAAGCTGGAGGGATGTATGCCGGAACACGTGCCGATGATTTGATGGTGCGCGCAATTCGCGGACTTTTAGATAGAAATCCAAATGTTGACCATAGTGCAATCGATGATGTCGCTATCGCTGCTGCAACACAAACAGGTGATCAAGGAATGAACATTGGCCGCAGTGCCACACTTCTAGCTGGACTACCAAATACCGTGCCGGGTTATTCAATTGATCGCTGGTGTGCTGGTGCGCTAACAGCTGTTACAACGATTGCAGGTGCTATTGCTTTTGGTTCAAATGATATTGCAATTGCGGGCGGCGTTGAACATATGGGAAATCATCCAATGGGTGAACTTATGGATCCTAATCCTCGTTACTTAGCTGAAAAGATTGTTGAGCAAGATGCACTTGCAATGGGTTCAACGGCTGAAAGACTCCATGATCGCTTCCCAACTATCACAAAAGAGCGTGCTGATAGGTATGCACTTAACTCACAACTTAAAACAACTAAGGCATATGAATCTGGTTTGATTCAGCGAGATCTCATTCCAATGGCTGCACGTAATGCAGAATTGGGTTGGACAATTGCAACAGTAGATGAGGCACCTCGTCCAACAACAACTATGGAAGGTCTAGCTGGACTTAAGACTCCATTTAGACCAGCAGGTCGAGTCACAGCTGGAAACTCATCTGGATTAAATGACGGTGCAACTGCCGCCCTCCTTGCCAGTGAGGAGAAAGCAAAAGAACTTGGACTGAGCGTTAAGGCGCGATTAGTTACTTATGCATTTGCTGGAGTAGAGCCTGAAGTAATGGGCTTTGGACCAGTACCTTCAACAATCAAAGCACTTAAGCAAGCAGGGCTGAGCATTGAAGATATTGGGCTCTACGAAATCAATGAGGCTTTTGCCGTCCAAGTATTAGCTTTTCTTGAGCACTTTGGAATTGCCGATGATGACACCCGAGTTAATCCATTTGGCGGAGCAATTGCAGTAGGACACCCGCTCGCATCATCTGGTGTTCGCCTCATTCTTAACCTGGCACGCTCTTTTGAGGACCATCCAGAGGTGCGCTATGGCTTAACAACAATGTGTATCGGTCTTGGAATGGGCGGATCTGTTATTTGGGAAAACCCACACTTTAATGGTCAGGTGAAATAAGTGAGCGCAGATATCAAACTCCCAGAAGGTGCACCTGATGAGGTTGTTACTCAAGCCCTAGTACGACACGTTGATTTAAACGCATTTGGTGCCAAAGGTGTCTTAGCACTGATTACTTTAGATAACGCACTTGATCATAATCGCCCTAATACTTTTGGCCCTCAATCACTTCTTGCATTAGATGCAGCAATTACTGCTGCTACTGCGATTAAGCCAGCTGCTATAGCAATTACAGGAAAACCATTTATTTTTGCCGCAGGTGCTGATTTATCTGCCCTTTCCTTTATTACCAATCGTGAGCAATCACTTGGCATAGGTAAATTAGGCCATGATGTTTTTCGCCGCTTAGGTGAATCAAGCATTCCAACTTTTGCTTTTATTAATGGCTTGGCACTCGGCGGTGGCCTTGAAGTTGGATTACATTGCCACTACCGCACACTTGCCTCGACGGCATTTACCGCTCTGCCAGAAGTCTTCCTTGGATTGGTTCCAGGTTGGGGCGGTGCAACTATTTTGCCTAAACTCATTGGCCCAGAGCGCGCCGTGCAAGTGATTATGTTAAATGCACTTAATAACAACACCATGATGAAAGCAAAAGATGCCCTCAACCTCGGTGTAGTAGATGCTGTGTATGAACCATCTGATTTCCTAGAGCGCTCAATTGCATTTGCAGCTAGTGTTTTAAATGGCACAACTAAAATCGAGCGCAAGGACTACAGCCAAGATCCGGCGTGGGAAAGTGCTCTGGCGACTGGCAAGGCTGCTGCGCTCAAGAAATATGGCGGCGCTGAAATAGCATCTCCTATGAAAGCGATTGAACTTATTAGTGCAGCTAAGGGCAACACTTTAGGTGAAGGCTTTGATGCTGAAGATCTAGCACTTGCTGACTTAACTATGAGTGATCCCCTGCGCGCATCCCTCTATGCATTTAACGTTATTCAAAAGAAGCGCAAGAAAGTTGAAGGTGCTCCAAAGCCAGCTCTAGCTCGCAAGGTGGGCAAAGTAGGCGTTGTTGGCGCCGGACTGATGGCATCGCAGTTAGCACTACTTCTTCTCCGTAATTTGAAGTGTCCAATTGTTATGACAGATATTGATCAGGAGCGTGCTGATAA
>Ga0194050_1000024_pt1 | contig 42252 bp, 33 predicted proteins | sample SepL2310m_MetaG_FD_148657 | JGI IMG/M metagenome (GOLD analysis project Ga0194050, IMG submission 148657) | Anoxic zone freshwater microbial communities from boreal shield lake in IISD Experimental Lakes Area, Ontario, Canada - Sep2016-L239-10m | ecosystem: Environmental > Aquatic > Freshwater >...
GGGAGAATGTTTATGTTGTCTGCTAAAATGCGCCAAGCTTTTACACTTATTGAACTCCTTGTTGTTATTGCCATAATTGCTATTTTAATCGGTTTGCTTTTGCCTGCTGTGCAAAAAGTTCGTGAAGCTGCAGCAAGAATGAAATGCCAGAATAATTTTAAGCAAATAGGCTTGGCTATGCATGGATATCACACAGCAATTACAAGCTTCCCTGCCGGAGCAACGGGCACCTGGACTTACGGCTGGGCTGCTATCATCATGCCTTATGTCGAACAATCCAATGCATTTAATCTTTTGGATCCCAAAGCTACGACTTATGTTCCTAACCCGCAAACATTATTAAATCGCGATTTATTTAACAACATGGTCGTTCCCATTTATGTTTGCCCTTCAAGCCCTATGCCTTCGATGGCTTCTCCAGAAGATGCAGCAGCTACTGTCCAAATATTAGTTGGAAATTATGTTGGAATTATGGGGGCTTCAACGAGTTCTACTGTTTTTACAGACCCAACAGGAGGTAACCGGGTGGCAAATATGTCACCTACCAGCCCTGCTAGTTGTAATGCTGGTGGGTATGCCGCTTCGAATGGGGTGCTTTATCCTGGTAGCAAGGTTCGCATATCCGATATTACGGATGGGACTTCAAACACCATCATGGTTGGGGAACAGGGTGATTGGGGTTCGAGTCCAGGTGTTGGTTCTTGTGCGGCTTCAAACCAGCTTGATATTCGTATGTCGAAGCGAGCAGGCATCTGGACCGGAGCCTCTACGAATGTTCCACCAATATTAGGAACTGGCGCAACTGAATCCGCATCGTTGATTACCGTTCGGCATCCTATTGGAACGAAAAAACGGGTATCCTATGATGATGGTATTGCTCGTTATGGTTGGAATACCCCTATTCAGTCTGCTCACTCTGGTGGCGGTGCAGGTGTTTTGCGGTGCGATGGTAGCGTGACTTACCTTACTAATAATATGAGTTATGATGTGCTCAAATGGTTGAGTATTCGCGATGATGGACAAGTAATTGCAGATTATTAACCTGTTATGTTATTAGAAATTTTGATTTCTTTAAATCATATACTGATACAAATCTTTCCGAAATGATTTCCTTTAGCCATGTATGCAAATGCACTATGGGCATTTTCAAATTTAAACACATTGTCTACAACAGGCTTTATTTTGTTTTCTTCAATAGCTAGATTCATTCTGTTGAACATCGCAATTGACCCAACAAAAACACCTTGTAATTTTATCGACTTCATGATGATAGGAAGGGGATTAAATTCAGCTTCATTTCCCGCCAGGACTCCAATAAGGCTGATTTCGCCACCGACTCGGGTGGCTTTTATTGTTTGCGGAAGTGTGCTTGCACCTCCAACTTCAATAGCATGATCTACTTCGCCAAAAGCTGATTTGCGAATTGTATCTCCCCATTTTGGATTGTTGACGGAATCATAACCTTCGTCTAAGCCTAATTCTTTAAGCTGGTTGAGATGTTGCAAACTTCGTGATATTGCAACAACTTTATACCCTGCAGATTTTGCAAATTGAAGTGCGAAAATTGAAACCCCGCCGCTTCCAATCGTCAGAATTTTCTTTTCTGGAAAACTTGTACCCATTTCAAATAATGCATTCCAAGCTGTTAATGCTGCGCAAGGTAAAGTTGCAGCCTCTTCATTTGATAGAAATTGTGGAACGCTAACTATTTCCGAAGGTGAACAAGTGATGAACTCTGATAGTAGTCCTTGTGTTGTGCCCCCTAACGATTTTTTTGTTTTTGGCGCTGTAATTAAGCCATCGTTCCAATCAGGGAAAAATGACAGTGCAACGCGCTGTCCGATTTTAAACTCGCCTAGTTTCGTGTTGGATTCAATTATTTCACCCACACCATCAGACATTGGAATCAATGGCGAAGGAAGTCCGAGTCCATATTGCCCGCCAGCAACCAATAAATCCCGATAATTCAAAGACCAAGCCAGCATTTTTAGTAAAAGCTTCCCGGGTTGAAGAGTTGGTTTTTCGGTTTCTGATAATTGCATATTTTCGATGCCAGAACCAGGTTTAACCAAATAACTTTTCATTATGTTCGTAGCTCTATCTATTGTTGAATTGAAATTTCAAATAGGTGGTAACCCCAAGGCTGCATGTTTAAATATAAACCTTCACTGGTTAATTTGCTGCCTTCTCGTTCGTAATTATTTGGGCCTAGTTTGTCGTTTAGCGTAACTATTTTATTGTTGATTTCAGGCAATGGGAGAGTCAAAAAACACTGTGCCTGAGAAGGCCCATAATTGACAACAGCGAGATTTGCTTGCCCGTTTTTGCTGATACGAAGTGCGCAAACAAACTGTTTATATGAGTTATCATTTTCGTAAGGTTGTCTGGCATGAAGAATCTGGTAAGAACTTGTTTTGATTTCGGGGTTTTTAAGAGAGTGAAGAAGTGAAGCGTAAAAATTTAACAGCGACACTGTGGTTTCTTCATTAGGGCGCCTGTTAAGGTGAACCGAAGCGTGCTTTTTCCAGCCTTCGAACTGGCCTTCGTGGAAAAACAATAAGCCCGGCGCAAAGAAAGTTATCACTGCAGCAGCACATTGCTTTTCCGTAAAGAACACTTCTGCTGCCCGTTTTTCATCATGGTTTTCAAGGAACCGCACCATTTTTTGACTGTAATCCCAGTCAGCTTGCAAGTGGGAGTTTACTACCATCGCATTTTCGTGGGCCAACCTGTCATAAAGTCGTTTGTCATAAGTGTAGTCAAACCCTTGCTGTTGCAGTTCCCACTCCAGATCCCAATAGGCTTCCGCAATAAATTTAAATTCGGGGTTAGATGATTTCACTTCGTTGATAGCATTGGGCCAGAAGTCGCTTTCAACAAGGTTTTTATTGCCCAGGGCGGTGCGGTCTCCCCAGGTTTTTTTGAAAACATGTGAAAGAACCAGCATTGCCATATCGCAGCGTAGCGCATCACATTGGGAGGCAATTTTTTTTAAGACAGTTTTCATCGCTGTTTGAAATTTAGAATTAAAGTAGTTGAGTTGCAAAGTGTCGGGCCAGCCTGAGAAGTATGGGTCTCTTCCATAGGCGAATACTTGTTCCTCTTTTTTCGATTTGATCTTTATGTAATTTTCAGGCTGGGCTTGCAGGTCTACTTCCGAGCCTTGCATGTAAAAATCAGGATTGTTTACAACCCAGGGATTATCAATTGCGGTATGGTTGGGCACAAAATCTAGGCATAGCTTAAGGTTAAAGGCCTGCATTCGCTTGCGTAATTTTGCTAACGATTCAGGCCCGCCTAGGATCGAATCAACTTCATAAGATTGAACAGCAAAAGGGGAACCAGTAATATCATTCTGATTTAAATCCGGTAGGCAGTTGCGAAAACTTTCCTGCCAAGCTTTGGTTGTCCTTGAAACATCTTTTCCAACAGCCCCAATCTGCCAAACTCCCAGAAACCAGATAAAGTCAAAGCCTTTATTTGCAAGATCAAGGAGTAGTGAATCGGGCACATCATCTAGAGATGCAGTTTTGTTAAGTTTTTTGCTCAGTTCATTTAAATAAACTCGCGTATTGATTTCAAACAAGGTTGGCCTGGGTGTTTCAGTTTGCATTTAAGAATATCTTCCTTGTTGAAGTAAGTTCTTTCTGTATGCAACAATTAGCTTCTTGAGTGTTTTGATGCGTGTGCGAATGTTCTCGCCACTTTCGGTTTGAGCTACTTTACGAAGCGGATTCCACCGCCTCACTTCAGAAATAGAGGGAATGATATCAACACCGTCTCGCACCGCAGCTTCTACGGATTCAAAATGATAATGCTTTGCAAGGAAAGTTCCCTCTGGTTCTAGAATGAGTGTGAACCCATGGTCGCCGTATACTCTAGAAAAAGCACCATCGATGGTAATAGCTTTACCGCTCTTCTTAATGGGTGATTCCCCTTTATCGATTTTTACCGGGATATGCCCATTGACGATGAGGCCTGGAACGGGATCGACTCCAAACTCGAGCATGATCTTATCGCAGAAATCGGCATCGTGCATGAGGGCGAAAAAAGCATTTTTCTCTTCTGCATGGGTTTCGTGTTCTTCAACAAGATCAATTTCGAAGGTTGCAATGCGTTCTTTACCGAAAAGGGGTGATTGTGGCCCACACCATAAATACCACATCATATCGCGATCATATTCGGTAGGGCTTTCGATTGCCCGGGAAAAAAGATCATTAAGGGTGTCATATAGTTCTTTGCCTTTTCTTGGTATCCCATCAATGATCAGGGATTGAAATTCCCCGTTGGCATCAACAGGTACACATCCGTGGATGATCAAGTGATTGTCGCGCACTAGGTACATCGAACCTCTATCGCGGAGGTAGCGCATGTGATTGAAAAGTTTGTCGCTTGAAAGGAAAGATGTTTTAAGTTTTTCAAGGCAGATTTGTTCATCTTCGGTAAGCGTGTAAGGATCATTTGGATTGATCGTGGGAAATGAAGCGTCTTTAAGATGGCACACCTTACCATCAATTACGATTGTTTTATCGTTGGTGTTGATGGTGTGAAGCAATCTGCGGTGGGTAAGATTCCACTCAGGCCTTCTAACGAGCATTTGGCCTTCAAGTTTAAACTGGATGATTGCAATTGCTTTTTGCATTCTTGCAAGCATTACAGGTTCTCGCAAACCTTCAGCTTTTGGTTTGAAACATAAAGCAGGGTCATCTTTATAAACATGGCGAACTAGATATTCGATTGGCTGCAGGGGTACGCCATAACCCTCTTCAAGCTGAAGAATATTTCTGTATCTAAGAGAAATACGAACAACATGGGCGATTAGCGCTTCGTTGCCAATGCATGCACCAAGCCACGCTGCATCATGATTGCCCCAAGTAAAAGCAACATTGGGTTGAACCATCATGTAATCAACCACCTTGTCGCCTCGCTGGCCCCTATCCCAACAATCGCCTGCAATAATTAATTCGTCGATAGCAAGGTTGCGCACTGCTCTAACAGTGAGATGCACTAATTCCGGCCCTTTTCCATTTTCAAGAATAGTATCAATAAGGGCGGAGTAGTACTCATTGCCCCGGTCTGCAGAAGGTTCATGGAGTAGTTCGATAAATAGGTCGCGGTAATCTATCGGAGATATTTTGTAAATCTTTTCAAGCCCATATCGTTTTGAAAGAACGCGTAATATTGAGAATAAGTGCTTGAGGTTTTTATGGCAGAATTCTCTCTCAGTCGCAGGGTTTTCTAATCTTGGTTTAATTGCGTCAAGCATTTCTCTGGGGTAGAAGATTAGGGTAAGGAATTCTCTTAATTCCATGGGGGGCATAATATTCCCAAATAATCCCTCAACTAATGGGCGAAGTTTACCCGAAGCATTATTGATAACATGCCTAAGTTTTGTGTATTCGCCATGGATATCACTTATGATGTGAATTGTTCCCTTAGGCAGGGTAAGTAGCGCTTCAAGTCTTGCAACTTCCGCTAATGCTGAGTCGATATTTGGGAATAAGGTTTTCCACGGAGCAAGTGCGGTGATTTCTTCGGGACTTATTTTGATATCAAGAGCCATTTAGTGCTTCCTTGTGCGCTGGAAAATTTACTCATTCATTATCATTAACAAGTATTGGTTTGATAATCAATCAGGGCTTATTAATTAATCAAATTATTACTAAAATAAAAGTGTATTTTGACCGCCCAATTGTTAGGCTAGTTTTGTTCTTAAATGATGATTCATGGTAAGGGAGATTAATATGAAAGTTTTAGTTATTGATGTGGGTGGTACCAATTTAAAAATTAAAGTTTCCAATAAAGAAGAAGTGCGCAAGTTCCCATCCGGTCCTGATATTACTGCCAAACAAATGGTTGCAGATGTTTTGGAAAACTCCAAAGATTGGGCTTATGATTGTGTAACCATTGGTTTTCCCGGGCCGGTTGTTAATGGGAAAATCAGAAATGAACCTGTTAATCTTGGGCCAGGTTGGGTGAATATTGACTTTGAAAAAGCTTTTGGGAAACCAGTTCGAATTATCAATGACGCTGCAATGCAGGCATTGGGTTGTTATGAAGGTGGAAGAATGTTGTTTCTTGGTCTTGGCACCGGGCTGGGTACAACTTTGATTGTTGATGGTGTGGTTGCTGCGCTTGAAGCTGGGCACCTGCCTTTCAAGAAAAATAAAAGTTTCGAGTATTATGTTGGTGTAAAAGCTTTGAATCGTTCCAGTCGTAAACATTGGCAAGATAATGTGTTCGAAGTTATCAAATTGCTAAAGGATGCGATGGTTGCTGATTATGTAGTACTGGGCGGCGGAAATATTAAAAAATTGGATTCTCTGCCCGAGGGTGTTAAAAAAGGTGATAACAGTTTTGCGTTTTTAGGGGGCGTTCGTTTTTGGGATAATGCAACCCCCACAAAATCCAAAAGTAAAAAGTAGCCTATCTAATTTGTTTTTAATTTCTGGCATAGCTTGTGTCTATTTTCTTTAATAAGTTGTTATTAGAGGCTTTCGGCCTTGTCTTGTTTTTATTTTGATGGATCAAGGACGCTTAAATGTCAGACAATTACATTTTTACAATCGAAAATCTTATCAAGGCTTATGGAAAGAAAGAGGTTCTTAAAAACATCTGGCTTTCTTTTTATCCTGGAGCGAAAATTGGGGTCATTGGTTCCAATGGGGCTGGCAAAAGCTCCCTGCTTAGAATTATGGCTTTGCAAGATAAAGATTTTATTGGCTCTGTTCGTGCTGCCCCAAACATTACCATTGGACATGTCCCCCAAGAACCACGCCTTAATGAATCCAAAGATGTTCTTGGTAATTTGGAAGAGGCTGTCGAGCCTGTAAGAAAATTATTGATTCGAAGTGAAGAATTAGGAATGAAATTTGGTGAAGATCTTTCTCCAGAAGAAATGGAAAAAGTTCAGGCCCAATTTGATCGTGTTCAAGATGCCATTAATGCTGCTGATGCCTGGGATCTTGACCGTAAATTAGAAATGGCTATGGATGCCATGCGTTTGCCTCCTCCCGATGCCAAGATATCCCAATTAAGTGGTGGCGAAAAGCGAAGAGTTGCGCTGTGTAAAACCTTGCTTGAAAGCCCCGATATCCTTCTGCTTGATGAGCCAACTAATCACCTTGACGCTGAAGCGGTTGCATGGCTTGAAAAAACACTTAAAAATTATCCTGGTACTGTTGTTTCGGTAACCCATGATCGTTACTTTTTAGATAATGTTGCGCAATGGATTTTAGAATTGGATCGAGGTCAGGGGATTCCATGGAAAGGGAATTATTCTTCCTGGTTGGAGCAAAAAGAAGCAAGACTTGCCAGAGAAGAGAAGCAGGAAACAGCTAGGAAAAAGGCTCTTGCCCGCGAACTTGAATGGGCAAGAATGGCTCCAAAAGCGCGTATTGCAAAAAATAAAGCACGCCTTAGTGCTTACGAAAAACTCGCCAGTCAAGATTATGAAGAACGCGAAGATGAGCTTGTCATGCAGATTCCCCCTGGCCCTCACCTTGGTGATCTTGTGGTTCGTGCTGAAGGCGTTCGCAAAGGGTATGGCGATAATATTTTGGTTGAAGATCTTAATTTTAATTTACCCAAGGGCGGTATTGTCGGAATTATCGGGCCTAACGGTGCAGGTAAAACAACGCTTTTCCGCATGATTGTTGGGCAAGAAAAACCAGATTCAGGCACTCTTCGTGTTGGTGAAACCGTAGTACCTGCTTATGTTCAGCAAGGTCGCGATACTCTGGTGGATACAAATACGGTCTTCGAAGAAATTACAGGTGGTACAGATTACATTATGTTGGGTAAAACCAAGGTTGCATCCCGCGGTTATGTTTCGCGCTTCAATTTCAAAGGTCAGGATCAACAGCGTCGAGTTGGCGAATTATCAGGCGGGGAGCGCAACAGGGTTCACCTGGCAAAACTTTTACGCAGTGGCGGAAATCTCTTGCTGTTGGATGAACCTACCAATGACTTGGATGTTGATACTTTGCGGGCACTTGAAGAAGCACTGCTAAATTTCGGTGGATGTGCTGTTGTCATCAGCCATGATCGTTGGTTTTTAGATCGAATTGCAACGCATATTCTTGCTTTTGAAGGTGATTCAAAAGTAGTTTGGTGTGAAGGTAATTACCAGAACTATGAAACTCAAAGGCGTCAGCGTATGGGCGAAGATGCGGATAAACCCAAGCGCTTTAAATATCGGAAGCTTTAATTTTGATTGCTTGGGACTTATTCTAGACCCGGACCATTTTTCAGATTCCGTGATGTCGTCTGAAATTGTGAGTCTTGGTTTCCTTTTTGCTTTTCTCGAACTATCTTTTCAGAATTCACATCAGTATTCTTATCGCCTTTTTTTGAATCAGTGGTATGGAATCCAATTGCCATGATTATTATCATCAATATGCCGGATGCTAGTCCAAGTTTGGTTTCTTTGCACATAATTGGGAATCTGTGATAGGTGGAATTAAACCCAATAGATTATGCAACATAAACCAGAACCAGAATGGTTTGACTTAAGAGCTTGTTGATTTTTATTCGCTTTATTAAGTAAAACAGTCGCTAAAAAAGGTATAATCCGTAAAGTTGCAGCTTTTTCACACGGGTTAAAGTTGCTTTAATTTGAAAAAGGATTTCCAATACATATCAAACTTTTTCGGGTTCTTACAAGTAAATGATCTTGTGCCACGGCGAGAGAGGCTATTACTCCTTCTCCAAGAATGTTTTTTTGTAAAACTGTGAATGTTTTTGATGCATCCACGATGGTGCAAACCCCTTCCAAATTGGTGAAGTAAATCTTTCCATTGCACGCCATTGGACTGGATTTAAAATCTCCGCCCAAGCGTTCGTTCCAATAACTAGTACCATTGCTGGCGTCTAAACATTGAGCGAAGCCATTATCACTAACAATAAAAATGAGTCCGTTGGTTCCTACAGGGCAGCATGAATCAGAAGTGTTTTTAGTGTATTCCCAAACTGGTTTATCGCTGGTAAGAAGTCCGGATGATTTATCAAGATCGAACGCTACCAAGGGGCCACGCATTCCTTGAGTTGCAAAAACCTTATTCTGTTCTACGGTCGGCCCGGTTATTGTTCTACCACCGTTTAGCCCTTCTTTTTTCCAAAGTTGCTTTCCCGTATTAGGATCGTAAGCATCTAATTGATTCCCGCCCATAATAATTATTTGGGTTTGATTTAGAGCCTTGTGATAAATAGGCGTGGTGTAGGAATCGCAAGACTCTGCTTTCGCAATGGTCTTACGAGGCGTTTTCCAAACTTCTTTCCCAGAAGTAAGGTCGTAAGCTATTAAAAAACTTTGAGCTTTTTCGCCTTCGAGATCTTCAAGAGAATCTTGCATTACCGTGCAAATAACGAGGTTTTCATGAAGTATTGGGCTGTTTGCATAACCCCACCAGATCGTAAAGACCCCCTGATCTTTTTGTAGATTTTTTTTCCAAAGGATTGTTCCTTCGAAATTTGCACAAGCTAAATCCCCATTACCGAATAGAAATACCACAGCTTTTCCATCCGTTACCGGAGAAGGGCTTGCAAGATTATGAAGCTTGTGGAATTTTTGTCTTCTTCGTTGATCACCTGGCTTGCCTCGTAGTGGGTCACGAATGGTTTCACCGGTACTTAATTCTTTCGACCATAAGCTCTTTCCTGTTTTTAAATCTAATTTTAACGCCAAGAGTTTTTCGCCTTCTTGAGCGGTAAGAAAAACAGAATCCCCCCATATACAAGGAGAGCTCGCGCCATCGCCTGCGATGGGAACTTTCCAAGCTATATTTTCTTTATCCGACCATTTAGTGGGAAGTAATTTTGAAGAGGAAACCGAGTTCCCGTTTGGGCCTCGCCAAGTTGGCCAATGGGATTCACAAAATACATGTCCCACTGTTACGGATGAAAACAAAACAAGAAGCATTATTTTCAGAAAATTCATTCTTAACATTGTAAACCTCGATTGTTGTAAGCAATTAAGAATAAGCAAATATTGTTCAATAAGAAATAAAAATGATTTTAAAACAGATTTGATAAGGGTGAGTGAGGGGAATTGAACCCCCGACCTTCAGTGCCACAGACTGACGCTCTAACCAACTGAGCTACACCCACCGTATAAGGTAATCTTAATTCCTTCTGTAACAAAGGCAAGGTAATGTAGTAAAACTCTGTGAAATTACCTAAAAATTACCAAAAAAACAAGAAAGTGAGGATTAAATATAACGGCATAAAGAGAATAAAGGCTAAAAAGGCATACATGAAGAAGCCCGGCATTTTAATCTGATTTTTTTCAGCCATGGCTTTAATCAGAAAATTAGGGCCATTTCCTATATAAGTGTTGGCACCCATAAAAACCGCACCACAACAAATCGCGCTTAAAATCAGTGGTTTTGAAAATGAAAGGGAGGCAATACCATCGTTGCCTGCGGCAAGAGTTGTAAAAGCGAGAAAAGTTGGGGCATTGTCTAAAATTGAGGAGAGTCCGCCCGTTAGCCAGAAATATTTCCAGGTTTGATCAAGCGCTAAATTTGAACTTTGTTGCCTTAATACCTCTAGAGCTGGGATCATGGTGATAAAAATACCAAAAAACAAAATGGCAACTTCTCTAATAGGCAGCCAAGAAAAATCATTAGTTCGCCTGATTAAATTTGGTGTTGTTGCAAAGGCTAATGCAGCGAAAAATAGTTGGGCAAATGCTGCTGGGATTATCGGTAAAGTGAAATCTTGGATAGGCAGAATTTCCCCAGCGAACTCTCCAATAGGTTTTCCAATGGAGGGTGATTGAAGTAATACAATGAGAAGAATTATTCCAAGGTATATAAAATTACGCTTACCAAAGAAATGGAAAGTATCATCATCGGCGTTTTGATTGGTACTAAATTTAACATGATCTTTGCGCCAATAATAAAAATCAATTAATAGAAAAGTTGTCAGAAGATAAGTGTTTGCAACCAACCATTGAGGCCAAAGGGAGATGGTCCAAAAAAAATCGATGCCATTAAGGAACCCAAGAAATAAAGGAGGGTCGCCTAAAGGAGTTAATAGCCCGCCCATATTTCCAACAATAAAAATGAAAAATAAAACGAGATGAACCTTATGGTTTCTGTTTCGATTGGCATGAATGTAAGGTTTGAATAGGAGGATACTTGCTCCTGTAGTACCAAGTAAATTGGTAAGCAGTGCTCCAAAAGCAAGTAATAACGAATTGAGAAGAGGGGTGGATTTCCACTTAAATTTTAAGACAATTCCGCTTGAAACAACATAAAGAGAACCTATCAAACTCATGAAGCACAAATAATCCACCAAACTATGTTCGAAGGCATGAATGCTTTTAAAATTTGTGGATTGTCTGATGGACCAAAGATAAAAAACCACTGGTAATGAAAGCAAAACAAGAACGATTGCTTTGTTTTTATCAGATTCCCAGAAATGGTGAAAAAATATTGGGCCCACAGCAATTAAAAGTAACACGCACGCAAAAGGGAGTGTGGCTAACCAAGAGACTTGGATGTCACCAGCCCATGCGTTTGCATGGAGAATTAAACTAGAGGTAAAAAAAATATTTAAATCCATGCTAATTATTAGACTCTTTTTTCCAGAAAGATGCATTCTGAAATAAATGCAAACTATCTGTAAAATTTGGATTCAATTCCTTGCGCCAAGCCCAGTAGCGATCCAATTGCCAAAGAGGAATCAACGGAAGTTCCTGTTCAAATAAAGAAATCATGTTTTTTTTGGATGCTAGCATTTCTGGAATGGTGGATGCTAGCAAGGTTGTTTTAGCGGTATCAAGAAGGTTTTGTAATTTTTGGTTATTCATTTCAGTATTCGGCGTGTTCAAATAATAAAAAAGTAACGGGTATAAAGAGCAATTATCATCAGGAAAATCGTGCCAAGCGTAGGCAAGATCGTAATCACGATCCTCGATAATTTTTTTGTAATAGGAATTAGGTTCGATGGGTTCGGGTGAAACTTCGATTTTAAGAGTGGACTTGATTTGAGATGCAAGCAAATTGACAGCTTGTGTTATCTTTTCATCGCCTGAGGGAAACTTCAAGGAAAGAGGTAGGGTTAACTGTCTTTGAGTGTTATCTGAGGCTTGATTTTGCAGAATTCTTGCCAAATCTTGAGACCAGTCGCTTTCCGGTTTTTCCACGCCATTTGATAAAGAATATTCCTTGGGGAAAATTGATTCCAAAGCATGGTGTGCGGTCCCTTTTTCAGAACCGATCCAAACTTCAGTCAAGATTTTTGATCTAAGTAATGAATGAGCGATAGCTTTACGAATTTCAGGTGATTTTAAAATTCCCTTGGTGGTGTTTACTGCAATAAAATAAACCCGTTTATTGGGAAGCGAAGGGCCAGTCTGGGAATAGTTGATAATTGGATTGTTGTTAAGGTTTTTAATTCTAGCGATGTCTTGAAAAGTAAGATCCGCAGCAAAATCAATCTTTCCTGTAATGAGTTCATCAACAGGATCGATAGTTTTATAAAATCGAATTTCTGGAATGATAGGTTTCCCAATGTTTTCTTTACGGAAAGCATAAAAAGGCTGAGCTTTAAAAACAAGGTTTTCTCTACCAAGTTCTATCCCTTTATTTACAAACCTATATGGCCCGCTACCGTTATTCGTGTTGTTTTCTTGAATGATTTTGAAATCAAAAAACGAAAAAGGATCAAGAATCTTATTTTTAAACTTTACCTCAAAGCTGTTGGCGTCGTTATTATTCCAGTTGTTTAATATGTTTTCATCAGAATAGAACCAAGCCAGGCTTTTGTTTTTTTTCATGCTTGCCTGAATTTCTGGTGCAGTCACAGGCTTCCCATCAGACCAGAAGCTCGAGGGTGTAAGATTAAAGGTAACCCCATTGCGCGAAGGAATTATTTTAGGCGATGCAAGTACTTGGTATGTGCGAGTATTTCCATTAATACCCGTTTCTTTCCTAAACAAACTTTCATAAATTAAGTCCGAAGCGTAGATTTCAGAAGTGCCTAGAAAATTCTCGTTATTCAATTCTGGAAGTTTAGTTAACCCAACTTTTATGGTTTCTTTTTGAGGGCTAATTTTTTCAAGTAATTGTCTGGATTGTATATGATCAGGCTGTAATTCTAACGCCCTAAGTAAATATTCCTTTGCCTTCTCGGGTTCTTTCTTTTCAAGCAATTTTTCTGATTGCTTGTAAAAAACATCTGATTTTTTTCTTAAAAGAGTTAACAGTGGCTTATCGCTATTGCTCGGGTAAATCTTTGATTCAAGAAAAAGAAATACAGCAAGTAATTCTTTGGTTTTTGAAGTGATTAGCCCAGATTGGTTTGAACCATCGATTACATCAACCAGATAGGAGGAAAGTTTTTGTAAACTTTCCCTGTCGGGAGACCCCGAAGATAATTTGGAAATTTCAAAGAGTGCATGATCCCAGTCTTTTTTTTCAGTGTAATCATGTATCTTGCTGATTCGAATTGAAAGAAGTTTGTTTGTTAGAATTTTACGCATGTTGTTCCAACCTTCCCCTGTTCGTTTTTCAGTTGCTATTGCAGAATCATGCGCGCGCAATCCTTTTTCTAATACTTCCTCTGCGAGTAATAACCTATCGAAATAACCAATGCTTGAACTGAATTCATTAGTTTCTAAAGATGTGCTGCCTTCAATGAATTTTTGAACTGTTTCCGAGAGTATTTCTTCAAAAAACTTAACTTCTTTTATCGCTGTTGGTCCTGTGGTCACTAATTCTTTGAAACTAAAATTTTTATCAAGCACTCTCAATCTTAGAATCACATCATCAGGGGCTGGGATTTTGAAGAATTTATTTATAGGTTCAACTTTGTAAGTTGTAATTGGTCTGAATGGGTGTGTAACAGTAATAATATCAAAAGGATGCTCGGGCATTCTTAAAAAAGTAATTGCAACCGGTGAAGACGAAAGAGTACTATTCTTTTTATTTTTATCATTAATATTTTCGAATGATTTCCAGTAATCTTTATTAATGGTCACATTGTTTGTTTCTTCGATTTCTTTTATTTGTTTTTTTTCTTGGGATAAAGTTGAGAGGGTCAAAAAACAGTAGACAATTAGTGAAATTATCAGGGCTAAGCATCGTGTGCTTTTAAAAAATAGGGTTTTGATGGTTGATATAGGCATCATTTGGATCGCTGAATATTATTTGCCATTTTGTTGTATGATCTATTAATCAAGTTATTATAGTGTAAAATATTGTTTCTTAGTATGATTTGAGTAACTATTTTAATGAGGTTTTGAATGTCTAAAAAGACAGCAAAAACAACCGTTGTTGCTTTTAAAGTTGAACAAGAACTCGCAGACCTTCTAAACAGCTTGCCTAATAAAAGTGCTTTTATTCGTAAGGCTATTGCAGCACAATTAGGCGTTTCCTGCCCTTTGTGCAAAGGTGCCGGGGTCGTTACAAGGGCTGTCAATGATCACTTCGTGCCATTAATTGAAGAATTTAAACACCAATCGTGTGTAAGTTGTGGCAATAAGATCGAAGTGCCTGTTGAAGCAGAAGATATGGATAAAGAAAGTCGATCCCGTTTGGAACAATTCCTTTTGGGCGGCCCATTATATTGCAAAAATCTTGTTATGAAGTTGCACCGAGCTGTGATGATTGCGGTTGGCATATTGATAAAGATCAAGAAAAGCAGCATCATCTTAAAAGCCATTGTGGCGATGAGTGTGAGATACCGCATGAAGGAACCACGCACTAGAATAGAAGGCCGCAAGTTAGTGGCCTTCTTTGACCATGTTTCTAGACCAAGCAGGAATTTCAACTACTAAGTCCTGGGTTCCATTAGGTACACATTGGCAACCCAATCGGGATTCGGTGGTTAAACCCCGGGCCTCATCGAGCATATCTTGTTCATCATCCGTGGACTCATTGCAGCTTTTTAAGCCTTCTTTAACGATGACATGGCAAGTTGAACAAGCACAAACGCCTCCGCAGGCATGATCGATTTCCACACCTGCAGCATAAGCGATATCTAAAATGCTGCCTGGTAATCCAGTCCGGTTATACGGGATTTTAGCAGGATCCACCTCGAAAGTCTTATTGTCGGGCAGAAAAGTAAAAAATTTTGAATTTCTGTCTGGGTTTTTCAAACTTAGCCTGTTCGATATATGGATTTACACCAGCCATGAAAGCTCCCTGAGTTATAAACATGCATTTACAATAGTTATGTTAGAGGCTTAGGTGATACTTAGCAATTGTTTAAGCACAACGGCGTAGTTCTGGGGCAGAATTTTCAGGCGATTTTGTTTGTTTTCCGAGCCATTTTTTAAACTCACCCCGAGATGTTTTTCTACTATTTTGAATGGAGTATCGTGTTTTTATAAACGATGGCAGGTTGCAAAGTAATGAGATAAGCACATGGAGATAAGTCTTTGCAATTTTTATTTTTTCTCTTTGTACAATTCCCATAAATAAACCTTGGATTATTCGGATGCATGATTTTATTGCCACTATCGAAACGCATCTTAATGCCATGCCAAGGGGGGCGTTTTTTACGCATACCAATGCACGATTTCGCTCTACATGGTATGTGAAAAAGTTCGACCATTCGCCCGAACTGCCACAATGTATGTGGTAAACAACGGTTTCAGGAGTATAAACACAGCGCCAATTTCTAAGTTTCGCCCGCCAAGCGAGGTCTAAATCTTCGTAATACATGAAAAGTCGTTCATCGAAATACCCTATATCGGTTAGCATTTCTTTTCTTAAAAGAACCGATGCGCCACAAGCCCCAAAAACATCTTCAATCTGATTGTATTGACCTGAATCTTTTTCTCGGAATCCCCGGTCGCTTCCTCTCCCATCGCTTAGTAATTCTAATCCCGTGCTGTTAATAGTTTGGCGATCACCATGAAAAAGTATCTTGCAGGTAACCAAACCAATGGATTTTGATTTCAACATTGAATCCGCAAGGGCCGACAACCAGTTTTCTGGAACTTCCGTATCGTTGTTTAAGAGTGCGAAAAAATCGCCTTTGGCATGTTTAAACCCAAGGTTGTTGCCTGCAGCAAACCCTAGATTTTTTCGTGCCTCGATAATCTTTACTTCAGGCGAGTTATTTCGAATGAATGCAATGGAATCATCTGCGGAACCATTATCGACAACGATGACTTCAAATCTGTTCGCAGGATAAGTTTGTTTTTTAAGCGAAGCCAAGCAGTTTTCGAGGAAGCGTAAACCATTATAATTCACAATTATTACTGAAATAAACGGGAAGGTTTCAATCTCAGGTTTGTTATTAGAAGGTGTCATGGTTTTATTTTTTAGTTGTTCGAATGCTTGGGGTTTCAGTCTCTGGGTCGAGATTGGGGCTGTAAAATTCATCACCAGCTATCAATTCTTTATCCCATTTTGATTTAAAGTAATTGATCTCTTTTTGAAAGCGGGAGATTTTTTCCGGTGTGTCTTCTGCGCCGCGCGTTTTGGATTCGTAGTGTGTAAATTCAGCATGTGGCGTCCAAACCACTGCAAGCTCTTTTTTCCGAACTTTCAAACACAAATCGATGTCGTTAAATGCGATTGCTAGATTCTCATCGAACCCATGAACCTCTTCGAATGTTTTTCGTTTCATCATCAAGCATGCACCTGTTACACAAGTTACATTTTTGATGGTGGCCATGCGGAATCCATAACCAAGTTTTCCTTTGGGAGTGTGTCGAAAGGCATGTCCTGCAATTCCAGTCATCGCCAAGACTACGCCGGCGTGCTGGATAGTGTTATCAGGGTAGAAAAGTGCGGCACCAACTGCCCCTGTTTCAGGTAGGAGTGCGTGTTCAGCTAAGCGAAATAGGTTTTCTTTTTTGAGGGATTCGATGTCGTTGTTTAAAAATAGAAGAAGTTCCCCGGATGCTAATTTGGCACCATGATTGTTGATTGCTGCATAACTAAAGGGTAAAGCCCAGTTGATAATCTTGAATCGTGAGTCTTTTTTAAGTTTTTCGTAAAGCTGAAAGGTTTCGTTTTCAGTACTGCCATTTTCTAGGATTAAGATTTCCAGATTTGGATAGATATCAGCAAGGATGGAATCTAAACAGGTTTGAAGTGTGTCGGCCTGATCCTTTGAAGGAATGATGATGGATATGAGGGGCCATTCGGTTGGGTGATAAATTGCCTGATAAAGGCCCGTTGCTAAACCGTTGGAAGCCTGACCAGAAAGGTTGCAACGATCAAGGTGTTCTTGAAGAGCTCTTCTACCTGCATCGTGGGCGTAATTTTTAGCATTTGGATTTCCCGCAGTGGAAGCAGGGTGAACACGCCAATGGTATAGTATTTTTGGGATATGCACAATTTCGCGCGCTAATTCGCATGCGCGTAAGACAAGATCATAATCTTGTGACCCATCGAACCCTTTGCGGAATCCTCCTGTTTTCTTGATGATTTCATCGCGGAAAACCAAAAGATGGCAGATGTAGTTATGGCTTCGTAGAGAGTCCCAGCCGAAGGATGGTTTGAAAGTTGGGCTGAATCTTTTAGTACCATTGGCGTTGATGAAATCTTCATCGGAATAGAGTATATCAATTTTTGTTTCTGGTTGTTGTAAATGGGAAACAACCTCGTGCAAAGCAAAGGGTGCAAGGGTGTCATCGTGATCGAGGAGTGTGATAAAATCTCCTGAGGCAAGATGCATTGCTGCGTTGGAATTTCCTGCGATGCCAAGATTTTCGTCAAGAAAAGCGAGTCGAATGCGGGCGTCTGCCCTGGCATAATCAGTCAGTATTTTTTTTGTTTGCTGAGAAGAACTATTACCATCTGCGATGCAAAGTTCCCAGTTATCATAGGTTTGATCGATAACAGAATCAATCATTGCTTTAAGGCAGTGGGTTGGTGTGTTCCAAGTGGGTGTGACAATGCTGATTTTAGGTTGGTATGAGAAGAGAGAGTTTTTTTGTTGTCGGAGTTGAGTTTGGTCGGGTTCGTTAAGGCGGATCCAGAGTTGATAGTTTGCGTTTAGCTCTACATTTCCCAACTGAGATTTTCTAGAAGTAAAAAAGTTAAAGGTACTTTTAAGGAGTGAAATAGTTTTAGTTAGTGCCTTCGATTGGAAAGAGTGAGTTGGGAAAAGAGTTTTAAAGGTTGGGTTAAGTTTCTTGAGTATTTTCCAACCAAGATGGTTATCGATATTTTGCAATTGCAAACGGAGTTGAAGAATTTCGTGATCTTTCTGAGCAATACAAGAATGAAGGAATTGCAATTGATCGGAAGCAGAGTCGGTATTAGGGGAGAGTTGCTCTTCCGATACGATTGAAAAAGCGGAAGGGCGCTGAAAGTTAGGGGGATATTTTTTCGCTTCCATGGAATTGCCTAGGTAAAAGCAATGTAAGTTATTTAAACACTAAGGTTTAAATAGCATGGAAGCGGAAAAAGTGGCAAGAGGAAAGGCTATTTGCGCCATTCGTCGATAAGCGACGCAACAAGCCCAGTCCACCCAGTTTGGTGAGGTGCGCCTAAGCCTTCACCAGTATCTCCATTAAAATATTCGTAAAACAAGATGTAATCGTTCCAATTGGGGTCTTCTTGGAATTTTGTGTATCTGCCATGCACAGGGCGGGTGCCATTTTTGTTTCTGGCAAATATTTTAATAAGCCTGTTGGCAATATCCTTGGCCATAACTTGGAAGGTAATGGAACTGCCATTAGAAGCAGGTGTGCTGACAGCAAACCTAGGTCCAAAAGCCTTGCCTAGTTTGCGAATGGATTCGATAAGTAAGAAGGAAGTCGGGAACCAAATTGGTCCACGCCAGTTGGAATTACCGCCTTTAAGTTTTGAATCACTTTCCGCAGGTTCATAGCCAACGGAGATACCATCGTAAACAAAAGGATGTTCAGCGTGAGCTTTTGAAAGACTTCTGATGCCAAAATCGGAAAGGAATTCAGACTGGTTGTAAAGCCTGTGCATAAGTCTGGAAAGTTGGTTTTCGTCGACAATGGTGAGTGCATAAGAAACCTTGCCATCTTCTTCGGTTTTATGCACGACATTTTTAACAAGATCTTGCCTGTTTTTAATGAACCAAAGAAAGTTTGCGGAGAATTCCTTGAAAGGTTTGACCCAGTCCATTTCAATGCGTTCGACAGCAAATAGAGGGACCAGGCCAACAAGAGATCGAAGCCTGAATTTTTTAAAGTTCCCATCTGGGAAACGAAGGACATCATAGAAGAAACCATCTTCTTCATCCCAAAGTTGATAATCGCGGTTGCCCATGTGTTTCATAGCGCCAGCAACATAGGCGTAATGTTGGAAGAACTTGATAGCAAGCCCTTCGTAAACTCGATTTTCTTTAGCAAGTTCGAGTGCAATGCGCATGAGGTTAAGGCAAAACATGCCCATGTACCCGCCCGCATCAGATTGTTCAAGAACAGAGCCATCCGACATTTTCATGCTGCGATCGACAACGGTAATGTTGTCCATACCCAAGAATCCACCTTCAAAAACATTGTTGCCCTGGCTGTCAACCTTGTTGATCCACCAAGCAAAGTTGATGATAAGTTTGTGGAAACAGCGTTCGAGAAAATCACGGTCTGCTTTCCCAGTTTGGGTTCGCTCCATGTTGTAAACACGCCAAACAGACCAAGCATGAACGGGTGGATTAAGATCCGAGAATTCCCATTCATAGGCAGGTATCTGGCCATTAGGGTGTTGGAATTGCTCAAACAACAGGAAGTAAAGTTGTTCCTTGGCGAATTTAGGATCAACCCTGGCAATCGCAGGGCAGGTGAAAGCAAGATCCCAAGCAGCAAACCAAGGGTATTCCCATTTTTCGCAGGGGATTAAAACGCGGAGAGAATTGAGATGACGCCAGTGCTGGTTGCGAATAGTTTTCCTGGATTGAGGGGGCGGCGCATCAGGATTGTCGCCATTTAACCAAGTGTCAACATTGAAAATATAATTTTGTTTGGTCCAGAGAAGGCCACTAAAAGCCTGTCGCTGGATCATTTTTTCATCAGCAGTAGCTTCAGGCGGATGAATGGATTGATAAAATTCATCTGCCTCATCTTTTCGATTTTTGATAATGGAGTCGACTTCTGCGAGGGGTCGTGGAAGGTTCACATTATCGGAAAGGCGCAAGTGCAAGACTTGAGTTTCACCCGGTGCAATAGCGGGGAAGTGATAACAGAAAGTAGATTTAGTGCCAAGGTTTTTTGGGTTGACAGTGTTTTCGCCATTTACAATATGCCTATGGAAGGCATCTTTGGTGAAGGGTTTTCTGGAAAGGCTTTCTTTACCAAAAACAACAGGGCCGTTAGTTTCATTGTAAGTAAAAAGCGACATACCGTTTCTTGGGCCATAAAGAATGCGTTGGCCCAAGCGATAGTAGGCAGGAATATCTTTAAAAGTTTCCACGGCGGCATCATCAGCCAAGATGCTGATGAATCCAGGCCCTTCGGGGCCTTGGGTGATCAAAGGTTCGGGATTGCCTTCCGGAGACCAAGCATTTTTGTCCCAAGCCCAGGTGTTACGAAACCAAAGGTGTGGGAGAATATAAAGTGGTGCAGGATCTGGGCCACGATTAATTGCCTCGATGCGAATGCAAAAATCTTCGGTATTAGTCTTGGCGTATTCAATACTGATATCGAAGTAGCGATTTTCATTGAATATGCCTGTATCGAGAAGTTCATACTCTTCGCCTTTGCCTTGTCTACCGCGATTAACATTAACCAAATCAGCATAGGGGAATTCGCTCTGAGGATATTTGTAAACATATTTCATGTAAGAATGGGTGGGGGTATTATCTAGGTGAAAATAATATTCTTTGACATCTTCGCCATGATTGCCTTCTTCAGAGGTAAGCCCAAAAAGGCGCTCTTTGATGATAGGATCTTTTCCATTCCAAAAAGCGGGAGCGAAGCATAAAAGTTGATACCGATCACAGATGCCTGCGATACCATCTTCACCCCAGCGATAGGCTTTGCTACGGGACAATTCGTGAGGGAGATACCCCCAAGCGTTGCCATCTGCGCTATAATCTTCTCTTACCGAGGCCCAAGCTCGTTCGCTAACATAAGGCCCCCATCGCCTCCAGCCAGAAACATCATCTTGAATTTCGTTGAGCCGTTGCTGTTCTTGCGTAGTCATATTTCGTCCTAGCCAAAGTTTAAAAAATACAACCCTAATGATGAACATTAGGGCTTGGTAAAACAATCCGAATAAAGGAAAAAGTCCTTAGTTTTTAATAAGTCTGACTGCATAATTGGAAGCGCCGATAAGTGGTGCTTCGGGGTTAAGTGCAACTTGAATGGGGATGGATTTCATGAGGCCAAGGAATCTGCCTTTTGCAAAGAAACCTTCGAGGAATTTACGGTTATTCATGAATGGGAGGATTTTAGGGGCTATTCCGCCTCCGATGAATACTCCGCCTGTTGCCAGGCATTTTAAAGAAAGATTTGCAGCTTCCTTACCATAAATTGAAACAAAAAGGTTCAAGGTAGCAACAGCAGCGGGGTCGGAATTGGCCAAGGCCATCTGGGAAACAACAGCACTGGAATCGGGCTCAGATTTAAGCCTGAGAGAAAGTGCCTCGGTGGGTTTTTCAACACCAGTTTCAGTAATGAAGCGAAAAATATTAAAGAGGCCGGGGCCGGATAAGATTCGTTCATAACTTACATGGTCGGGATAATGCTGCCTGAGCCAAAGAAACAAATCGATTTCGAGATTATCAGTAGGTGCGAAATCGCAATGCCCACCTTCGGAAGCAGAAGGATGATATTTTTCACCGTCCCAAAAAAGAATGGCTTCGCCAAGGCCAGTGCCCGCAGCAATGACAGCAATATTTCCGCTGGCGGCGGTTTTGCAATCCGGGTTCAAGTGAACTTTTTCAGTTGGACTGAGGAAAAGCATGCCGAATGCAGCAGATTCGAGATCGTTTAATAGTTTGACTTTTTTAGCTTTTACAAAGTCAGCGAGTTTCAGTTCATCAAGTTCCCAAGGTAGGTTTGTGGTCTTGCATTTTCCGCCAAGCACTGCGCCAGCAACTCCAAAACACCCAGCTTCAATAGAAATGTTTTTTTCGTCAACGAGAAACTTTTCAAGAATCTCTTCGAGGCTTTTAGGGCCCTTGCTAGGGAAAACAGCCTGCCTAACATGCTTGAGTTTTCCTGCTTCGAGGGAATAAAGAGCGAGAACAGTTTTAGTTCCACCAATATCGCCAGCAATAATCATTTGAATAACTCCGAGAAGAAGAACAATGTCTAAACAAGGGCGTTTAATATTTTTATCGCCAGCAATAATCATTTGAATAACTCCGAGAAGAAGAACAATGTCTAAACAAGGGCGTTTAATATTTTTTTGGAGGCAAAATCGATGCCGCCCTTGTCGCCAAAGATCGCGGAACCTGCAACTAAAACACCTGCTCCAGCAGCAACTACCAAGGGCGCGGTTTGGGCATCAATACCACCATCGACTTCAATTTCGATCGCAAGTTGTTTTTGATCAATGATGGATTTTAATCTGCGAATTTTATCTAGAGTTTCGGGCAGGAACTTCTGTCCGCCAAAACCTGGATTTACTGTCATGATTAGAACAAGATCCAACTTGGGTAATATTTCTTCAAGAACGCCCAAAGGAGTTGCAGGGTTCAGTGCTACACCTGCTTTTTTGCCTAGCGTTTTTATATGCTGGATCGTGCGATGAAGATGCGGGGTGTTTTCAGCATGAACGATGATGCTGTCAGATCCAGCATGTGCGAAGGCATCGAGTAAATTATCGGGAGTGTTGATCATTAGGTGTGTTTCAAAGCACAACTTGGTTGCCTTGCGGATGGATTGAATGACTGGGATACCGAAACTAATGTTGGGAACAAATTGCCCGTCCATGACATCAATATGAATGCGGTTAGCGCCTGCAGTTTCAACCTGAGAGATTTGTTCGCCAAGAATGGTGAAATCTGCAGCAAGAATTGAAGGAGCAAGTAAAGCTTTAACGATCGGCATTTTAATCTCGATAAGTAAAAGATTTAAGAAAGCCCGGAGGATGCATCTACATCAAGCAGCCAAAGTAAAGAACCATGAGCTGGGTTGATTCCTTGAGAAGGATAAGTTTCGAGGTTAGGTTTGCCTTCAAGAACTTCTTTTAAGGATGCAACTTTGTCTTTGCCTGCAACCAGAAAAATAACATTTTTAGCCTGGTTGATCATTGGATAGGTGAAGGTCATGCGATTAGTGTTGAACTTAGGCACAAAATTTGGAACAACCCATTTAGATTTTTCACCCAATGCAGTAGTGCCTGGGAATAAGGAAGCGGTATGTCCATCAGGCCCCATGCCAAGATAAAGAAGATCAAATTGTGGCGGACTTGAAGAGTTAGGGACGCTGAAGAAAGTTGCGATTTTGTTTTGGTATTCCTGCGCAGCCTGATTGATGTCTGCTTTTTCAGCTTCCATCCTGTAAATCTGTGAAGCGATTACCGGGACATGGGAAAGTAACGAATCTGTGGCCATCTTAAAATTGGAATCAGCATGCGTTGGTGGCACGCTTCGTTCATCACCCCAGAAGAAATGGCATTTATCCCAAGGCACTTGTTTTTTGTATTCATCAGTAGCCAGCAGAGAAAGCATCCCCTTAGGAGTGCTGCCACCGGATAGAACAACAGAAAACTTTCCGTTGGCCTTAATCGAAGAGTTGCAAATGCGAACAAAATGAAGAGCGCCAGATTCTGCAACAGATGATGCGGAATCAAGGATTTGAATTTCTCGGGCCATAATTGCATCCATAAAAGACAAAGTTGAAACAACAATAACTAAAGATAAAAGGCGCAATTCCACAATTAAAGTTGGAAGTACGCCTTTCATAATACCAAAAAAGTTGATTAACCCCCGGTAGGCTTTTCAAGATGCCCACCGAATTGGAAACGCATGGCAGAGAGAAGTTTGTCTTGGAACTCCGATTCTCCGCGGGAAGCGAATCTTTCGTAAAGGGCAGTGGTTAGAACAGGAACAGGCACGCCTTCATCGATAGCGGCCTTGATCGTCCATCGACCTTCACCAGAATCAGAAACTCTACCAGAAAACTTCTTGAGGCTTGGATCATCAACCAGAGAGATTGCGGTGAGATCAAGTAACCAAGAAGCGATAACGCTACCGCGTCTCCAAACTTCAGCGATGTCGCCAAGATTGAGATCGTATTGGTAGTGTTCTGGATTACGAAGCGGAGTGGTCTCGGCATCGACTTCAGAGTCCTTTTTGCCGATGTTAGCGCTGTGAAGAACGCCCAAGCCTTCAGCATATGCCGCCATCATACCGTATTCGATACCGTTATGAACCATCTTAACGAAGTGGCCAGCACCGTTAGGACCGCAATGAAGGTAACCGTCTTCTGCAGTTCCGGTCTTCGCTGGCCTGCCTGGGGTGCGATCAATGTTACCAATACCAGGAGCCAAGGTGGCGAAGATAGGATCAAGATGCTTAACGATGGCGGGTTCGCCACCAATCATCATGCAATAGCCGCGATCCAAACCCCAAACCCCACCGCTAGTGCCAACATCGACATAATGGATGCCTTTTACAGCGAGTTCTTTAGCTCGACGAATATCGTCGACATAGTAAGAGTTTCCACCATCGATAAGGACATCGCCACTTGATAAAAGAGGAACTAATTCATGGATGGTCTGATCGACCACGCCAGCGGGAACCATAAGCCAGATGATTCTTGGGCCAGGAAGTTTTTTTACCATGTCAGCATAAGAAGAAGCCCCGGTGGCTTTCTTGGCTTCATATTTTTTAACGGTCTCTTGACTGCGGTCGAAAACGACGCAGGTATGACCGTTTCGAATGAGGCGCTCAACCATATTGCCGCCCATTCTACCAAGCCCGACCATCGCAATATTCATTAAAGAACTCCAATAAGTTAAAGAAAAAGTTACTTCCGAAACGACTCTTTGATAAGGTTGAAGTTGTTATCACCAACGAGAACAACATCAGCCATTTGAATAAAAAATCCGGTGTCGACAACGCCCGGGATAGTCCGGATGGAATGTTCAAGTTTAGCAGGATCAAGAGTTGGGGGAATAATGCAATCAAGAATTAGATTACCGTTGTCAGTAATTCCCTGAGTACCATTTTTCATCCAAATCTCGCCATGAATGCCAAGAGAATGAAGCTTATGTTTGACCAAAGCAGCGCCGAAAGGCACGACTTCGACCGGGAGTTTGCCTCTAGAGCCCAACTTGGAAACGATTTTATCATCGCCAACAAGAATGATGAATTTTTTTGCAGAAGCAGCGATGATTTTTTCACGAACCAGAGCCCTGCCATACCCTTTGATCAAATTAAGATCGGGGTCAACTTCATCAGCACCATCAATTGCGCAAGAAATATTTCCAATTGCTTCCTCGAGGGTAACAAGAGGAATATTCAAAGAACGAGCAAGGGAAGCAGAATCTTCAGAAGTGGGAACCCCCTGAACCTTAAATCCGGCTTTGACTTTTTCACCCAAGAGTTTGATAAACGCAGTGGACGCTCGGCCAGATCCAAGGCCTACTACATCACCACTGTTTATAAACTCAATTGCTTTTTCGTATATGGTCATTGTAAGGCTAATTACCCTGCTATGTTTAAAAGCCAATACTTACGCCTTTGAGTTTTTCTTAATTTGGTCTTTTGCAGCAGTAATAACTGCATCAGTTGAGAAACCAAATTTCTTTTGAAGATCTTTGAGAGGTGCGGAAGCCCCAAAGCTACGCATGCCAATAGTAACGCCATCAAGACCAACAAATTTTTCCCATCCGAAGGTAGAAGCCATTTCAACCGCAACTCTAGCCCGAACTGAAGTGGGGAAAACTTCTTCGCTATAACCAGGATTCTTGGAGCAATAATGATTGTAGATTTCCCAAGATGGAATGCTGACAACCCTTGATTTGATGCCTTCTGCAACGAGCTTTTCATGAGCTTCAATACACATGGAAACTTCACTACCAGTTGCAATAAGAATTACATCTGGTTTGTTGCCCTTGGAAGCATCAGCAAGAATATAAGCGCCACGAGTAAGGCCGTTTGCAGATGAATATTTAGTGCGATCAAGTGTTGGTAAATCCTGACGGGTGAGAACCAGAACAATCGGTTCGTGTTTGATTGGCATTATAAAGCGCCAAGCTTCCACTACTTCATTGGAATCGCATGGGCGAATGGTTGTAAGACCAGGCATAGCACGCAACGAAGCCAAATGTTCGATGGGTTGATGGGTCGGGCCATCTTCGCCCACCCCAATGGAATCGTGAGTGAAGATGTAAAGAACAGGGATTTCCATGATCGAGCCAATACGGATCGAACCACGACCGTAATCACTGAAAATGAGGAAGCCCGAACCGTAGGTGCGTACCTTGCTAAGGTTCATACCGTTGAGAATAGCGCCCATCGCATGTTCGCGAATACCGAAGTGGAAGTTTCTCCCAAGGTAGTTGGTGGCTTCGAAATCGCCAGCAACTTCTTTACCGTCTTTCTTGAAGGTAAGTCTGGTTTTGGTGCTCGGTGCAAGATCTGCAGAACCACCGATAAGCCATGGTACATTAGGAGCAATTGCATTAAGGACTTCAGCGGAAGCAATACGCCCAGCTTTACCCTTGGCATCTGCAGGGTAAGTGGGGATATCTTTATCCCAGCCTTCAGGTAGTTCGCGTTTTTCCATCAATTCAAGTTGTTTTGCGAGTTCTGGGTGCACTTTCTTATATTCTTTGAATAACTTGTCCCAAGCTGCACTAGCGTCAGCACCTCGTTTGCCGAGAAGGTCTTGAAAGTGCTGGTAAACACCTTCTTGCACTTCAAAAGTTTTATCAGGGTCCATACCGTAGTTAATCTTGGCGCCCCGGATTGCAGCATCACCCAAAGGTTCGCCATGAGCTGAATGATGATCTTCTTTGCCGGGTACGCCCCAAGCAATTAAGCTGTCGATGATAACCAAGGTTGGTCTATCAGAAGTGTGGTGGAAACATTTGATACCACGCTCGATCATATCGAGATCATTGGCATTAGCAACACGGGTTACATTCCAGCCAAGACCGATAAAGCGAGTGGCAACATCTTCAGAAAAAGCAAGGCTAGTATGGCCTTCAATGGTGATACGATTGTTGTCGTAAATCCAGCAAAGATTGGAAAGCTTTAGATGGCCTGCAAGGGATGCAGCTTCATTGGAAATACCTTCCATCATGCAACCATCGCCGCAAATGGAATATACATTGTATTTGAAAAGTTCGAATCCTGGTCGATTGTAATAAGCAGCTAACCATCGCTCAGCCATAGCCATACCAACGGAGGTTGCAAGGCCTTGGCCTAAAGGTCCGGTGGTAGTTTCCACACCACTAGTCCAATGATATTCTGGATGGCCAGGGGTTTTGCTATCGAGTTGGCGGAAGTTTTTGATTGCATCCAGCGAGACAGCGGGTTCATTGATGATGGAGTAATTTTCACCAACAGTTTTAACGCCTGCAAGGTGGATCATGGAGTAAATAAGCATGGAAGCATGACCAGCTGAAAGAACAAAGCGATCGCGGTTGGGCCAGATAGGGTTAGCAGGATCAAAGTTTAAGAATTTCTGCCAAAGGGCATAAGCAAGAGGAGCTAAAGAAACCGGAGTTCCGGGGTGGCCTGAATTTGCTTTTTGTACAGCATCCATGGCTAAAGTTCGTATGGAGTTGATTGCTTTTTGTTCTGGTGTTTTATTTCGATCAGAATGAAGAATTTCAGTTGCCACTATATTAAAGCCCCCATTAGAAAATACTTGATACAAAAGTCGATATGCGACTAAAAGCCAATTTGGCTAAAGCTTAAACTAACGAACAAATATTTTATTACAAGTAAAAACCACAACGATTTAATAAGAAAAATGGATTAAGTGAAATGCGACATATTTGTCTCTAAATAACTTTGTTTTTTGATGGGTGTTATGCTCAGATTTGTAAATCATCGTGTTACTCCCTCCCATTTTGGTTTTATATGAAAGGAAATAACTTGAACAAGAATTTAGACCGCAGGAGTTTTATTGGAAAATCAAGCGCAATTGTCGCTGCTGCAGCCTTTACTGGAAATATTGTTGCGCAAGACGATGCAGGCTTTGTTCTTCCTAAACTCCCCTATGCATATGATGCTCTTGAACCTTTTATCGATGCCAAGACTGTCGAAATTCATTACGACAAACACCATCGCACTTACATATCTAATCTCAACAAACTGCTTGCAGGAAATAAAGATTTGATGAAGATGGATATTAATCAACTGGTTAGCAATATTTCCAAGGTGCCTGAAGCCATTAGGCAGGGTGTAACCAATAATGCAGGTGGGAATGCCAATCACATTTTGTATTGGGATGTCATGGGGCCAAAAGCAGGTGGAAACCCAACCGGTGCGATTGCCAAAGCTATTGATCAATCCTTCGAAAGCTTTGACAAGCTTAAAGAAAAAGTCAATCAGGCAGGTTTAACTCGCTTTGGTAGTGGTTGGTCATGGCTGGTTGTTGATGCAACCAAGAAGCTGCAAGTTATTAGCACTGCAAATCAGGATAGCCCCTTGATGACTGGGAATACCCCGATTCTTGGTATTGATGTTTGGGAACATGCCTATTATCTGAAATACCAAAACAAAAGGGCCGATTACTTGGCTGCTTGGTGGAATTTGGTTAATTGGAAGGCTGTTTCAGATCGCTTTGGCGCTGCGATTTCCTAGAGCTAAGCTTCTTTAAAAAGCTATTATGTAAAGAAAAGTGGGGAGGTACTTAGGTGTACTTCCCTATTTTTATCTTGAGCCCGCAGGCTGTCGCAATGCCCTCATCGATTCCCATTGCTCAGGCGACATCACCACTTCTCTCGCTGAACTACCGTTGTAAGTGCCTACAATCCCATCTTCAGCCATGAAATCGATGAGCCTTGCAGCCCTGCCGTACCCAACCCCCAAAGATCGTTGAAGTAATGAGACGCTGCCTCTGCCTTCACGAATTACAACTTCAACAGCAGCTTCGTATAAATCATCACGAGACCTGAGCTTTTCAGCAAGATCCTTGGAAGCTGAATCATCCTCTTTAGTTTCAAGTTGCATAAGTTCTTGTGCATAGCAAGGATCGCCTTCAAGATTTTCAACGATGTTGCTGATTTCTCGATCGCTCGCAAAAGTGCCCTGAGCCCGAACAAGGATGCTAGTACCTGGTGGAAGAAATAGCATATCCCCTTTGCCAAGAAGTTTGTCTGCGCCCATTTCATCAAGCACAACTCTGGAATCGGATTTGTTGACAACTTTGAAACAAATTCTTGCAGGCATGTTGGATTTAATAAGGCCAGTGATAACATCGACCGTAGGTTTTTGAGTAGCAACGATTAGATGGATGCCCGCGGCTCTGGATTTTTGAGCAAGCCTGATGATATGGGTTTCGACTTCCTTTTTCATCGTCATCATCAGGTCGGCCATTTCGTCGATAAAGATTACGATATACGGCATTTTGGCTGGTATTTTGCTGCGATCCTCGCCCTCTGCGGGTTCAACTCTACGAATGACTTCATCCCCACCAAGTTCGTTGTAGCTGGCGATATTTCGAACCTTGGCGCGCCTTAGCAGTTCGTATCTTTCTTCCATTTTTTCAACAGCCCACGAAAGGATTGCTTCCGCCTTCTTCATGTCGTGAACCACGGGATGCATCATGTGGGGGATTTTTGTGAAGTTGCTAAGTTCAACAACTTTCGGATCGATCATGATCATCTTGATTTCATCGGGAGTACGAGTCATCAGCATGCTTAAGATGATGGTGTTCATACAAACGGATTTACCGGTGCCTGTGCTACCAGCGATGAGAAGGTGAGGCATATCTGCAAGGTCGTAAACCAAGGGCCTGCCTTCAGAATCTTTACCTAAGAATAGAGGTATCTTTAAACTCTTAAGTCTAGGACCGGTGGATTGTAAAACTTCCTTAAGTCGTACTTCGGCCCGTATTTCGTTGGGGATTTCTACGCCAACGGTGTTTTTTCCTGGTATGGGCGCAACGATTCTTACACTCGGGACTTTTAAGTTGAGAGAGATATCATCGTTCAACCTGGTAACCTTGTTGACTCGCAAACCGGTTTCGAGTGCCAGTTCGAACTGGGTTATCACAGGCCCGGTATTAATACCTACAACTTTGATGTTAAGCCCGAAATCTAAAAAGGTTTTTTCAAGCAGGACGGCCCTATCTCGTAAATCCTGCTCCTGTGTATTTACAGCAAGGGGCTTTGGATCTTCAAGCAAGCTCATCGGGGGCAGTTCGTATTTTTCTGAAGTGGTATTCACTAGCAATGCGGCTGCAGTTTTGTTCTCTTGCTTGGCGTTGAATTTTTCATGATGGAATATAGGTATACCATCCTCAACTTTATTCTGATTTTTGACTCTGGGTTTAACTGCGGGCTTTTCTATTACAAACACTTTGCTTTCAGTATTGCTTGCATCGATTTGATTTTCTGCTTTGATTGGGATTAATTGCTTAGAAAGCTGCAAAATACTGCCTAATAGTCGAGTAATAGAAACTAGCAACTTTAGCAGATTAGTTAAAGCAAATCGTAATCCAATTCCCAAGGTATTCCAAACAGCGGGTAATGCCAAAAAAGATGCAGCTAGTGCAACGACTATGGCAATGGGCATGATCATCCATTCAGGAATGATGTTTCTTGATTCTAAAAATAGTAATGAGCCGAGACTGCCCCCAGAACCTGCAGGTGAAACCAGAGGAAGGAATTCTTGATTCATGGTTGCAATAACGGAAGCAGCAGGAATTAAAGTAAGCCATCCTGCAAGGCGGAGTATCCAAGTAAAAGGGTGATTTCGAAGTAATAGGCCAAATACAAGGGTGAACCATGTGCCTAAAATGAAAAAAGAAGAAAGGCCTAAGAATCTAAAGAAGGTGGATGATATCCAAGTTCCCATAGAACCTAATGGGTTTTTGGAAGTGGCGCCGGGAAGTTCATACTGGGTGGGAAAAGAGGGGTCTTGGCCAAGCATTGCAATGCCCAGAGCAAAGCCAAAAAACAGCATCCCAGTGGCTACAGCGTCCCAAAACCAATTTCTTGGTGAAGAAGGTTCAACTGTTTTTTTGGTTGCAAAGAACAAGTTTCGGCCTTGAAGTAGGACATTGTAATGGAAACAAAAATAGAGAAAGAATCGCTATGTCGCACCATCTCCATTAAAACTTTAGCTTAAAGAGAGAAAAAAATGATAAAGGTTGGACTATTTGAACCGGAAATTCCGCCCAATACGGGCAACATAGCACGATTATGCGGGGCAGTAGGGGCACCTTTGCACCTTATTGGGCGGTTGGGGTTCCGGATTGATGATAAATCCTTGCAACGGGCGGGCCTCGATTATTGGGATGCTGTTTCTATTCATACCCACAATACTCTTGAGGAATATGAAAAAATCGTGCCGCCAGGCAGGTTGTTTTGCTTTTCCAGCAGAGCCACAACGCCCTTTACTCAAGTTCGTTTCCAACCAGGAGATGGCCTTCTCTTTGGGCCTGAATCGCAAGGTTTGCCCAATTGGATTCTCGATAAGTATGTATCTAACCAAATTCTGATTCCGATGCCCGGCTCTCATTCCATCCGAAGTTTAAACTTGGCAACTTCGGTCGGGGTTGCCGTTTATGAGTGTTTGCGCCAATTGCACGGCTGGTAAGAATTATTGCTTATCGGTTATGGGAAGACTTAGTGCAGTAGGAGGAAAATCCATGACGATAAAGTTGTAAGACGAAAAGTTTTACAATTTTGCGGGGGTCGGAATGGAATCCGTAATTACGCTGCCTAATCTCGACAATATTAAAGCTCACATACACGAAAAATTGTGCACTAGGGAAAATCTTGATCCGAGTTCATCGCCATTAAAAATCAACAAAATAACTCGGTCGGGCAAGATGTGCGGATTGTTCTTTGAAATTAAAGGCCCAAGGATGGTTCGTTGTTATGCACTATGGGCGGGTGATGAAGAACGAATTTTATTTTACGATTCAGCAGGTCAACGGTTTGCGGAAACCAAGGTTCATGAAGGACCCGATTTACGAAGAATTGCAGCTTAACCTTTTTAAACGAAATCCAACACATGCCATATCAACCCATTCTTGGTACGCTTGCTTATGTCTTATCGAAAGATAAAAATAAGGTTTTAATGATCCACCGTAATAAAAATCCGGAGGATCATCACTATGGTAAATACAACGGAATCGGTGGCAAACTTGAACCCTACGAGGATGTTTTAAGCGGGTGTAAGCGTGAAATCTGGGAAGAAGCAGGAATCGAATGCCGTGACATTTCTTTGCGAGGCACAATAAGTTGGCCGGGATTTGGGAAACAGGGCGAACCTTGGTTCGGTTTTATCTTTATTGTTAATGAATGGTCGGGCGATGTTGTTACAGATAATCCCGAGGGCACGCTTGAGTGGGTTGCGATTGGCGATGTTTTGAACAAGAATTTGTGGGAAGGTGATAAATATTTCATCCCTTTTGTTTTTGATGCGAATAAAAAGCTATTTCATGGCGTGATGCCTTATCATGAAGGCAAACCCACCTCCTGGGACTATCAGTTCGGGAGTTAAATCGACCTCTTTTTCTTAAATTAAACCCTGTAATTTCCTTCTATAAGTTGTCTGCTTGACTTAAAACAGTTAGAATTGACACTTGGTGAGGAAAATTAATTAAGGGGTTATTGATAATGAGTGAAAATTCTGGCAGCGATCGATGGAAATCTCTTGCAGACGATCTAGGCCTGCCACCTGAAAAACCGGTTTCAGATGCGGGTGTTAAAAGCTCTGGAAATGCGCATCATGCCGGGTCAGAGCAAGATTCTTTACCTGATGAAGATTTTTTGACATTTAGCAAACCAGTGCAGCGCCATTCTGAACCGTCCAAAGTTCCCGCAGTAAAAACATTTCCCGTGCCCAAGGTGGAACCGCGCCCTCAACCGCAAGAGACTTTCGCCAACCCCGATGAGATTCTAGATGTAACTTTTGGCTCGCACCGTGCACAGGAACAAACGCAGACAAATAAAGTTCAGATCGATAGGCCAATGGTTGATGCAGATGAAAGTTCGACGGGGAACTTACAACCAGAAACATCAGGCGAGCGATCAACGGAATCGGATCGAGGTCGAGGTGGGAGGGGGCGTGATCAGGATAGAGGAGGTCGTGGCGGTCGAGGTCGAGGCCGTGGACGAGAAGATAATCGCAATTCCAATCAGAATAGAAATAATCCGGGCACTAATACGGATAATGAACGGCAGAGTCGTGGCAGCGAAGTAGAAATGCCCCCTGCAAAAGTGCAACCAGCACCTGTACGAAACGAAAGGGCAGCACCAGTTACTTTTGGCCAAGGGCCTGATTCCCGAACAGCAAACGCAGATGATGAAATATTATCTGGGCCCGAATCGTATGGCTCACATCATCCAGAACAAGATGGTGAAATCGACGAGATCGATCTTAGCACCTGGAGTGTTCCCTCATGGGAGGAGCTGATAGCTTCACTTTACAAACCCTAGTGGAATCAAGGAGTGATAGGGAATGGCAGATGCAGTGATTGATATAGTTGGCCCTGATTCACTTCCTGTAATAGTGAAGTTGTATAACCATATATTTCGTCCTGTGCGAGAGATAAGCGGGTTTCGCAGAAGGTATCAAGGGCGTCACAATGTACTACAAATGATTGCACGGGTCGGTGATGAGCCTGTGGGTTTTTTTGTAGGCTTTGAGCTAAAACCTTCGATTTTCTTTACTTGGTTTTATGGGGTGGTTCCGGAATATCGAAGAATGGGGATTGCTTCTCAACTGATGGAAGCGGTTCATGATTGGGTGCGCGAGCAGAAGTATGATTCGGTTCGGTTTGAATGTCATAACCAGCACCGCCCAATTTTGCATCTTGGAATAGCCAAGGAATATGACATCGTGGGTATTCGCTGGGATCCGGATCGTGGGACCAATCTGTTATTATTTCAAAAAGACTTTTTCCATCATTGAGAAGTTGCTACTTCAGTTAGCAGCATTAATATCTAAAAAATTCTTGAGAAGCTTGGGGCCCTCAAGCGAAAGAAAGCTTTCGGGGTGAAATTGCACGCCATGAAGTTCCCACGATTTGTGGCGCACACCCATGATCTCGCCTTCAGATGTCCAAGCCGAGATTTCGAAATCAGGATTGGTGAAAGTTTCTTTTTTGATGACAAGGCTGTGGTATCTGGTTGCATCGAATGGGTTTTGAAGGCCTTTGAAAACTCCTTTGTTATCATGATGGATGGGCGAGATTTTGCCATGCATGATACGGCTATTTCGAATCACTTCACCGCCAAAGGTATGTCCGATACACTTTCGAATGGGTTTTGAAGGCCTTTGAAAACACCTTTGTTATCATGATGGATGGGCGAGATTTTGCCATGCATGATACGGCTATTTCGAATCACTTCACCGCCGAAGGTATGTCCGATACATTGATGGCCAAGGCAAACGCCAAGAATAGGAAGTTGGCTGGCAAAAGTTTTTAGAACTTCGTTTGAAATACCAGCTTCTTTGGGGGTGCATGGGCCGGGAGAGATAATTATTTTTGCAGGGGCCAGCGTTTTAATCGTCTCGACATTAATTTGATCGTTACGAAAAACTCGGATATCTAAAGACGCATCGATTTCTCCGAGCCTTTGTACAAGGTTGTAAGTGAAGGAATCGTAGTTGTCGATGACAAGAATCATACTTGCTCCGGGGCGAGGTTCAGAAATCAGGCGGGCCTATTTTCTGGCGGTGGCTCGAAATTTAAGCGCTTTATGAAGCTCGCTGCTTCTTCTGCTGCCTTGAGTCTGTCCATTCCAGCGTCAGCGATCTCAACTGATAAAGGCCCATCATATTGAATAGTATTTAAAGTACGGAAAATGCTTTCCCAATCGATATGCCCATGGCCTGGGCAGCGAAATTCCCAACCTCGCCTGGGATCGCCCACAGGCAGGCAACCATTTAATAGCCCATTTCTACCGCTTAGGCGAACCGCAATATCTTTCAGATGCACATTAAAAATGCGATCTGGGAAGCGGAGTAAAAATTCGCAAGGATCAATGCCCATCCAGTAAAGTTGCGCGGGATCGAAGGTAAATCCAAATTCTTCGCGGTTGTCGAGTGAAGAAAGGGCTCTTTCTGCACTGGGAATATCAAAGGCCATTTGGCCGGCATGAACTTCGTAGGCGTATTTTACACCAGCGCCTTGAAAGTTATCAAGTATGGGGTGAAGTTTTTCAGCGAAGAGTTGGAAGGCTTCTTCGATCTCGGCTTGGTTGGGTTGGGGGTACCCGGTAATGCGATTCCAAATAGGAGAGCCACTAAAGCCGGAGATGATGGGGACGCCCATTTTTTGTGCGGCATTTGCAGCAAGGCTTAGTGCTTCGCTGGTTCTTTCGCGAATACTATCGGGGTCGCCATCGGCCCAGATTTCTTCGGGTAAAATGCGTTGCAGAACAGAATCAGCGGGGTCGCAAAGTGCCTGGCTGATGCGGTGCATGCTTAAAACGGGGATGGACATTTCGAAACGAGAAAGCAGATCGAGGCTTTCTTGAAGTTTTGAATCATCGGCTTGGGATTGCCAAACATCAAAATGCTTGCCCCAAGAGCATAATTCGAAACCTTGGTAGCCCCATTCCGCAGATAAGCCCGCAAGTTCATCCAAGGGAACATCGGCCCACGACCCGCTGTGTAAGATGATTGGCCTAGTCATGGTGTATTGGCATCCTTACCTTTAAATGTTTAGCCCAGCAATAATGCCGGGCAGATCTGGGTAACCATTAAATTTTATCATCAGAGGGATCGACTTTTTGTTGTGGTGCTTCCACCACGGGTAACGATCTTGATTTGGTTATGGTAGCCTCGGGTGCAGCAGTGGGGGCATTGGACTCAGGTTTTTGCAGGACCGAGGTAAACTGATCTTCTTCTTCATCCTCAATGTGAAGCTCGTTGATTTCGTTATTATCAAGATCTTTTCTAAGGAGTAAAAAGATGAAGGTGGCGGAGCACCAGAAATAGCTGTATCCGAACCCCACGACGAAAGTGAAGCTCGTTGATTTCGTTATTATCAAGATCTTTTCTAAGCAGTAAAAAGATGAAGGTGGCGGAGCACCAGAAATAGCTGTATCCGAACCCCACGACGAGGAGGAAAAATCCACCTAGCCAAATTGCAACAAGGCCTGCGCCAATGATATTCCACCAAACCAGAGATTCTTTTTTGCTGCGTGTTTCAGAATCGAAACCTAGGTACTTGCGATAGGCTTTTTGATCTACTTTCCCATCGACGACAATATTTTCGCCATCTACCTTGGCCCCTTGGAGCAGCAGTTCGCGCCACCCAAACGAGGTGGGGGCGTAAATAAACAGGTATTCTGGGGAACGATTTGCAGATTGAATGAAAGGGGTGCTAGCGACCGACCACTTGGCAAGGTAAACGCCAAAGGAAGCCATGAACCCAATGAAAAATACAACAATGATTCCATAACTTACTGCAAGCAGATTGTAGGCGATATAGTTCCAAGCTCGGGTGTAAAGATACTGAATGCCCCTGCTGAAACTTTCCCAACTATCGAGGCCTTCAGCACTAACGGTTGCAACCATGAGAGGCCAGCCTAAAAGGCCAACTAGAACGAGGGCCATGATGAGGCCAAGGCCCATGAAAACGCCCCAGAACAGGCCGCTAATGAAGATATCGCCGAGAACTGGAATCATCCCTAAGAGTGAGAAAACCATAATGACGAGGAAAAGAAAGATAGCGATCATGGGGCAAAAAAGTGGAGCAGAGATAAAGTTAGCCATATTTTCTCGGGCATACTTTAATGCACCTAAAGCCCCAATGTTTTCATTGCGAGCAATTTGAACGACTACAATTCTTGAAATTGCGCCACCAAAGAAAGACCAAACAGCGATCACCCATGTGAGTGAAAAAAAGAAGTAAAGCCTCTGAGAGAAAGTTGCTTCGGGTTGGATAAGTAAAAGCGCAGGTCGAATGACTTTTACAAGGGGCTCGATTAAAACAGGAACTTCTTGGATGATTACCCAGTCCCAAAATCTGCCTACACTCCAGGGAATGCCACTTTGGCCAGTTGCAAGAAGGTAAGGATTTGGCCCGCGCTCTTCAAACCAAGGCCAGGTTGTTAACAGTCCTTTAGGTTTGCTGGTGCCAAGAAAAGTCATCACATGATCAATGCGCTCTTTGCTTATTTTACCTTCGTTCACTAGAAGAGAGGTTTTTAGTCCAACTCCTAATTCATTTTGATTAAGATTTGCATCTTTTAAAGTTGTGAGTTCTTCTTCAGTTTCTACAAGATCTTCGAGTTCAAAGGATTGATAAAAGCCACCTACTCCAGCAGCTTGATGCATCAGGTTCCATGTTTCCCGGTCCTTTTTAAATGTTGACCAAGGATTCGCAGACTTAGCATAAAGAGTGGCAGACCATTGCGGGGGTTTTGCATCATATCCCAAGGTGAAAATTAGTGAAAGCACCCACCATCCGGTTGCAGTCGTAAGAATGCCCAATGCTGCGAGTAATAGTTTTGAAGTGTCAAATGCCAGCGAAAAAGAGCGAAAGATTACCAGCCACGGTAGGATCTGGGTTATATCTTGAGCAGGTTGTGGCTCATTTTTCATAAGAACTCCTTTAATTATTGCAGCAAATTGATTCACTGATTGTTTTTACTTTAAAGCTTTTTAGCACTTTAAAGCTTTTTACCATCAGGGGCAATTATAAAGGTAGTTTTCAGAATGGCAAACAATTAAGGCCGGCAGGTTTCCCTGTCGGCCTTTAAAAGTAATCTTTAGGTTGGCTTAGAACACGAGGGCAACACCTGCGTTAAAGCCGTCTAGGATTCGGAAGGTGCTAGTGTAAGTCGGGTCTAAGCCGCCCCAACTAAAATTCACTGGGTTTGGTGAAGATATGGTGTTAAAGAACATCATGACATCGTAGTTGACGCGGAATTCAATCCCTTCAACTGGGTACCATGCCATGCCAACGGTCGGTTGAATTTCTGGAACAATGGTGTAAACAGTTTTGGATCGTTTACTAATAGGCGTAGCATTTTTAACTTCGTTGAATTCGTATTTAGCTCTTTCCTTTACAATATTCATGAAAAGTGCAGCCTGAAGGTCAACTTGTGCTGTAAAACCATGCCCCAAATACCATTCCTGGCCAAACCCCGCATGAACACCATACATACGATTAGATACGATATTGGTGTAAGCTGCGGCATCTAGATTATTCCCCTCACCATAAAGATTCAAATCTGTGGCTATCCACTTGAATCGTTCCCATACCCATACAAACCTAGGCCCTACCATTGCGGTTAATCGATAGTCATCAGTTTCGTAGACGGGTTTGCGGTAGGACATTTCGACCTGTTGAAATCTTTGGGTAAATTCCAGAGTCATGAAGTCTGCGGCATTCCAGATGCCGTAGCCAGCAAAAGGAGTCTGGAACCCTTCTAATGCTACCGGACCTGCTGTACCATTGGCAGTCTGGACATTTACTGTAGGAACAGTTCCGCCCTGAGCTTTTACCGATTTTGCAAGCACCGGATCTGCGAAGGCAAAAATGTCATTTAGTGGACCTGCGTATTGGCTTGGATAGCCATAAACGGGGGAAGAAATATAACCATCGGCACCGTTGGCGCTGATATTCAAATTAGGTGGAATAAGACTTGCAGTGCTGGCATAATTTGCCTTTGCAAGCCAAAGGTAACTCATCGTAAGTGAGGACTCATCTGCAAATTTCCAACCACCTTCGATTTTAAAGCCTGGCATGTAAGTGCTTGGCCCGGATACCGAACTTGTGTTTAGGGCATCGGACATGCTTCCGATGAAATCTCTATTTAAAGCATCCGTTGCTACTATAGTTGAGGCAGCCCCGGTACCTGATATGGCTTGAGGCCCGAGGTTGGTTCCATCGATGGCATAAAAACCGCGATAAGCCACTGTCTGGCTTTTCAATGGGTTCGTTTGCCTGTACATGGAATAGGAACCGGAAATAAAGAATCCGCCAGCGTCTGGTCTAGCGTGGTACAAAGGCAAGGGAAGGTTTGGTTCTCCCGAAGCAAGGTCTTGTGCAAATATAATTGGTGTACTTGTTGCTAGCCAGCCAGCCAATAAAGCTGCCGCTCCGCGCATTAATTTCTTCATAGCCCCCATCTCCTTCTACATAATTAAAGGGCATAGCCTTTAATTTAACCCGAAGTCGGTACTTAAGCATGGCGCTTCCCCCTGCCATGCATTAGCAAGAACAGCACGGCCCCGAGAAATCTCCCGCTAGGGCAATAAACGCTGCCTTGTGAGTGCGCATGTATAAAGTGCTTTGATTTTGTGTCAATAGAAACTATTAGGTTTTTTAAAACAAAGTTCTTGGATTTTGTTGGTTTCTTGTAAGTTGTTTTAGAGCTATATCTTACGGCTTATTTTGGTGCGTTTTTTGAGTCTTGCATGACCGCGTTGGTAATATTTAAGTGAGCATTTAGAAGGATAAACAAGAAAAATATTTAAGTAAAAACGCAATTAATATCTCTTAGTGCATTAAATTGATGTTATAATAAAATAGCAGTGTTTGATCTGCATGGGGCAAATAAGGAGTGATTTAAAATGATTAAGATGAAAAGCTTATTTACATTTAGCTTGGGACTAATGATACCCGTGGGCCTTCTGGTCTCCCCAGACACGATCTTTGCGCAAAAATACAGGGTTATTTTGCCCCCAAGGCCACAGCAACCCCCTGCCTTGAATAATACTGTTCAATCTCAAATAGCTAATCAAAATGTTGGCTTTAATACCTCTAGCTCCATTACTGGCGGTGGTGGCGGTGGATTTGGCCAAGGTGGCGGCGGTTTTCAAGCAAATTCTGGCGGAATTCAAGGCACCGGGCAAGTGACTCAAAACAATACTCCCGGATCTCAGCTTTCATTCCTTTACCAATTGCCAACTGCTACGCAGTTTCAGCCCGGTGGTGGTGGGTTTGGTCAGGCAGGCGGCGGCGGTGGATTCGGCCAAGGTGCAGGCGCACAAGGTGGTGGTGGATTCGGTCAAAACGCAGGTGGCGGTGGATTTGGTCAGGGTGGCGGCGGTGGTGGATTTGGTCAAGGTGGTGGTGGATTTGGTCAAGGTGGTGGTGGATTTGGTCAAGGTGGTGGTGGATTTGGTCAAGGTGGTGGTGGATTTGGCCAAGGCGGCGGTGGCGGTGGCGGTTCTAGCGGACAAGCGATTGGGATGAATAATCCATTTTATTCTATGGCAATGCAAGGCATTATGTCTGGAGTTGGTGGTTCGGCTTTTCAAAGCGGTGGTGGCGGAAATATGGGTGGCCAAAATAATAGGGGCGGTGGTGGTGGCCAGTTTGGTGGCGGCGGATTTGGTCAGGGTGGTGGTCAGTTTGGTGGCGGCGGATTTGGTCAGGGCGGTGGTCAGTTTGGTGGCGGCGGTTTCGGTCAGGGTGGTGGTGGCAACAGAGGCGGCGGTCAGTTCGGTGGTGGTGGCTTTGGTGGTAAAGGCGGCTTTGGTAACGGGGCCAATGGTTTGTAAATCACTTTAACATTACATTAAACCCACTAGCAGTTTCATTGTGCTAGTGGGTTTATTTTTTAACTTACCTTTATTGATTACCATTCAACATTATTTAATCGCGACCCTAGTATCAGCCCTAATTGCGCTTCAAAAACCTAACGGTGAAATCCTTGCAGCCCAATAGCAATATGGTTCCCTTATCGTTCCCTGTAATGCAATTCACCTCAGACCCTAGTTGGCTAAAAATGTCTGTTTTGCTTTTCGTATTTAAATCGAACTTAAATGGCTTACCTTTCTTGTATATACTCATTGCAAGCTGTTTCTTTCGGGCCTATAATTAAATTCCTGCTTGTTTTGGCATGTAAACAGTACTTCAAACTTGATTAAGATAATCATTCACTCCATTACCCCGAGAAGATCTTTGAAATACGCCATGATTATTACTTTCCTTGCGAGCTTTCTAACCTCAGGGGTTAATGCGCAAGAGGATCATGCGCTTTTTTTTAAGTCTTATTGCTTGCGTTGCCATGATGCAAATAAACAGAAGGGCGAATTCCGTCTCGATACCCTCTCCACAGACTTTTCTGATATTTCGGTAGCGCAGCGCTGGGGCGAAGTTTTGTTCCGCATGAATTCAGGAGAGATGCCCCCTAAAAAGGAACCACAACCCAAGGCCGATGAGCTTGGCAAAGCAGTGGATTGGCTATCAGCCAAAATCAAGCAGGGCGAGGCGACCCGAATGGCTAAGCGTGGCCCTGTATCTCATTACCGATTAAGCCGTGATGAATATGGCTATTCCATTTATGATTTGCTTGGCGTTTATTATGATGTGAATCTTCCCGGAGCCTTTAATGAAGATCCCCGCTGGCATGGTTTCAACCGCATCGGTTCCATGCTTTCGCTTTCTCCTTCCCATGTTGATCGATATTTTAAAGCTGCTGAAACTGTGCTTGAAAGGGGTTTTCCTCTTAAAGAACCAGTTTCTACCAAAGGTCGTAGTGAGCCCACTGCTGGCAATCGTTGGTTGCTTTTTCCCGGGATTCATCGTGGTAATATCCGTGCAAGTGCTCCTGGCCTTTATCGCATCCGTGTTCAAGTTAGCGCCCTGCCTTCTTTTAAAGGAAGACTTCCTCATCTTTCGCTTTGGCATCAGGGTTTAAAAAAATCCATAGTTGGTCAGGATGTAATCGCAGCAGAGAATAAACCAACCATCGTTGAGATAGAAGCATTTCTACCTGAAGGTAGTTTTGATCTTACAAACGAAGTTCCCGGAATGTTGTCCGATGGGCATACTCTTAGCCTTACGGATGCGCCTTTTGTAAGCACTAAGGAAATGCAATCCACTCGGCCCCAGAGTTACAAGCTGTTTGATGAACAGGGCCGTTCGATATTTCCATTATTGATTGTGGACTGGGTTGAATTGGAAGGCCCGATTTTATTGGATGCGGATCGTAAGAAACGCGAAGGAATGATCCCTGCAAAAGAAGGCGACTTGGCGGAAGCGCAAAAGTGTTTGAATTATTTCGCATCCAAAGCTTGGAGGCGACCTGCTAAAGAAGATGAAATCAAGCGCCTGATGAAAGTTATTGCAGATGAAATAGCTGCAGGTGAAAAGTTTCGCTCCGCATACATGGCTTCCATGGTGGGAGTACTTACTTCCAAAAACTTTTACTATCTCGAAGAAGGTTCTCCCTTAAAGAAGCTTCCAAAGGTTAACGATTGGGAACTAGCTTCACGCCTTTCGTATTTCTTGTGGGGCTCAATCCCTGATGA
>Ga0194050_1000025_pt1 | contig 41910 bp, 46 predicted proteins | sample SepL2310m_MetaG_FD_148657 | JGI IMG/M metagenome (GOLD analysis project Ga0194050, IMG submission 148657) | Anoxic zone freshwater microbial communities from boreal shield lake in IISD Experimental Lakes Area, Ontario, Canada - Sep2016-L239-10m | ecosystem: Environmental > Aquatic > Freshwater >...
ATCAAGGTGGATCGTGGCCAGGGCCATCTCAATCACCAGATATTGGTCCAATCTCAAACAACGGCCTACCCGTTCTTTCTGGCGGCACTTACTTGGGCTGGAAGAGTCCAGATATTTTGACGCCAATTGCTGAAAAACACTGGTTTTTCATCTCTGATGTGGCTGCGATTATCCGTGGCTTAACTGGAGATCTTTCATATGTGACTGTTATTGCAGTTGCGATAGTCCCAATCTCATTCTTTATTCTTTGGAAAACATCTTTCGGCCTTCGACTACGCAGCGCTGGTGAGGCACCAATTGCTGCTGAGTCATTAGGCGTAAATGTTTTCTTGATGAAGTATTCAGGTGTTCTCATCTCAGGTGGTTTAGCGGGGTTAGGTGGTGGATTCTTAGCAATTGTTGCGGCAAATCACTATCAAGAAAACCAAGTTGCTGGACGCGGTTACATCGGTCTTGCTGCACTGCTTTTTGGTAATTATCGTCCAGGTGGAATTCTGATGGGTGCTGGTTTGTTTGGTTTTGCTGATGCGCTTCAGTTACGCGATTCAGCGGCGATCCATGCCCTGATTCTTTTGATCGTTGTCATTCTTGCCTACCTTGTTTATCGCGATGTGCGTAAAGGTAAATATCTTTCTGCATCAATTAGTGGGGTAATGTCAGCTGGCTTCATGTGGTTCTTCTTAGCCGTCGATGTTCTACCAGGTCAGTTAGTGACAATGACACCATACATCGCAACGCTTCTAGTGATGTCACTTGCATCCCAGCGACTTCGAATGCCAGCAGCTGACGGTATGCCATACCGTCGCGGGGGATTGCAATGAGCACAATAGATTGGGATGCGCTGCACACTGCTGCAGTAGCAGCAATGAAAACTGCCTATGCCCCTTATTCAAAGTTTCCTGTTGGTGTTGCAGCGTTAGTAGATGATGGGCGAATTGTCTCAGGATGTAATGTTGAAAATGCTAGCTATGGCTTGGGACTTTGTGCTGAGTGCGGCTTAGTCTCAAATCTGATTGCCACAGGTGGTGGACGTTTAGTCGCAATCTCATGTGTTGATGGACAGGGAAATCACTTGGCGCCATGTGGACGATGCCGCCAACTTCTATTTGAGCATGGTGGATCTAATGCGCTTTTAATGACCGATGATGGGCCTCAGACAATGGCGGCGATGTTGCCTTGGGCTTTTGGTCCTGATGATTTAGACCGCAACGAGCGCTAAATGTCGCAGGTTGAGGCATTCTCAGCAGCTGAAGTAATCGCTGCAAAACGTGATCGACATTCATTAACTGACCCACAAATCGATTGGGTAATCGATGCATACACTCGCGGAGCAGTAGCAGATGAACAAATGTCTGCGCTTTTAATGGCAATTTTGCTTAACGGTATGGAATCTCGAGAGATCTCTCGATGGACCGACGCAATGATCAACAGCGGTGAGCGCATGAGTTGGTCTGCATTAACGAGACCAACAGTTGATAAGCATTCAACAGGTGGAGTGGGAGACAAAATTACTTTACCGCTAGCCCCACTAGTTGCAGCTTGCGGTGCTGCAGTTCCTCAACTATCTGGTCGAGGTCTTGGCCATACTGGTGGAACTCTAGACAAGTTGGAATCAATTCCTGGCTGGCGTGCATCGTTATCAAATGAAGAGATGCTTAAAGTATTGCAAAATTGCGGGGCAGTTATTTGCGCAGCTGGGGCTGGATTAGCACCAGCAGATAAGAAGTTGTATGCACTGCGGGATGTGACCGCGACGGTGGAGGCTATTCCACTGATTGCATCATCGATTATGAGTAAGAAGATCGCTGAAGGAACAAGTGCGCTAGTGCTAGATGTTAAGACTGGTGCTGGTGCATTCATGAGTGATCCGCAAAAGGCTAAAGAGTTGGCACATGTAATGGTGGGGCTTGGAAAACGTGCTGGGGTTAAAACCATTGCACTTGTAACAGCAATGGATATTCCGTTGGGCTTAACTGCAGGAAATGCTTTAGAGGTTCGTGAATCTGTAGAAGTATTGGCAGGTGGTGGACCAGCCGATGTCATCGAACTGACCGTTCTACTTGCGCGCGAGATGTTAGAAATAGTCGGTATTACTAACGTTGATCCAGCTGATATGTTGAAAAATGGAAAAGCAATGGATGTGTGGCGCCAAATGATTAGCGCTCAGGGTGGAGATCCTGATGCAAAACTTCCAACGGCAAAAGAAAATTTAGTTATTACGGCGCCATCGAGTGGAACAATTCTTTCAATGGATGCAATGAAGGTGGGGATGGCTGCCTGGCGTTTAGGTGCAGGCCGATCACGCCAAGGCGAGGCAGTTCAGGCCGGGGCTGGAATCCAGATTCACGCTAAACCGGGAGATGTTGTTGCCGCCGGAGCACCGCTCTATACATTGCACACCGATACTCCAGCAGCCTTTACCCGAGCGCAGGAATCGCTTACTAATTCAGTAACTATTGGCGATTTACCAAAGGATGGAAAAATAGATAGATTGCCACTAGTAGTCGAACGAATTACGGATTGAGAGCCTTCAGTTGAGCCTTACGAGTAAGCCCTCACCAGCGCAGATCAAGCGAGTTCCCAAAGTGCTACTGCACGACCATCTAGATGGTGGACTACGACCACAAACAATTATTGATATCGCAGGGGAAATTGGTTACACCGCACTTCCAACTCATAATGCTACAGAACTTGCAACATGGTTTCGTGAATCATGTGATTCAGGTTCTTTAGTTCGCTACTTAGAAACCTTTTCGCACACAATCGCAGTGATGCAACGACGTGAAGACATTATTCGAGTTGCCCGTGAGTGCGCATTAGATTTGGCGCGAGATGGTGTTGTCTATGCTGAAGTTCGTGGCGCACCGGAGCTCTTCACAGAAAAAAGCTTATCTATGGCCGATGTTGTTGATGCAACTATTGAAGGTTATAAGCAAGGCATGGCAGAGGCAAAAGCTGAAGGTCATGAGATTCATGTCTTTTCATTGCTCTGCGGAATGCGCCAGAATAAACTTTCACAAGAAGTTGCAGAATTAGTGGTCAAGTATCGTGACAAAGGTGTTGTTGGCTTTGATATTGCAGGTCCAGAAGATGGTTTTCCACCAAGTGATCAGAAAGAAACTTTTGATTACTTGCGCAAGGAGGATGCTCACTTCACGATTCATGCTGGTGAGGCATATGGACTACCTTCTATTTGGGAAGCAATTCAACTTTGCGGTGCTGAGCGCTTAGGCCATGGAGTTCGCATCATCGATGACATTGATTTCTCAGGCCCAGAGCCAAAGCTAGGACAACTCGCTTCCTACGTTCGAGATCGCAGAATTCCACTTGAACTATGTCCCACTTCTAATCTTCAAACAGGGGCAGCAAAGAGCTATGCCGAGCATCCCATCGGAGCCTTGGCCCGCTTGCGCTTTAGAGTCACTCTCAATACTGATAACCGCTTGATGAGTCAGACTTCAATGTCATTTGAGATGGAAGAAGCAGTAAAGGCATTTGGCTGGGATTTTGCAGAGCTCCAGCGCATCACAATTAATGCGATGAAAAGCGCGTTTATTCCATATCCAGAGCGTTTAAAGATTATTGATGGAGTAATTAAACCTGGCTATGCGAAAATCTCTGCTGAGTGATGATTGATTTCAATAATCCTACTTTTGTTGCCGACCCCTACGAGCAGTTAAAGGCTCTTCGTGAGATTGGCAAACCTGTCTGGCATGAGGGGATGCAGGTATTTCTTGCAGCACGCCACAGTGATGCAAATGACGTCTTTAGAAATAAGTCATTAGGTCGTATTTTCACAGACAAGAGCCCAGAATTTGAGTGGGAAACTTTCAACTGGCTTCACTCAGACTCAATTTTAGATAGCGAACCACCTAAGCACACACGCTTGCGATCATTGGTCGCAAAGGCATTTAACCGAAACAAGATTGAAGGTATGCGACCTGCGGTAGAGCGGATTACGCAACAGCTTTTGGATGCAATCGATGAGAAAGTTAAATCGGGAGAGACCTTTGATTTGATTTCAGATTACGCAGAACCTCTACCGGTGAAAATCATCGCTGATTTGTTGGGCTTTCCAGAGTCTGAAGAGCACTTATTGCGTCCATGGTCGCAATCAATTGTGAAGATGTATGAAGTAAATCCATCAGAGCAGTACCAAATTGAAGCTAAGAAGGCGGCTGGTGAATTTGCTGAGTATGTTCGCAGTTTAGCTGAACACCGCAAAACTAATCCAGGTCAGGATTTGATTACTGATTTAGCAATGGTTGAAGAGAATGGCGAAAAGTTGAACTCCCATGAATTAGTGGCAACATGCGTGCTTTTACTTAACGCCGGACATGAAGCAAGTGTGAATGCATTTGGAAATGGAATGGTTGCAGCACTTGAGCGCCCAGACCAGGCAGAGTTGTTGTGCAAGAATCCTCGGGCGATAACTGAGAGCGCCCTTGAAGAGTTCATGCGCTTTGATGCCCCGCTTCACTTATTTGAGCGCACAGCAACCGCTGATACGGAACTGGGCGGCGTAAAGATTGAAAAGGGCCAAAAGATTGCAGCCCTAATCGGCTCAGCTAATCGCGATTCCACAGTCTTTGAGAACGCGGATGAGATGGATTTAACTCGTGATCCCAATCCTCACATTGGTTTTGGTGCTGGAATTCACTTCTGTTTGGGTGCACCTCTTGCCCGCTTGGAGATGAGTGTTTCGTTGCCAGCGTTGTGGGAGAAATATCCGAACATGCAGTTAGCTGGCACACCAGTGCGCAGACCTACTTTTGTATTACGAGGTTATGAAAGCGTTTCTATTTCGGCTTGAGAAGGATATGAGGATTGCGCACCTTTACGTGTGACGCTCATGGAAGCAACTTTGATTCCTAGCTTCATGGCATCTTCTGGGCTCTTCCCACTTGCTAGACCAAAAGCAAAAACTCCAACGAAGGCATCACCGGCACCGGTGGTATCTACCGCATTAACTTTTGGGGCACTCACTCGAGTCAGATTTCCATTGGAGGCAATTAATACAGCACCTTCTGATCCCAAAGTCACAATGGAGTTTTTACCCGGTCTAAAACTCTTTAATACTTCATCACTAGCAGGTGCTTGACCATGGAGTTCTTTAAACTCAGTTTCATTAGGAATAATCCAGTCTGTTACTTCTAAAAATTCTTTACTAAGGGGTTGGTATGGTGCTGGGTTCAGGATTGTTATACACCCTCGCGCTTTAGCTGCGCTAAATGCAGCCAAAGTTACCTCCTGTTTGATTTCACATTGGGCAACTACAACTGCTAAATCAGCGATGGATTCAATAGCTTGAACAGCCTTTTTCACTTCAATTTCATGATTTGCTCCAGGAATAATGACGATTCTATTTTCACCATTGGCATCGACCCAGATATGTGCCACACCATTAGGGGTATCACTGCGCTCTAGAAATTGTGAACCGATTCCAAGTTTTTTGAAATTTTCAGCTATTGAGTCACCAAATAAATCTCTACCTAGCTTTCCAACAAAGTGAACGTGGGCTCCGCAGTGGGCGGCAATAACGGCCTGGTTGGCTCCTTTACCGCCGAAACCGGTTGTAAAAAGATCGCCTTCTAAGGTTTGCCCAAGAGCCGGAATTACTTTGGCATATGCAGTTAAATCAATCATTGCACTGCCAACTACCGCTATTACTGCTTTGCTCATACCGCTAGGCTATCGCTTATGGAAAAAACTTCAATCATTCTTGATGTTGATACCGGCGTTGATGATGCCTTCGCAGTACTTTTTGCCGCGATGCATCCAGTAATCAACTTATTAGGAGTTACCTGCGTTGATGGCAACACCAATGTTGACCAGGTTGTTGCAAATACTTTGAAGGTTTTAGACGCAGCCGGAGCTGGGGATATTCCAGTTGCTAGAGGCGCTGTTCGCCCACTACTAGGTAAATCTGAGTATGCCGAGTATGTGCATGGGGCAGATGGAATGGGCGATCTTGGCATTGCTCCTTCTGATCGAAAAGTTGATTCTCGTTCAGCAATTGAGCTTCTTCGCGATTTAATTGAAGACTCAAAGGAGCCAGTAACACTGGTACCAATCGCCCCGCTTACAAATATTGCACTATTTTTGCGTGCATTTCCTGAGACTGCAAAAAAACTGCATAGAATCGTTTTGATGGGTGGATCAGCATCTGCCGGTAATGCAACGGCTGCAGCAGAGTTTAATGTTTGGCACGATCCAGAAGCAGCTGCAATTGTTTTTCAAAGCGGCGTACCAATAACGATGTATGGATTAGATGTCTTTATGCGCCCAGGTGCAACTAGTGAGAATGCAGCGCAGTTATTGAAATCTTCTGATTCAGCACCTCAATTTGCCGCAACGCTCATACAGGCATTTATAGAGCGCCTGCATGTTTCACCTATTACTTTGGGGGATTACGGCGCAGTGGCGTGTGTAATACATCCAGAGCTATTTACAACCGAAGTCTTCGATGTTGTGGTTGATACATCACAAGGCCCAGCACGTGGTCAAACTATCTGCGATCGCAGAGCACCATTTCTAAAGTCGATAGAACCTAATGATTTAACTGATTCTGCATCAGTTCGAGTGGTTCTAGATCTAGATGTAGCTGCAGTTGAACAGTTATGGTTTAAAACCATTGATAAAGGCTGGCTATAGCCCTATTGGGTGCCAGACGGTTTTGTTTTCCATGAAGGCAAGGATGCGTCCAGGATTAGCGTTCTTAAAACTATAGATTCTCTTAAGGTTTTCACTTCCAGCAGATTTAACCTCTGCATGCTTTTTTACACCTAAACCTGAGATATCTAAGCCATCAATATCCATATGTGAAGCCATCCAAGGGGTTATTTCATCCTTCTTTCCAGTCAAAATGTTTATCACTCCAGCTGGAACATCACTTGTTGCAATTACTTCAGCAAAACTCATGGCAGATAAAGGAGCTTTAGTACTTGCTAGAACAATGACGGTATTACCACCAACAATGATGGGTGCAATTGAATCAATTAAACCAAGCAGAGATGGAACCTCTGGAGCAATGGCTGCAATTACTCCCATACTTTCAGGGACTGTGAAGTTGTAATAAGGACCAGCTACAGGATTGAGTGCACCCGAGAGTGAAGAAATCTTGTCGCTCCATCCCGCATACCAAACAAGTCGATCAACTGAATCTGTCACTTCTTTTTCAGCTTTAGCTTTAGTAACACCAGTTACTGTGACAATCTCTTCGACGAACTGAGCACGACGACTTTCAAGCATTTCTGCTAGCCGGTAAAGAATCTGGCCTTTGTTATAGGCAGTTGCCTTGTTCCATCCATGTTGAGCCGCACGAGCAGCAACCACTGCATCTTTTAAATCCTTACGAGATGCTAAACATGGATTAGCAATGAAAACACCTTTAGCATTCTTAACTTCATATGTGCGCCCAGATTCAGTGCGTGGGAACGCTCCATTGATAAATAGTTTGTATGTCTTTTTCACATCAATGCGATTACTCATGTGAGACTCCCTTCAAATATGCAGACAAACCATGTCGTCCACCTTCACGACCCCAGCCGGATTCTTTGTATCCACCAAATGGGGAGGCAGGATCAAATTTATTGAATGTATTTGCCCAGATGACACCGGCGCGAAGTTGTTGAGAAGCCCATAAAATCTTAGATCCCTTTTCACTCCAAATACCGGCAGAGAGTCCGAAAGGAGTGTTATTGGCTTTATCTATGCCTTCTTGAGGTGTTCTAAAAGTTAAAACTGAAAGTACTGGACCAAAGATTTCTTCTCTGGCAATGCGATGGGCTTGAGTTACACCTGTAAAGATTGTTGGCGCAAACCAAAACCCTTTACCAGGCAAATCACAAGGTGCACTCCAACGCTGCGCACCTTCAGAATCCCCGACAGCAGTTAATTCACGAATCTTTAATAGCTGCTCCTTGCTATTAATTGCACCTAAATCAGTGTTCTTATCCATTGGATCGCCCACGCGGATTTTAGCTATTCTATTTTTTAGCTTTTCTAATACTTCATCGGCGATGCTCTCTTGAAGGATTAAGCGTGAACCAGCACAGCAGACATGGCCTTGGTTAAAGAAAATTCCATTAACAATGCCTTCGACGCTCTCATCAATTGCAGCATCTTCAAAGATGATGTTGGCAGCTTTACCTCCAAGTTCCAATGTCACACTCTTATTTGTTGGAGCAATTGCTCTGGCGATGATCTTTCCAACTTCAGTAGATCCTGTAAATGCAATCTTGTCGATTTCTGGATGATTCACAATAAGTGCACCAGTTGAACCATCACCAGTAACGATGTTTACAACCCCTGCAGGAAGTTCTGCCTGTTGGCAAACTTCAGCAAATAAAAGCGCAGTGAGTGATGTTGTTTCAGCTGGCTTTAGAACAACGGTGTTTCCTGCAGCAAGTGCAGGTGCTACTTTCCACGCCAGCATCAATAATGGAAAATTCCAAGGAATAATCTGTCCTGCAACACCATGGGCTTTAGGTGTTGTTCCTAAGCCTGCATATTCAAGCTTGTCAGCCCATCCTGCGTGATAAAAGAAGTGTGCTGCAGCAAGTGGAACATCGACATCGCGCGATTCGCGAATTGGCTTTCCATTATCAAGGGTTTCTAGTACTGCAAATTCACGTGAGCGCTCTTGCATGATGCGAGCGATACGAAACAGGTACTTTCCACGCTCTTTACCACTCATTTTTGACCACGTAGTTGTGTATGCCTTACGAGCAGCCTTTACAGCAGCATCGATATCGTTTTTCCCGGCAAGTGCGATCTGAGAAAGAACTTCTTCAGTAGCTGGGTTGATTGTGGGGAAGTGCTTACTTCCGGCAACAAACTTACCGCCGATGAAATGTCCGTACTTAGGCTTGATCGAGACAATGGCGCGCGACTCTGGAGCCGGTGCGTATTCAAAAGTCAATTTTTCCCCCATTAGTCGATCGTCACATACTGAGGGCTAGCGTAGTAGCCATCATCCATTTTCATGCGTTGCATTAATAAATCATTTAACAATGCACTAGCCCCAATACGAAAGAGAGATGGTTTGAGCCATTCTGGCCCAGCGGTCTCATTGACTAGGACTAGCTGTTTAATGGCATCTTTAGTGTTTCTGATTCCACCGGCTGGTTTCACACCAATTCGCACCTGAGTCATTGCATAAAAATCTCTAACAGCCTCAAGCATCACAAGAACAACAGGAGCCGTAGCAGCTGGTGCAACTTTACCTGTTGAGGTCTTAATGAAATCTGCTCCAGCAGCCATTGCTAAAAAGGATGCTTTGCGAACATTGTCATAGGTCACAAGCTCGCCAGTTTCAAAGATAACTTTTAAATGTGCCTTACTACCGCATACTTCACGGATCTTCACGATTTCATCAAAAACTTCGATATATCGTCCTGAAAGAAAAGCACCACGGTCAATCACCATATCAATTTCTGAAGCGCCAGCATCAACGGCATCTTTTGTATCTTGAATCTTTACTTGCATTGAGGCACGGCCAGATGGAAAAGCAGTTGAAACAGCGGCCACACCGACATGTTGGCCACCAATGAGATCTAAGTGTGTGCGGGCAATTTCGACCATGTCGTTGTAAACACAGACTGCGCCCACACTTGGGACAGAGGAATCAGTTGGATCTGGGCGCACAGCTTTAGCGCATAGGGCCCTAACTTTTCCAGGAGAATCTGCGCCTTCTAGAGTTGTTAGATCCACCATTGATATGGCCGTATCGATTGCCCAACGCTTAGATGTTGTTTTAATACTGCGAGTAGCCAGCATCGCTGCGCGAGCATCAGCGCCAACTTGGTCAACTCCTGATAGCGAACCCAAATATTTCTTTAGGGATGCTTCAGTACCATCGACTAAACCATAAAAACTCACGATAGCAATTCCTTAAGTGGGGCTCGTAACTGATCCAGAACCGCTTGCGCAGTTGCAGAATCCTTTGCAATTGCCTCAATGTAACACTTCATCTTTGCTTCTGTGCCGCTAGGACGAATGATTATTCGAATTCCACCATCGAGCCAAATGCGTAAGCCATCAGTAGGGGGTAGACCATCACTTGGTTTGGCAAGGTCGTCAATGGATGTAACTGAACGACTAATAATTTCTTTAGGGGGATTGCGGCGCAAATTTCCCATAATTACACCCACTTGCGAAAGATCTGTCAGGCGTATTGAAATCTGTTCAGTTGCATGAAAACCATGGCGAGCCCAAACTTCATCGAGTAGATCAAGAAGTGTCTTATTCTGCTCAGCTAAATCTGTTGCAATCTGAGCTAGCTTGATAGCTGCAGATATTCCATCCTTGTCATTAACGGTATTTGCATCAACGGCATAGCCAAGGGCTTCTTCAAAACCAAAAGTTAACCCGTCAATTTTTGCTAACCATTTAAAGCCTGTCAGTGTTTCCTTAAAATCAAGTTTGTGGTGAGCAGCAATTTTGCTCAAAATTGATGAGGAAACTATGGAGTTAGCAAGGATCCCCTTGGTTGTTGAACGAGCGATAGTTTCACCAAAAATTACGCCTAACTCATCCCCGCGCAGCATTCTCCAGCCTTTAATCGGATCTTTAACTGCAGCAGCGCAGCGATCCGCATCTGGATCGTTAGCAATAACTAGATCAGCATCAAATGTGCGAGCAGTCTCTAAAGCTAAATCAATTGCACCTGGTTCTTCAGGGTTAGGAAATGTAACAGTTGGAAAATCTGGATCGGGCTTTGCTTGAGCATCTACCAAGATGGGTTTCGGGAATCCTGCTTTATGAAAAACATGTTGAAGGGTTTCGGTTCCAACACCATGCATCGCGCTATAAACAATCTTTAGGTTTCCAGGCCTCATGGCAAGACCTGCTGTAATCCCAACATATTTATGGACAACTTCTTCGCCTAGTACTGTCCATTCTTTGCCACGTAGTTGTAAAGCAAGAGATGTGATTGAAGCAATTTTTTGAGCAATTGACTCATCTGTAGGAGAAATTATCTGTGAACCGCGGTAATGGATTCCATCAATAGTGCCACCTAAATAAACTTTATAACCATTATCTTGTGGAGGATTATGGCTAGCAGTAACCATAATTCCCACGTCACACTTCAATTCATTAGTAGCAAAAGCTAGTACTGGCGTAGGAAGTGGGCGGGGCAAGACATAAACCTTCATGCCAGCACCACTCATAATTTGCGCAGTTTCAACAGTGAAATCCTCAGAGCCATAACGGGCATCACGGCCGATTACCACTGAAGTTAAATTACGTTCCTTCATATATGCCGCAATACCTGCAGCTGTGCGACCGACAACTGCTCGGTTCATGCCAGAAGGTCCTGGGCGAATGGGACCACGCAAGCCAGCAGTACCAAACTGCAAAAAGCCATTAAATGATGCGCGTAGTTCTAGTTCATTATTGGTATCTAGCCATTGCTGTAATTGGGCAGCAGTCTTTGGATCTGGATCATCAGCAATCCATGCTTGAACTTCTTGAGTCAGATCCATGTTCCTAGAATAACTTCGGAATTACCCCTTTGAGAAGAGCGCCCATACGATCTGCAGCGGCCTTTCCAGCGGCAATAACTTCTTCATGATTAAGTTTTTCACCAGTAATACCGGCAGCTGCATTAGTGACTAATGAAATTCCAAGAACTTCAGCACCTAGTGCATGTGCTGCAATTGCTTCAGGAACTGTGGACATACCAACTAAATCTGCTCCCATAGTGCGCATCATTATAATCTCTGCTGGAGTTTCATATGTTGGCCCGCGCCAATGTACGTAGACACCTTCTTCAAGTGATGAATCTTCTTTCTTAACAATTTCACGAATTCGCTTGCTATAGAGATCTGTTAAGTCAACAAAAGTTGCGCCAGATAAAGGAGACACAGCTGTTAAAGAAATATGATCACGAATGAGAACTGGCTGTCCAACTTTGTAGGCCTTGTTTATTCCACCGCAAGCATTTGTCAAAATAACAACTTTGCATCCAGCTTTAACCGCAGTTCGAACGCTATGCACGACCGGTTCAACGCCTTTGCCCTCATAGAGATGTGTACGTCCTAAAAAGACCAGTGCTCGTAGTTTCTTGCCATTTGCTTCAATTTCATAGGAGCGAACTTTTCCTGAGTGCCCCTCAACTGTTGGAGGAAGAAAGCCAGTTATATCTTCAGCATTACATTCATATGCTGGAGTTCCTAATGCATCAACGGCGCTCACCCAACCAGAACCCATTACTAAGGCAACATCATGGGATGCGACTCCTGTGCGTTCTGTGATTTCTTTAGCTGCGGCGGTGGCTGCGGCTAATGGATTTGAATAGAGGAGTTCGCTATTTGTCATGCGTCAATGATGTCACAAAGAGCTGTTCCACTAGAAACTGTGGCCCCTATAACTGCGCTCAAATTGCTAATAACACCAGCTTTATGAGCCATGAGTGGTTGTTCCATTTTCATCGCTTCTAGAACGATAACTAAATCGCCCACTTCTACTCGATCACCTTCGCTAACTGCAATCTTTACAACAGTTCCCTGCATGGGGCTAGTAAGTGCTGTGCCTCCTGCTCCACCTGCCATTGATTGCTTTGCACGATGGCGCTTCACTACAGGCTTAGGAGCATGTACTAAGATTTCAAAGCGCTTTCCATTTACTTCAGCAACCAAATGCTCAGGTGCCATATGTGTCTCAATTGGCACAACAGGTGCCTGATACATTGGAATCTCATTGTTGAATTCATTTTCAATATAACTGGTGTAGATCTTAAAATCTTGTGTAAATGCGCGATCTTCCACAATTGCTCGGTGGAACGGAAGCGCTGTAGCTAATCCTTCGACCATGAATTCAGCCAAGGCACGACGAGCGCGTTCAATTGCTTGTTCACGTGTTGCGCCAGTAACAATGAGTTTTGCTAATAGTGAATCGAAATTACCACCGATGGTGTCGCCATTTTTAAAACCAGCATCAACTCTGACGCCAGGTCCAGTTGGAATAACCCAGTCAGTAATGCGTCCAGGTGCTGGGAGGAATGAGCGACCTGGATCTTCACCGTTAATACGAAATTCAATTGAGTGTCCACGAATGACTGGGTCATCAAAGCCAAGTGATTCGCCCATAGCTATTCTGAATTGTTCACGAACTAAATCAATTCCTGTTACTTCTTCGCTCACAGGGTGCTCAACTTGCAAGCGAGTATTTACTTCTAGAAATGAAATTGTTCCATCAAGGCCAATTAAGAATTCGCAAGTACCCGCACCGATATAGCCAGCCTCTTTCATAATGGCTTTACTTGATCTATAGAGCTCTTCTTCTTGTGCTTTGCTCAAGAAAGGAGCAGGTGCTTCTTCAACAAGTTTTTGGTGGCGACGTTGCAGTGAGCAATCACGAGTACTAACGACCACTGCGTGACCATGCTTATCAACTAAAACTTGGGTTTCGACGTGGCGGGGCTTATCTAAATAGCGTTCAACGAAGCATTCACCGCGACCAAAACCACTTATTGCTTCACGCACGGCAGATGCAAATAACTCTGGAATCTCCTCCATCGTGCGGGCAACTTTTAATCCACGTCCACCACCACCATGAGCGGCCTTGATTGCGACAGGTAACCCATGTTCTTTAGCAAAAGCTGAGACTTCTTCATGCCCCTCAACTGGATCTTTAGTTCCGGCAACAAGAGGCGCACCAGCTTTAGCTGCAATTTTTCGGGCTGAGACTTTATCGCCCAGCGCACGAATTGCTGCAGGGGAAGGCCCAATCCAAATAAGTCCAGCATCGATAACTGCTTGAGCAAAGTTGGCATTTTCAGATAAGAATCCATAACCAGGATGAACTGCATCAGCACCTGATTGCTTGGCAACTTCGATGAGTTTTTCGATATTTAGATATGTTTCAGTCGCAGTTGTTCCATGGAGAGAAAAGGCAGAATCAGCCATCTGGGAATGAATTGCGTTGCGATCTTCATCTGAATAAACCGCAACGCTTTCTAAACCATGATCTTTACACGCACGAATGACACGGACAGCAATCTCACCGCGGTTAGCAATTAAAACGCGTTTCATTGCATCACTTTAACTTCTGGCCAAGAATAGCCGAGTTGCTCAAAAGCTTTTCTCACAAAGGTCATAGAAATTCCAACTACATTTGTGTAGTCACCTTCAATTGAAGGGATGAAGGGAGAGCTAAATCCATCAAGAGTAAATCCACCGGCAACGTGCAACGGTTCACCGGTAGCAACATAATCTGCGATCTCAGCATCTGTCATGTTGTCAAAACTCACTTTTGTGGTGACGATACTTGAAATCTCCTTATCCTTTGTTGTGTCAATAATGCAGTGACCTGTGTGGAGTAAACCGGTATTTCCGCGAACTCTAGAGGCACGTTCAATTGCAATCTCAGCAGTTGCTGGCTTACCTAATGATTGTGAATCAAATTCAAAGGTTGAATCACAGCCAATAATTATCGCTGGAAAATCTATCTGCTCCCGAATTGTGTGAGCCTTAGTTATTGCCAAGGCAATGACCATATCGGCCGGTGTCATGGCATTAAAGAAATCTGTTTCCTCATCAACATTGCTCACCATAATTGTTGGCTTTAAACCCGCTGATTCGAGTAAGCGCCGTCTGGACACAGATGCAGAAGCTAAAACAATTCTTGGCATTGCTTATGCGTTCTTTCGTGCGCCAAAAGTAATTTTATTGGACAACCCTTGTCGTAGTTGAGGCAAACCATAAATGCTTCGGCGAATCACAGGCTTTAACTCTTCACGTTTGTGTTGAGCCAAAGCGGTTTTGAGTGCTTCTAACTCGTGTGGTGTTGGATTTCCTTTAATGATTGAAAACTCCATTACAGCGGAATATTTCCATGTTTACGGGCCGGCAATGTGTCGCGCTTGGTGCGCAAAGTTCTAAATGCTTTTGTGATGTATGCACGTGATTGATTTGGTTCAATGACTGTATCAATTGTTCCACGCTCAGCAGCTAAGTATGGATTTGCAAGTGATTCGTTGTATTCATCGATTAACTCAGCTCTAGCAGCAACTGGATCCTTTGCATCAGCAATTTCTTTGCGATACAAAATATTAACCGCACCTTGAGCACCCATTACTGCAATCTCAGCACTTGGCCAAGCAAAGTTAATATCGCTACCAAGGTATTTAGAACCCATGACGATAAATGCTCCGCCATATGCTTTACGAGTAATGAGAGTTACAAGTGGTACCGATGCTTCTGCGTAGGCATAAAGCAATTTAGCCCCGCGACGAATGATTCCATCCCATTCCTGCTCAGTTCCAGGCAAGAAACCAGGCACATCAACAAGGGTCAAGATTGGGATATTGAATGCATCACAAAAGCGCAAGAATCGTGCGGCTTTTTCGCTGGAGTTAATATCAAGCGTTCCAGCCAACTGATTAGGTTGATTTGCAATGATTCCAACTGTTTCACCTTCGATACGGGCAAAACCAACAACGATATTTGGTGCATAGAGAGCATGGACTTCTAGGAACTCTGCTTCATCGACTAGCGCTTGAATCAAAATCTTCATGTCATATGGTTGATTTGGGCTATCTGGAATCAGAGTATCAAGTGCGATATCGGAAGCATTCTTCTCTAATAGTTCTGTTGGTGGAAGATGAGGAGCTCTGTCCATGTTATTTGATGGTAAATATGAAAGAAGCGCCTTAACGTAATCAATCGCATCTGCTTCATTTTCAGCTAAGTAGTGTGAATTACCAGTGCGAACATTATGAGTTCGTGCTCCACCTAACTCTTCCATTCCTACTTCTTCACCAGTAACTGTCTTGATAACATCTGGACCGGTAATAAACATATGTGAAGTTTCATTAACCATCACAGTGAAGTCAGTGAGTGCAGGTGAATATGCAGAACCACCCGCACATGGACCAAGGATTAATGAGATTTGCGGAATAACACCAGAAGAGCGAGTGTTTAGGCGGAAGATTTTTCCGTAGCCTGCAAGGGAGGCAACGCCTTCTTGAATACGAGCTCCACCTGAGTCATTAATTCCAATGAGTGGAATCCCACTCTTTAAAGCAAACTCTGCAATCTTTACGATCTTTTCTGCATGAACCTCACCAAGTGATCCACCCATAATGGTGAAATCTTGTGAGTACAAAGCAATAGGGCGTCCATCTACAGTTGCAGTTCCAATGACAACGCCATCACCGTATGGACGATTGTTTTCCATTCCAAATTGTGTTGAACGGTGGCGAGCAAACTCATCAATTTCGGTAAATGAATCTGGGTCAACTAACATTTCAATACGCTCACGGGCGGTGTTCTTACCCTTGGCATGCTGCTTCTCAACGGCGCGTGCTGAGCCAGCGTGTACAGCTTCCTCAACGCGCGCACGTAGATCTTCGATTTTCCCGGCAGTTGTATGCAGATTACGGCTCATACCCCTACGGTACATGTCATGGGCATTGAAATGCTAAGAGGGGCACTTGATAAGGCAGTTATCAACTCTTCAGTTACGCAGTACTGGCGAGTAAGCGTGGTTGATGTCACCGCCTCTACGCAGAACGATCTTGCCGCTTTAGCGCGAAGTGGAAAAGCTAAAGCTGGCGATGTCATTGCCGCCAATTACCAAAGTGCGGGCCGTGGAAGATTATCAAGAACTTTTGAAGCACCTAAAAACTCTGCACTTTTATTTTCTTTCTATATTAAACCAAAAAGAAAAAAGGAAGATTGGGGTTGGATTGCATTAATTGCTGGTGTATCAGTTGCGCAAGCGCTAGATAAAGTTAAGGCAAACGTTAAATGGCCAAACGATATTTTGGTGAATGAGAAAAAAATTTCTGGATTGATTGCAGAAATAGTTGATGATGGAGTTGTCGTTGGAATTGGGATAAATGTTGGAATGACTGTGGAAGAACTTCCCGTTTTAACAGCCACATCTCTGGCAATAGAAGGCGTGAGTGATACAAATAGAAATGAGATTTTGGCAAGAGTTTTAGCTTTATTTGAAACCAACTTCACCACTTGGGACAATGGGGACAACTCAGTTGCGCAGATTTACACATCCCTGAGCTCGACCCTTGGGACAAAGGTTCAAATTCATTATCCGAACGAGCAGATTGAAAAGGGCCTGGCAGTGGGAATCTCACCCCGCGGAGAGTTGATTTTAGATTCAGGTAGCCATGTTCAAGCAGGCGACGTAGTTCATCTACGATAAGCCAGTGAGTAATCATTTTCCAACAGTTGGCGTGATTGGTGCTGGGCAATTAGCTCGCATGAGCGTTGCTCCTGCCGCAGCACTGGGAGTCAATCTCTTATTACTTGCACATGATGCTCACGATAGCGGAGCACAAATAACAAACCATGTGGTCGGTGACTATAGGGATCTAGAAACTGTCCGTGCATTTGCGCGCAAGTGTGATGTGATTACGTTTGAACACGAACTCATCCCACTGAGCATTATTAAAACTTTAGAGGCTGATGGGGTTGTGGTTCGCCCAAGTTCTGCCAGCTTCATATATTCCCAAGATAAAGCTGCAATGCGTCAGAGACTGAGCAATTTCCCTTCGCCAAAAAACTCAGTAGTAACTAAAGCTGAAGAAGTCAGCGAATTTCCAGTAATTGCTAAAGCTATTTCAGGTGGTTATGACGGTCGCGGTGTATGGAAAATCAATAGTGAGGCAGAGCTGGCCACAGTATTAAAAGAAGTTGGCAAAGTTTTAATTGAAGAGCTCATTGATTTTGATTATGAAATAGCCGTTATGGTGGCGCGATCTCCGCATGGGCAAGCAACAACTTGGGCCCCAACTCAAACAATTCAACGCGATGGCATATGCGTGATGACGATAACGCCTGCTCCAGAAATATCTAATGATTTAAGTGAGAAAGCACAAAAATTGGCCTTAGATATTGCCAATGAAATTGGTGTCATCGGTGTTATGGCAGTTGAAATCTTTGTCAAAGGCGAAGAACTCTTTATCAATGAATTAGCAATGCGTCCTCATAATTCTGGACACTGGACGATTGATGGTTCAATAACTTCTCAGTTTGAACAACACCTGCGAGCTATTTTAGATCTTCCACTTGGCAATCCACAGATGTCTGCCCCCATTGCCGTCATGGGAAACATCCTGGGAGGCGACAAGGTGGATATGTATCGTCCATATCTACATCTCATGGCCCGCACGCCAGAGTTGAAGTTTCACCACTATAAGAAGGAAGTACGCCCAGGGCGCAAGATCGGGCATGTTAATTTGCTGGGAGATAACCTCGTAGAATTAACTCAAGAAGTTCAACATGCCCTTGATTACATGAGCGGAGAAATTGATGAGTGATGTAGCAATCATCATGGGATCAGATTCTGATTGGCCGGTAATGGAAGAGGCAGCAAAGGTTTTAGATCAATTAGGAATTTCTTATGAAGTAGATGTTGTTTCAGCTCATCGCATGCCACTTGAAATGGTTGAGTTTGCACAAAACGCAGCAGGTAACGGATTTAAAGTAATTATTGCTGGCGCCGGCGGCGCTGCACATTTGCCGGGAATGGTTGCTTCCTTAACCACACTCCCAGTAATTGGTGTTCCTGTTGCGCTAAAAAATCTTGATGGAATGGATTCACTTCTTTCTATTGTGCAGATGCCTGCAGGTGTCCCCGTGGCAACTGTTGGAGTGGGTAATGCCAAGAACGCAGCCTTACTTGCTGCACGAATTCTAGGTATCTCTGATTCAGCAATTAGTGCCAAAGTTGGAGATGCTTTAAAAGAGATTAATGCTGAAGCTAAAGCCAAGGGTGCGAGCCTAAATTCACGCCGCGGAAACAAAACTGGTTTTTAGTTTTTCTTTCTATATTCAATAGCTGGGCATTTATCCATCACTGTGATTAAACCAGCAGATTGTGCACGAGCGATAGCTTCATGATCAATTACATCTAACTGTAACCAAACAGCCTTAGCTCCAATTGCAATTGCTTCATCTACGACTTTGCCAACAAGGGTGGAGTTAACAAAACAATCAACAACATCTACCGGCCCTGGGATTTCTACAAGCGTCTTATAGCCAACCTCACCGTGTACGGTTTCTGCGCGAGGATAAACAGGAATAATGCGATGACCTTTATCTTGCAAAAGTTTTGCCACACCGAAAGCAGCGCGCTCTGGGTTATTTCCAAGCCCAACGACAGCCCATGTCTTCATTGCAAGGACTGCATCGATGCTTTCTTGCTCGTTAATCAGTGCGTCCTAAAGCATGGAACTTCCAACCAGCTTTGCGCCATAGTTCTCGGTTGAGCATATTGCGCCCATCGATAATGATTTTTCTTTTAACTAATGAAGAAAGAGCTGATGGATCAATTGCTCGGTACTCTTTCCACTCAGTTAAGTGCAAGATCAAATCAGCGTCTTTAACTGCATCTGTGACCACTTCAGCATATTTAAGCTTTGGGAATCGCTTGCGAGCAGGTTCAATTCCTTTGGGATCATGAACAACCACAGCTGCGCCAGCTGCTTGTAACTGAACTGCAATATCTAGGGCTGGGGAGTCACGCACATCATCACTATCTGGTTTGAAAGTAGCTCCAAGAACAGCAATCTTGTATTGCGTTAAATCCTCTGAAAGTTCGCTGCGAACAACATCGATTACACGCTGGCGTGCACGCAAGTTAATGGCATCAATTTCGCGCAAGAATTCAAGGGCTTGTTTAGCACCCAGTTCTTCGGCACGGGCCATAAATGCCCGAATATCTTTTGGAAGACAACCTCCACCAAAACCAATACCGGCCTGTAAGAATTTATTTCCAATGCGTGGGTCATAGCCAATTGCTTGGGCAAGAACCGTTACGTCACCGCCAGCAGCTTCACACACTTCGGCCATAGCGTTGATGAAAGATATTTTTGTCGCAAGGAAAGAGTTCGCAGCAACCTTTACAAGTTCTGCAGTTGGAAGATCTGCTCTAATCCAAGGCGTTCCTAGATCAATAATTGGCTTATAAACTTCCTTAAGAATCTGCTCAGCACGATCGTTAGCAACACCAACGACTAAGCGATTAGGTGTCAATGTGTCTTCAACTGCAAAACCTTCACGTAAAAACTCTGGATTCCAGGCAAGATCTGCTTGCGGAGCTGTTTTAGCGAGCTGCTCACGAAGTGATTGAGCCGTTCCCACGGGAACAGTTGATTTTCCAACAACTAAGGAGCCATCTTTTAAATATGGCGCAATCTCTGCAACTGCAGAGCGCACGTAAGTCAGATCTGCCGCAAGCCCATCTTTACTTTGTGGAGTTCCAACACATACAAAGTGAATGTCAGCATCTTTGACTGCGGAGAAATCTGTTGTAAATGAGAGTCGACCGGTCTTCATCTCTTGTGCAAGCAAGGTGTCTAGACCTGGCTCATAAAAAGGAAGTTCGCCATTTTGAAGCATCGCCACTTTATTGGGATCGGTATCAATGCCAATAACGGTAAAGCCAAGAGAAGACATGCATGCGGCATGTGTTGCGCCTAGATAGCCGCAGCCAACTACTGAAAGAGTCAATGTCATGGGCGCGAGTTTACTTCAGTGCTCCACAAGGATTTTCATCAGCGGTACGAGTCTTAAATTTATCAATCACAGCTGGTGATGCTGATGCGCTCGATGATGCTGAAGGTGAAGGGGTTACCTCGTCAACTAATGGTAAATCCTCACGTAAACGGTTAAATAGATCAGGTGCTAAAACAGAATCCCAAATCACAACAGATCCAAGTCCTGGTACTCGTGCATTTGCATTACCCAAAGGAATAGTCAAAGTACGGACTTTACTTGGGGAGAGATTTTTGAGCTGTTTAGCCAAAACAATCAAGTCATTTCGATTGAGCTGAGAATCTGTTTGAACCGTTGCAATAGTTGCATTGAAGAAATTAACTAACTTAATTGGATTGAGAAGAACGCCAGTACTTGTCACTTTTCTTAGCACGGCGCCCATGAATTGCTGTTGTCGTTGCATGCGCCCAAGATCGCCCATGCCATCAAAGTCACGCGTACGAACATACTTGAGTGATTCAATTCCATCAAGAGTATGGATACCGGCCTTCAAAACAAGGTGACTATTTGGGTCATCAATATCGCGCTTTGTACAAACATCAATTCCACCTAATGCATCAACCATTCCGGCGAATCCAGCGAAGCCGATCTCAACATAGTGATCTATTTTTATATTTGTTTCTTGTTCAATAGTTTGAATTAATAGTGGAGCACCGTCCCAAGCAAAAGCTGCGTTAATTTTCCCCTTAGCTGCAGGAACAATCTTTTCTTTATTGAGTGAAGAAGCATGTTCAGGAATAGTCACAAGTGAATCTCGGGGAATCGAGATAATTGTTGCTTTGTCACGAGACTTACTAATGTGAATAAGAAGCATGGTGTCTGATCGAGCACCTGCTGCAGCCTTTGTTGTTCCTACTCGCAATAATTTTGATTGCTCTTTAGTTAAGCCTTCGCGTGTATCTGAACCCACTAATAAGTAATTGAGTGCAGAGCTCGGCTTATCTGGTCGTTCACCCAGTGAGCCAAATACATCGATGCGGTTAATTGCTCCGCTAACTTGGCCCAGACCCAACCAAGAAAATGCGGAGATAGCGACGACGGCAAGGGAGAGGGAAGTAATAATTCGTATTGGTCGCGTCGCCTTCACCGTGTAAGACTACTTGGACGATACGGTGTGGGGGTTATGGCGACATCAGCAAATGAGTTATATGGCTCACCGGAGCCCAAAATCTCAGTCATCCTGCCGGTTCTCAACGAATCAAAATATTTGGAAGAGGCAGTGAAAGCCGTTCTTGATCAGGATTTTGGCGGTGAGATTGAAATCATTTTGGCTGTTGGACCTTCCCATGATGGAACAGAAATTATTGCTCACTCATTAGCTAAAGTAGAATCTCGTGTTGTGGTTGTTTCAAATCCCACAGGACGCACTGCTGCAGGTCTTAATCTGGCAGTTGCTGCAAGTAGATACTCAATCATTGTGCGAGTAGATGGCCACTCTAGAATTCCAAGGAATTACCTGTCCTTAGCTTTTGAAATCTTGAAAGAAACTGGCGCCGTTAATGTTGGTGGGATTATGGCTGCAGAAGGTCAAACGGTTTTCGAGAATAGTGTTGCGCGAGCAATGCGCAGTCCCTTAGGTGTTGGTTCATCTCGTTTTCATACAGGTGGTGGCGCAGCATCGGTGGATACGGTGTATTTAGGAGCATTTAGAAAGCAAGCTTTGATTGCAGTTGGTGGCTTTGATGAAAGATTTACACGTGCCCAGGATTGGGAATTAAACTTTCGATTGCGCGCAGCTGGTGGAAGCATCTATTTCGATCCTCGATTAGTTGTCACATACCGCCCACGATCAACAGTTAATGCACTTGCAAAACAATATTTTGAATATGGACGTTGGCGCAGAGTTGTTTCACGCAGACATGAAGGAACAATCAACTACAGATATCTTGCACCGCCATTTACAGTAATTGGGGTTGTGTCATCATTAATCCTTGGTGCGATAGTTACACCCATTCTCTTCTTGCCAGCACTGACATATGCATTATTTATTCTCATTGCATCGGCAAGAATTGGTAAATCTCTCGGTGAGTTTGTCTCGCTGCCACTTATTTTGCTGACAATGCATATGACATGGGGTATTGGCTTTCTAACTTCACCAAAGTCGTTAGCGCCTGCGGTAACCTTACGGCTGTGAGCACTCCAACGCAGGTCTATGAGCCATTTCGTGCTGGCCTGCCACCCCTGAGGCGATATTGGAAATCTCTCTGGGCACGCCGGACATTTATCTCTGAATATTCACGTTCAGAACTTCGGGAACAGCATTTTGATTCAGCGTTCGGTCAGTTATGGCTAGTGCTGAATCCTTTGTTGCTATCAGCAGTTTATTTTTTATTAATTGTAATTATTAGTGGATCATCTGATAGCACCCGGTATGCGCATCTAACAGCAACACTTTTCCTTTTCTACCTCGTAGCTAACTCACTCACTGGCGGCGTTAAATCAATTACTGCAGGTCAGCGCTTAATTTTAAACACTGCCTTTCCCCGCATTATGTTGCCAGTCTCAGCAGTTATCATTGCAATCTTTAAATTCCTACCAACACTGGCGGTATTTCTAGTAATCAGAACAGTTCTAGGCCTTCCTTTTACTTGGCAGATGTTATGGGCTATCCCCGTGCTTCTAATAACAATGTTGTTGGCCTTTGGTCTTGCAGTGACCATTTCTTGTATCAATGTGTATTTCCGTGATATTGCTAGTTTCCTGCCATACATGACGCGCACTCTTTTGTACTTGTCACCAATTTTATATGAAGCTTCAGATTTGAAACCACAACTAAAAACTCTAGAGCTCTTTAATCCGCTATTTCCAATTTTAGATAGTTGGTCTCGCGCACTGGTACATGGACAGGCTCCACTTGCCTCTCACATGCTCATTGGTCTCGGTTGGGCAGTTGGAATTTTCTTGATTGGCACATACTTCTTCTTATCAAGGGAGCGTGAATTTGCCGTCCGTCTCTAACTCACATAAAACCAATGAAATTGCCGTCTCTGTTCGTGGCCTTGGTCTTACATACACAACTGCAATTGATCGCAGGCCGACTTTAAAGGCACGCATTAAGTCATTGGGGCGTGGAGGAAAACAAACTCGCGTAATCCGTGCATTGGATGAAGTTAATCTTGACGTTGAGTATGGCCAGGTTCTAGGAATTATTGGATCAAATGGCGCAGGAAAATCCTCCTTGATGCGCGTTATTGCTGGAATTTTGCCCCCCACACAGGGCCGAATTGAAGTCTATGGAAGCGTGAGCACTTTGCTGGCACTTGGAGTTGGCTTTAATCCATCCATGTCAGGGCGCGATAACGTTTATTTAGGTGGATTAGCGGCAGGAATGTCACGCGATGAAATTGATAGCCACTTCGAAGAAATCGCTGACTTCTCTGAACTAGGTGATGCAATTGATGCTCCGATGCGCACCTATTCATCAGGCATGTACGCCCGTCTAGCCTTCTCAGTCGCGGCAACTGTTCGCCCAGATATTTTAATCGTTGATGAGGCATTGAGCACTGGTGATGCAAAGTTTAAAGAGAAATCACTCAACCGTATCAAAGAACTACGTAGTGATGATCGCGCTCTCATTCTTGTCAGCCATGCGATGGCAACGTTAGAAGATGTGTGTAATGACGTGGCTTGGCTCCACAAAGGAAAGCTTGTTCAACGCGGAGAACCAACTACCGTTATAAATGCGTATCGTGAGTTTTTGCAGGTAGGAAAGAGCGCGGCCATCGATGAGGATGTCTAAAGCTTTTCTTGCAATACTTTTTATATTTTCATCTTTGATTCCAACTGCCCAGGCAGTAGATGTGCCTGCAACCTTTTCTTTTCAAGGATCGGGATATGGGCATGGGGTTGGTTTAAGTCAGATGGGTGCGCGCTCTATGGCGCTAGCCGGGCAAAGTTTCGAAGAGATCATTAAGTATTTCTATAAAGATGTTGCAATAGAACAAATAGATGATTCCAAAATCCTACGCGTTAATATCGGTCACTTACTCAGTAGTGCAAAGGTTTCGAGTGCTACAAAAGCTTCCCAGCTTCAGATTATTCAAGGTGATCTGGGGAGTGAAAGCGTCGTCCCAGTATTTTCTTCAGCTGATTCAATATCTTTCTCAATTATTGGTTCAACAGTTAGTCCCCGAATAACTCTTGGAAAATCAACGCAGCTACTGACACGCAGCAAAACTTTCACAATTCGCTGGGCCGGAACTCGGTATTTAGAAGGCCCCGATACAGTTATTGCCGTTAATCACTCGGGGTTGACTCAGAAATATAAATATGGGCAGATTCAAGTAAAAGCTGTGAAAAGCCCAGCTGGTTATCGGATTGAAATGACTAACTCTGTGCGTTTAGCTGATGAGTATCTGTGGGGCGTTAGTGAGATGCCATCTTTTTGGCCAGTTGCAGCGCTAGAGGCTCAGGCAATTGCTTCTCGCACATATGCGTTGAGCAAAGCAGGTATATATAGAAGTGTTTGTGACTGTGATTTGTATGGATCAATCTCTGATCAAACTTTCCTGGGTTATGCAAAAGAAATTGAAAAGAAATACGGAGTAATTTGGAAAGAGATTATTACGCGAACTGCAGGCTTAACAATCACACAATTGGGATTACCAATTACGGCTTATTTCTTCTCCTCATCAGGGGGAAAGACCGAGCTGGCAATCAATGCCTGGGGAAGTAGTAGGGCTTATACGCAGATTGTTGATGATCCGGGCTCCCTAGATTTAATTCTTAACCCGCGATTTGTTACCTGGAATCGAGAAGTTCCACAGAGCGTTATTACTGCAGCTTTTGTATTACCTGATGTAGTGAGTTTAGAAATCCTTGGCGTAAATGAAAGCGGAACTGTTGCCCAGATTCAAGCAACATCTAGTACTGGCGTGCAAGTAGCGCTGCGTGGTGAAACTTTTAGAAGCAGAACTAAAATACCTTCAGCCTGGTTTAGCTTAGTTAGCGTGCAAAATTGAGTTAAGTCCGCCCCAAGTACCAGTGCGGTTAATTGCTTCAAGTGCGCCATCAAGTGAATTACGACGAAAGAGTAAGTTATTGCCACCAGAGAGTGCTGCAGCTTTCACAATTTCCCCATCAGGTAAACGAACTTTGGAAGCAGCTGTCACATAAGTTCCAGCTTCAATCACACAGTTATCACCCAGTGAAATTCCACAGCCAGAGTTTGCGCCTAGAAGTGATTTTTCACCGATTGAGATAACTTCTTTTCCTCCACCACTGAGCGTTCCCATAATGGAAGCTCCACCACCGATATCTGAGCCATCGCCAACAACCACACCAGCTGAGATGCGACCCTCAACCATCGAGGTTCCAAGTGTTCCGGCATTGAAGTTAACAAATCCTTCATGCATGACTGTTGTGCCAGAAGCTAAATATGCGCCCAGTCTTACGCGATCAGCATCAGCAATACGAACTCCGCTTGGGATTACATAATCAAGCATGCGTGGGAATTTATCGACAGAAAGAACAGTGACGTGACCGTGCGCAACTTTCAGGCGTGCTCGAGTTGATTCAAAATCCTCAACTGCGCAAGGTCCAAAGTTTGTCCAGACAACATTGTTGAGTAAGCCGAAAATGCCATCAAGTACAACTCCGTGAGGCTTAACTAAGCGATGTGATAACAAGTGCAAACGCAAGTAAGCATCTTTGGCATCAGCTGGCACAGCTGTTATATCAATTTCAACTTTAACTAATTCACGTGTTACTCCACGGGCATCATCGCTTCCAACTAATGCCGCTAGTTCACTGGGAACAGTTGCTGCGAGTGCGCCAAGTTGTGGCGCAGGAAACCAGACATCGAGAGTTTTCCCGGCAGCCAAAGTTGCAATGCCGTGGCCCGATGCGATGGTCGTCATGTCCTAAGCCTAACCCCTATCCTTACCCGTATGCGCATCGCAGTCTTTTGTTCATCATCGCCAACGATTGACCCAAAGTATGTAGACCTGGCCTTTGAACTTGGCACCGCTATCGCAGCCAACTCATGGGAATTAGTCACCGGGGGCGGTCATATCTCAATGATGGGCGCAGTTTCTAGGGGAGCTCGTCAGGGTGGCGGACGAACTATCGGAGTTATTCCACAAGCCCTTGTTGATATTGAGTTTGCTGATCACGATAACGATGAACTACATATCGTTGAGACGATGGGCGAGCGCAAAGCAATGATTACAGATATTGCGGATGCATTCATTACTTTGCCGGGCGGTGCTGGGACTCTTGAAGAGTTTTTTGAGATTTGGGTAGGACGTTATTTAAAGTTTCACAATAAGCCAGTTGTAATCCTGGATCCATTTGGAATCTATAACCCATTACATGAATTAGTTGAGCACTTAGAAGTTGAGAACTTTATTAAGCCAGGTATGCGTGAATTAATTTCTTGGACAACAGATGTTTCACAAGCTCTTAAGGCTTGCTCCTAAATGTCTAGTAATCACATTGCAATTTCTTTGAAGATTGATGCACCAATCCAAAAGGTTTGGGATTCGCTAGCGCAGTGGGAAAAACAAGGCGAATGGATGCTTCAGACTAAAGTCTGGGTGACATCAGAAATAACCGAAGGTGTTGGAACATCTATCAATGCATTTACTGGAATAGGTCCACTAGGAGTTCTAGATTCAATGACAGTTACTTCATGGCAACCACCACACACGTGCGATGTGCTCCATACAGGCAAAATAATCAAAGGCACAGGCCGATTTCATTTACGTGAACTCACTTCAAAGACAACGATCTTTGATTGGTCAGAAGAAGTCATCGCCCCTCGCTTACTCTTTTTGGTGATGCTTCCTGCGCTCTATATTGGTGTGCGAATCTCTTTATCCCGCTTTGCACGAACATTCCGCTAAGAGCATCTTCACCCTCATAGGCGTTAAGAGCCAGTAGCCTTAGAACCATGAGCGAGTCCCCAACATTGGCCCAGGTACTGGCCTCGCTGCCCGAAGAACAGCGGATCATCTTGACCTTGCACTACATGCGCCAAATGTCACCTGGAGAGATTGCCCTAATGCTCAAAGTGCCAGAGCGCGCAGTTGATGCCGTAATTTCGGCGGGAAAAGCGAGATTGAGCGCGCTTCTCGGCTTATAAGCCCTGCAAGATTTCGCGCTTGCCCTCTAAATACGAGATACTTCTCCTCTTGAACTTTCCCCGTCCATCTTTGAAGGAGTTCCCACATGGCAGCCATGAAACCTCGCACCGGAGATGGTCCAATGGAGGTCACCAAGGAAGCTCGCTCGCTTGTGATGCGAATTCCACTAGAAGGTGGTGGACGTCTAGTTGTTGAACTCAACTCTGAAGAAGCTAATAATCTCAGCGCCGCACTTCATGCCGCGGTTGCATTAGTTAAGAAGTAAATCACTAACAGGCGATAGCCTTCAACGCATGTTCTGGACACTCAAAGCTGCCAAGCCTCAACTCTCATTAGCGAAAGACGCTGACTCAATTGCGCTCGCTTTTGCTAAAGATTCAGAAGGTGTCATTTCATTTTCAGGCCCTGAAAGATTAGTTCAGGACATCGAAGAGTTTTTTGATATTAATCTTGTCGATGAGCTTTCATTCTTTTCACCATCTGGCAAAGTCGGAGAACTATTCGAAATTCCAGTCAGTGCCCAAGATGCTCAAACAGATCGAATCTTTTTAGTTGGAATTGGTGATTCATCAACTGCTTCATTTCGTGTGGCAGCAACAGCAATTGCAAGAAAAGTTCGTGGAAAGAACACTACCGTTTATTCTGCATGTGCAATTAGTAATAAAGATGTTAAGGCTCATGCAATTGCGTTGACTTTAGGTGCCTACCTTTGGAATCTAAAAACCGGAGAACCTGCAGGAAAGCCAACTTTTATAGTTGCCACAAATGAAAAAGAGGTCATAAATGTTGCTATCACTATTTCGAAAGCAATTACGCGCGCTCGTGATTTGGTTCATACGCCTTCTAATTTTAAAAATCCTGCGTGGATGGCTACAAAAGCACAGGAATTTGCCAAAGGAACCGGGCTCACAGTAAAAGTACTTGCTGGAAAAGAGCTTAAAGAGTTTGGTGGATTGCGCGCAGTTGGTAACTCCTCTCCAAAACCTGGGCCGCGCTTTATTGAAGTGGGCTACGCACCTGCAAAGAAGAAAAATGTGATTAATGCCCTTCCGCATGTTGTTTTAGTGGGTAAAGGAATCACATATGACACTGGTGGAATTAATCTCAAACGCCCCTATGACTTGATGATTCCAATGAAAAGTGACATGGCAGGGGCTGCAGCAATTCTGGCAACTCTAACTGCGCTAGAAGAATTACAACCAAATATTCGAGTAACAGCTCTGATGATGTGTGCGGAGAACGCATTTTCAGGCACAGCCCAGCGCCCCAGTGATGTTATTACTCACTATGGTGGAACAACGGTTGAAGTGATTGATACAGATGCAGAAGGTCGCTTAGTTCTAGCTGATGGCTTGGCATATGCCGATAAGAACTTAGATCCAGATTATTTAGTAGATATTGCAACTTTAACTGGTTCAATAACAGTTGGACTTGGCAAGCAATATGCCGGTATGTACACACGTGATGAGCAACTCGCGCGCGATTTTGAAACTGCAGGTCTCGAATCAGGTGATCGAGTTTGGCACATGCCGCTAGTTGATGATTATAAGGATGCCCTTGAAAGTGACATTGCAGATTTTAATCACTTAGCAAAGAAAGCAAAATATCAAGCTAAATCTGTCACTGCCGCATTATTCCTCGAACACTTCGCAGGTAATCGCCGTTGGGTTCATTTAGATATTGCTGGAACAGGTCGTAGTGATAGTGATGCTGGCGAAAATCCTAAAGGTGGAACTGGATATGGAGTCCGCTTACTAACCCAGTGGATTATGAATCTCAAATGAAAATAGAACCTCATGCATATGCTGAAAACTTTATAACTGAAGATCCATTTAAAACCTATGCACGTGCTCGCGGTGTTGAAATAGGAGCACACGATGTAACACCTGGAGTAGGCGCTTATCTTAAGCACCTTGCCTTTACTCTCTCAGCACAATCAGTTGTTGAAGTAGGTACTGGTTCAGGCGTGGGAAGCTTGTGGCTACTCGATGGCATGTTGGCAAGTGGCACCCTGACCTCAATTGATGATGAGATGGAACATACTCAGATTGCAAAGTTGGCATTTGCTGATGCTGAGATTTCACCGGTGCGTTATAGATTAATCACCAACTCAGTATTGGATGTTATTTCAAAGTTGACTGATAGGGCTTATGACCTAGTAGTGGTGCGCCATGATCCTCAAGATTTAGCCTTTGTAATTAGTGAGGCACATCGCATTTTGCGCAGTGGTGGGGCAATGGTTATCGATAGCTTCTTTGGAGGCTCAAAGGTCAATGATCCTTCGCAGAGAGACCCTAAAACTGTGGCGCTTCGCGATGCTGGAAAAATCATTAAAAATGACACAGAGCATTGGGTGAGTACCTTAATTCCAACCGGTGATGGTTTGTTAGTTGCGACAAAGTTGTAGGAAGATACGCACATGATTTTTCCTAGAAAAAAAGTAGCCCACAATGTTCGACCTTGGTGGGAAACAAGTGCCCCAAGTAAAGGTTCGCGGGGCAAAATCTTTATTACTGCATTGCTTGCAAGCTGCCTCGGGGGATTTCTAGGAGTCACCGCAACAGGTGGAACTATCTTTAACTCTGCCAACATAGTTGATTCTTCAAGCACAATTGAACGTGCACCTGATTCTGTTGCTGGGATTGCTGCCAGAGTTTTACCTTCGGTAGTTTCGATTAATACGCGCAACTCATCTGGTCGCGGGGGAACTGGTTCCGGTTTTGTTTTTGATAGCAATGGTTACATCCTGACCAATAACCACGTTATTGCTGGAGTAGCTAATGGAAATGGCGCTATTCGAGTGACTCTTAACAATGGTGATATCTATAGTGCATCAATTATTGGCCGGGATGCTTCTTACGACTTAGCCATTATTAAAATTAGTGGAACTAATCTGCCAGCACTTGAATTTGGTGATAGCGATAAAGTTGCAGTTGGTGATTCTGTTATTGCAATCGGTTCACCGCTTGGTCTTTCAGGAACTGTAACCCTGGGAATTATTAGTGCAAAAAATCGACCTGTAACTGCTGGAGATTCTGGATCTGGAAGCTCATTTATTAATGCACTACAAACTGATGCAGCTATTAACCCAGGTAACTCTGGAGGCCCATTAGTTGATGCAACAGGCGCAGTAATTGGCGTCAACTCTGCAATTGCATCTTTAGGCTCTTCATCACAGGCCGGTTCAATTGGTTTAGGTTTTGCGATACCAATTAATCAAGCTAGAAAAACTGCTGACCAATTAATTAAATCCGGCAAAGCAACATATCCATTCCTTGGTGTTTCATTAGATATGAATTTCAACGGCGTTGGTGCACTTGTGGCCAGTTCCAGCACAGCTATTTTGCCTGGTGGTCCAGCAGCTAAAGCAGGAATCCGTGCGGGTGATCGAATCGTTAAATTCGAAGATAAGGCCATCGATTCCCCTGAACAATTAATTGTTGCCATTCGCGCTAAGAATGTGGGAGATAAGGTCACCTTGACTTACATCCGAGATAGCAAAGAGGTCACGGTCACTGTTACGTTGGTAGCTGGCAATAACTAGAGGGTGATTTAGAAGGTAGGCTTTCGGTATGTTCTTTGATATCGGCGCAGGTGAAATCCTCGGCCTGGCTATTTTAGGAATGATTCTGCTTGGTCCAGAGCGTCTTCCAAAAGCTGCCTCTGAAGCTGCCAAATGGGCTAAGAAAATTCGTGCTCTGTCACAGACAGCAACAGCTGAACTCCGTGAGAACTTGGGACCCGGCTTTGAGAATCTTCAGCCTGCAGATCTACATCCAAAAACTTTCGTTAAAAAGCAGTTAGGTGAGTTGTTGGATGACACTCCAGCGGCAAAACCAGTGCGCCCCACTGCAAAGATTGATCCAGACCTCATATGAAGCTTATTGAAGTACTCAATGAAGCACTCACAACAGTTCAAGATCCTGAACTTCATCGTTCAATAACTGAGCTTGGAATGGTTGAGGAGCTGACTGAGGATAACGGCGCCGTGAGTATTAAAATTTTATTAACGATTTCTGGTTGCCCAATGCAAGATCGACTTCGTGGTGATATTACTACCGCACTAAAAAATGTCGAAGGTGTTAAAACTGTTGACTTAGCTTTTGGAGTTATGTCGCAAGAGCAACGTGATCACGTCAAGAAAGTTGTTCGCGGTGGTCGAGAGAAAACTATTACTTTCGCTCAACCAGAATCTCTTACACGTGTTATCGGTATTGCATCGGGTAAAGGTGGCGTTGGTAAATCTTCTGTGACTGCAAACCTAGGGGTTGCATTTGCTAAAAAAGGATTACGCGTTGGAATTTTAGATGCAGATGTCTATGGCCACTCGATTCCCCGTTTGATGGGCTTAATGGGTCAGCGACCAACTGCCATTGATCAGCTCTTTATCCCTCTGGAGTCATTTGGCGTAAAAGTGGTTTCGATGGAAATGTTTAAGCCAGAGCGCTCCGATCCTGTTGCATATCGTGGCCCACTCTTACACCGTGTTCTTGAACAACTTCTTTCAGATGCTCACTGGGGTGATTTAGATGTCTTGCTTATTGATTTACCACCTGGGACTGGAGATTTAGCTATCTCGCTAGGACAACTGATTCCTAACTCAGAGATTGTTGTTGTAACTACACCTCAAATTGCTGCAGCTGAGGTTGCAGAGCGCGCAGGAAGAATTGCACATCAGATTCATCAGCGCGTCATTGGCGTTATTGAAAACATGTCTGAATATGGTTGCCCAACATGTGGTGAGAAAATTGCCCTCTTTGGAGCAGGTGGAGGAGAAGAAACCTCTAAGCGTTTATCAGCTCTTGTTGGCATTGATGTTCCACTCCTAGGCAAGATCGCCTTTAATCCAGAACTTCGAACCGGTGGCGATGACGGAGTTCCGTTAGTTCAAGCGGCTCCTGAATCTGAATCTGCACAGACAATTCTTGCGATTGCAGAGATTCTTGTTAAACGCAGCAAATCTTTGGTGGGTGTTCGTTTAGGTATTTCGCCGGAGAGCAATTGATATCGCAAGGCGATTCGCGCGATAGTCATACGACTATTCCAGGAAGACCTGATTTAATTCGCCTCGGTGTTGGAATCATGGGAATTGGAACATCAGGACCTCTGATTGCAATGAGTGCAATGCCTATCCCAACACTGATTTTTTGGAGAAATCTCGGTGGTTCACTACTCACACTTCCTTTTGCCCTCAAACATTCAAGAGATCGCGCAGGTATTAAGTGGTCCATTCTGGCCGGCTTCGTCTTGGCGATTCACTTTGTGGGATTCTTTCTAGCAATGCGTTGGACAAGTGTTGCTGCAGGTACTGCCCTAGTTGCGCTGCAACCAATCTTTGCCGCGCTGTTTGTAAAACTGAGCGGTGGGCATATTCCTTCTAAAGCCTGGCTCGGAATGATTGTTAGCTTCTCAGGCGTACTTCTGATCTCAGGTATTGATTTACAAATCTCCCTACGCGCATTTTTAGGCGATGTGGCCGCACTTATTTCTGCAGCACTTGCTGCCCTTTACATGATGGCTGGATCACGCGCACAGCGCACCGTTGAAACAACTGTCTACACAACCGTGTGTTATTTCATTTGCGCTATTACGGCATTACCAATGGCCTTGCTGATGGGTTTTCCAATATTTGATTTCTCTGGGCGCGAATGGTGGATTCTTTTAGGTCTTGTTTTTGGCGCACAGATTCTTGGCCACACAATGTTTAATACAGCTCTCAAACGTGTATCACCAGCGATAGTTTCTCTCATTATCTTTTTCGAAGTACCCGTTAGTTCACTACTGGCTTTTTGGTGGCTGGGACAAAAGCCACCACTAGGAATTTTGCCTGGAATTGCATTGATCTTAATTGGCTGTGTTTTAGTTGTTACTCGATCAAGACCTGGAGCTGTGGAGTTGGCCCCATGATTGATTTACATACTCACACCAATAAAAGTGATGGCACAGATAGCCCACGCGAGCTAGTCAATAAGGCAATCGTTCAGGGACTAACGGTTCTTGGAATAACTGATCACGACACAACTTCTAGCTGGCAAGAGGCAACTGATAGCTTGCGCGGTAATTTAACGTTAGCACTTGGTAGTGAAATATCTTGCTTAACTGAAGATGGAATGAGTGTTCATATGCTTGGTCTTCTCTTTGATGGTGAACACAAGCAAATGCAAGTAATGCTTGAAGAGACTCGTGATGGACGATTGCCTCGTATGCGTAAAATGGTTGAGAAGATGCAGGCAGCAGGCATTGATATCTCAATGGCAGATGTTGAAGCTGCGCGCCCTGACGGCGCAACACTGGGTCGCCCACATTTAGCTGATGCCTTAGTTAATAAAGGTGTCATAACCTCACGTGAAGAGGCATTTCAGGGCATGCTCAATAATGATTCCGAGTTTTATGTCTCTCATGCAGCCCCAACTCCAGCTCAAGCAATTGCAATGATTCGAAGCGCAGGAGGGGTTGCAGTAATTGCTCATCCTTTTGCATCACATCGTGGCCAGATTCTTAAAGCAAGTGATTTCCAAGATTTAGTAAGGGCTGGTTTAAATGGAATTGAAGTGGATCATAGGGATCAAAACCCAGAGGAAAGAGCGATGTTGCGCTCAATTGCAACAGAATTGGATTTAGTAATAACTGGCTCCAGCGACTACCACGGAAGCGGTAAAGTGAACTTACTTGCAGAGTTTCAAACTAGCCCGGGGCAATGGGAAAAACTTGAATCTCTTGCCGATAAACGAAGGGTGGTACGGGCATGAAAGTTAGTGCTTTAACCTTTGCCGTCCAATCATTCGTAACCCTATTTGTGATTATGGATCCACCTGGTGCCACACCAATTTTCTTAGCGCTAGTAGCTGATAAATCACCTAAGGAACGCAGAGTTCTAGCAATAAAAGCCGCATCAGTTTCATTGCTTGTTATTTCAATTTTTGCACTCTTTGGTCGCTTTATTTTGAGTTATCTCAATGTTTCAATTGCAGCGATGCAAGCGGCAGGCGCTCTCTTGCTTTTGCTTATTTCTTTAGATCTTTTAACTGGCGGTAAAGGCAGTGGTCGTGGTGAGTCTAAGGACGCCAACATCGCACTCGTTCCCCTAGGAACACCTCTGCTGGCAGGACCTGGCGCAATTGTTGCAACAATGATTTTCGTTCAGCAAATTGATAGCCCAAGCATGGCGATGGGCTTAGTTGGTGCAGTTATTGCAGTGCATCTTGTTATTGCAGCAGCGCTGATGGCATCAACAACAATCATGAAAGTAATTAAAGAAGCTGGCGTGACATTAGTAGCACGTATTGCTGGTCTTTTACTTGCCGCGATTGCAGTTCAGATGTTGGTAAATGCCATTCGCGTTTTTGTTACGACTTAACTCTCTTTAAACTTCTTAGTTCGCGTGCGAGTTCGCTCAACCTTTGGCATTGATTCAGCCTTCTTTTCAACGCGTTTTTCAACGAGCGCCTTTTGTTGCACAACAGGCCTGCTCTTAGTGAGTCGGCCTGTAGAACCTGCTGGAATATCGAGAACCTCATAGAGGTGTGGGGAAGAGGAGTATGTCTCTTCTGGCTCAGCTAATCCAAGATCTAGAACTTGATTAATCATCTTCCATCTAGCTAATTCATCCCAGTCAACGAATGTGACTGCAATTCCATGTGCACCGGCACGTGCTGTTCGGCCAATGCGGTGAACATAAGTCTTTTCATCTTCTGGACACTGATAATTAATCACGTGTGTAATTCCATCGATATCGATTCCTCGAGCAGCAACATCTGTTGCAACAAGAACATCTGACTTACCTGCTTTGAAATCACCTAACGCTTTTTCACGAGCGCTCTGTCCGAGATCTCCATGGATAGGTGCAGCCTTAAAGCCACGCTCCATAAGATCCTCAGCTGTCTTTTGGCAGGTGCGCTTAGTGCGACAAAAAACCATTGTTGGGCCGCGGCCTTGAGCCTGCAAAATACGGGCCAGCATCTCAATTTTATCCATGGCATGAGCACGTAATACATGCTGCTTAATACGCGTAACAACTGCGCCTTCATCTTCTGAATCTTGGGTTCGAATATGAATAGGTTGATTCATAAAGCGACGGGCAAGAGCGATGATATCTCCAGGCATTGTTGCTGAGAACAACATGGTTTGCATGCGATTAGGAGTATTTGCCAAAATCTTTTCAACATCAGGCAAGAAACCAAGATCTAACATCTCATCTGCCTCATCTAAAACTAGGCGTGATACTTGCTTTAAACGCAGCTGACCTTGGCGTGAGAGATCAAGCAAACGACCTGGTGTGCCAACAACTATTTCAATTCCAGCTTGTAGTGCTTCAATCTGAGGTTCAAATGCTCGCCCACCATAAACCGCTAACGTTCTAATTCCACGGTTGCTAGCTAGCTCTTCAATATCTTTAGTTACCTGTGTACACAGTTCGCGCGTTGGAACGACGATAAGAACCTGTGGCATTCCTTTATGTTCAAAATCAACCCATTCTGGATCATTTGGTGCAATTACGCGTTCGATTACAGGGACGCCAAAAGCCAAAGTCTTTCCGGTTCCTGTCTTAGCTTGGCCAATAACGTCCCCATCACTGAGTGCTATTGGCAAGACCATCTCTTGAATTGCAAAAGGTGCGATGAAGCCGTGAGCATGCAAAGCCTCAATGGTTTCAGGGCGAAGTGGGAGTTCTGCGAAAGTTTTCGACACGTTAAATGGCACCAGAAATTTCTTTATTAGTGGAGCTCATAGATGTAATCCTATCGGAGTTAATTGCGAGGGAAACCCGAAATTCCACGCCACATGAGGTTGTTGACCAATTCAACTGCCTGTTCACGCGTTAATGTGCTGTCCCGATCTAACCAATGACGCGCTGTTACTTGGGCATATCCAATCATTCCAACACCTAAGAGCATTGAAGCCTCTTTTGGAAGACCTGTATCAATTGAAATAACGGCACTTGCTGCAGCGGCGCAGTCATATGTCATTCGATTTAAGCGCTCACGCACAGATGGCTCAACATTCATGTCACTCTCAAAAAGCAATCTAAATGCTTCACCTTCTTTTTCAATAAAAGCGAAATATGCATCAACGGTTGCATGCACGCGGTTGGCATTATCAGGAGTAGAAGCAATTGCTCGCTGAATTTCAAAAACCAATGAGTCAATATGCAAATCAAGGACTGCAAGATATAAATCTAACTTTGATGGAAAGTGCTGATACAAAACTGGCTTGCTGACATTTGCACGATCTGCAATTTCATCCATGGCCGCAGAGTGATAACCAGCGGCAGTGAAAACCTCAAGGGCTGCTGAGAGCAAAAGTGCGCGGCGCTCATCACGAGGCAAACGCGGCTTATTTGATGAATCTATTGTGCTCATTGGAGTAATCGTAGAGGCAGTGGAGGTAATTCGGCTAATAGCTGTAGCAACGCATGCGTGGATACGGCAGAATTAACCTCCTATGAAAACTCCTGCGCCTGAAATCTCAGTTGAAGATCTAAAGAGCAAGTTTGCCGCCAATGAGGATTTTCTTCTCATTGATGTGAGAGAACCTGAAGAATTCGCACAATCTCGAATCCCAGGTTCAGTTTTGATGCCTGTGGCTGGGTTTATAGATGCATCTGCTTTCAAACTACTCCCACGAGATAAAGAGATTATTCTTCACTGTCGCTCTGGAATAAGGTCGGCAACCTGCCTGGCACTTATCCAAAAGGCAGGCTTTACAAATTCACGACATTTAGATGGAGGAATAGTTGCATGGGAGAAGTTATGAAAAGTTCTTATCAGGGCTATCGAATACTCCTTGTGCATGCTCATCCTGACGATGAAACAATTAACAACGGTGCCACTATGGCCCTTTATGCATCCCTTGGAGCCACAGTAACTTTAGTAACCTGTACACGCGGAGAAGAAGGAGAAGTTTTAATCCCTTCTCTTTCTTACTTAGCAAGTAGTGAAAAAGATGAATTGGGAAAGCACCGTGAAGTTGAGTTAGCCCTTGCAATGAAAGCATTGGGTATTTCAGATTTCAGGTTTCTAGGCCACTACCGAGATAGCGGAATGATGGGAACGGAATCAAATAACCGCCCAGATGTTTTCTGGCAGGCAGATTTAGATTCAGCCGCTGGGGAGCTTGTTAAAATTATTGAAGAAGTAAAGCCTCATGTTTTGATTACTTATGATGAAATCGGCGGTTATGGTCACCCTGATCATATTCAAGCTCATCGAGTTGCTATGCGAGCAAGTGAATTAACAACGTGGCAAATCCAAAAGATTTATTGGAACACAATCCCTAAATCAGTTATTGCCAAGGGGATGGAAGCCATGAAAGAGATCGGTTCTGATTTCTTTGGTGCTGAAAGTATTGATGATGTGCCATATGCTAAAGATGATTCATTTGTCACAACTCTCATTGATGGAAATGATTTTGTAGATGCCAAAATGGCTGCTATGAAAGCCCATGAAACACAGATTGCATTAGATGGGCCATTTTTCGCCCTCTCTAATAACTTGGGATTACAAGTCTGGGGACATGAGTACTACACCCTAATTAAGGGGCAAAAGAGTGAGCCTTTTGATGAACAAGGCCGTGAGAACGATTTAACTTCTGGAGTAGTCCTGTAATGCGCAAAATCTATGCCATTGCAATCGGAGCTGGATTAGGTGCAGGTTCAGTATTCTTACATGCATCCCTAGCTCCATTTGGTTTGATTTTTGTTTTACTCTCAACTTTGGTCGGTATTTGGAGTATTGGTCGAATGTGGGGTGGGAGAGCTCTAAAAACATTAGCTGCAGTTGCGTGGACCTTTGTAGTGTTGCGCGCAGGCTTTCCAGGCATAAATGAAGAGTATTTAATTGAAGGTACTGCTGTTGGAATTTCACTGATCAATATGGGATTTTTAGCTTTGGTAATTGCAATCTTGCTCCCTGCTTAACGCCAGCTTGCGCTTTGGCCTTCAGGTCCATCCTTAATTTCAAGTCCACTTTCTTCCAACTTAATTCTTAACTCATCACTCTTAGCCCACTGCTTTTCATTTCTTGCTATTTGGCGAAGTTTGAGAATCTGCTCTTGTTCTGGAGTTAAAGGCCTGACTACTTCTTCTCGCTCAAGATCAAGACCCAGAATCTGATCGGCAAAAAGAAAGATTGCTGCCCGGTTATTGACATCATCATTTTTTTCTAGGCTGCGCAGGTATTGAATAGCTTTTGGAGTGTCTAAGTCGTTATCGAGAATTTCTAAGAATTCTGCATCTTTGGTAGCAACCTGAGTTCCCCATGTCTTTATCTTTCTACGCCAACGTTTAAGGGTTGCATCTGCAGCTTCAATCGAGGCCCACGTTAAATCCATCTGAGATCTGTATCGGTTTTCTAAGAAACACAATCTCACGGCAAGGGGATCAAAACCCCGGTCTATAACATCTTTAAGCAGGACAACGTTTCTAGCACTTTTAGACATCTTGCGGCCTTCAAAAAGCAGATGCTCGCCATGAAGCCAAAGATCTACGCTCTCATTTCCAGTAATTGCATTTGATTGAGCTCGCTCATTTTCATGATGCGGAAAACGCAGGTCGATACCACCGACGTGAAGATTGATATGTGAATTTAAGAAATGAAGTGACATTGCTGAACACTCAATATGCCAACCAGGAAAACCAGGACCCCAAGGTGAATCCCAAATCATTTCTCTGCGTCCACCAGCGTTTTTCCAAAGCGCCCAGTCTGCATGAAAACGCTTCGCGCCATCCTCACTGTACTCATAACGATGACCAGGCTTAAGGGCATCTAAGCGATTACCACTTATTGCGCCGTAACTTGGAAAAGCTTGGGCAGAGAAATAAACGGTGCCGTCTTCACCGACGTATGCAAATTCCGTAGCAATGAGTTGTTCAATCATGGCAAGCATTAGCTCAATAGATTCACTAGCTCTTGGATAAGCATCTGCCTTTTCAATATTAAGGCGTGCTAAGTCGGTGTGAAAACCCGCTTCGTATTTTCGTGCCACAGTGAATGGATCTATAGATTCAGCTTTAGCCTGGGCAAGCATTTTGTCTTCACTCTCAATATCTTCAGACATGTGGCCAACATCGGTAATATTTTGAATGAGTTTCACATCAACACCATTGGCTGTGAGAACACGGCGAACCAGATCTGAAAGAAGGAATGTTCTTAAATTTCCCACATGTGCATCTCGATAAACCGTGGGCCCACAGCAATACATTGTGGTTGTGCCATTAGTTGAAGTGACAGGTTGCAGCTTTCGGGAAGCGGTGTCATAGAGTTGAAGGCTCACTTTTTTTCAACCACTTCTTTCCATATCGCAATCTTGTCGTAGGAAAATTCGATGAGTTTTCCATGTCGATTGCGAAGGGTAATGGGGGACTCGAGATGGCCCACGATGTCGCGGAATCCGCCCTCGGGATCATGCAAGCGGATGGTCACTCGCTTTCCGATGAGGGCGCTAAATGTGGCCTCTAGCCCCTGATTCATGCCTCAACGATAAACCTTAACTTCAAATATCGCGCTAGAAGAGCCGATACGATTAGAATCTGGGTATTGGTAACTAATATTTCTTACGGAGGCAAGTCGTGACTTATGTGATCGCTGAACCATGTATCGATGTAAAAGATAAGTCGTGCATCGCTGAGTGTCCTGTGGACTGCATCTATGAAGGCGATCGCATGCTCTATATCCAAGCCGATGAATGCGTTGACTGCGGTGCGTGTGAGCCTGTGTGTCCAGTTGAGGCTATTTACTACGAAGATGATGTCCCACCACAGTGGAAGCAATTTGGAAAAGTTAACACAGAGTTTTTCGTCGAAATCGGTTCACCAGGTGGAGCCAGCAAAGTCGGAGCAACTGGCACCGACCATGAACTTGTAAAAGCTCTACCCCCTAAGAGCGAGTAATTTTTCTTGCGATCTTCACTCCCAGACTTCCCCTGGGACGCTCTTGCCCCCTATGGAGATAAGGCTCGCGCCCATCCTGGTGGGATTATTGATCTCTCAGTTGGAACTCCAGTAGACCCCACACCAGAGTTTATTCAAACAGCATTACGTGAGGCCTCTAATTCACCTAGTTATCCAGTAACAGCTGGCACACCAGAACTGCGTGCAGCCATAACCGCTTGGGCAAAATCTCGTTTAGGTGCCACCGGTGATTTTGATGTTCTACCTGTCATAGGCTCGAAAGAGTTAGTTGCATGGCTACCAACAATTTTAGAATCTAAAAAAGTACTTTTCCCAGAGATTGCTTACCCCACCTATCACGTGGGTGCATTGATAGCACAGGCACAGTCAGTTCCTGTTCCAATCAGTGCAAAGAGCTGGCCTAGCGCTGATTTAGCTTGGTTGAACTCACCATCAAATCCAACTGGGCGAGTTCATAGCGTTGAAGAAATTAAGGAATGTATTGCATGGTCACGGACCAACAACGCGGTCTTGATTTCAGATGAGTGCTATTTGGAGTTTGAGCACAATGCCACACCAACATCTGTCATGGCACTCACCGAAGGCAACAACAAGAATATTTTGGCGCTTCACTCATTATCTAAGCGCTCTTCAATGGCTGGATATCGAGCCGCATTCATGGTGGGTGATTCTTCGTTAATTGCAAAGATCCGTGAACTGAGAAAGCATGCAGGCATGATGGTTTCATTGCCAGTGCAAAAAGCAATGACTGTTGCACTTAGTGATGACTCACATGTTGCCGAGCAACGCGCACGATATAACGCACGACGTGATGCTCTGCGTCCCGCACTTGAAGCCTGCGGATTTCGAATTGAATTTAGTAACGCAGGTCTCTACATCTGGTGCACACGTGATGAAGATGCATGGACAAGTGTTGACTGGTTGGCCCAGCGGGGAATCCTGGCCACCCCAGGTAGTTTCTATGGTGAAAAAGGCAAGAACCACATTCGCATCGCAATGACTGTCTCTGATGCAGCCATAAAAGATGCAGTTAACCGCTTACAGGCTTAGCTGATGGCCGTTGGAATCCTTCTAGTTGGTGGCTTTGGCACACGTTTAATGCCACTTACTAAAAACACACCAAAACCTATGCTGACAGTTGCTGGTTTGCCAGTAACAGAACATCAATTAGCTATGGCAAAAAAGGCAGGAATTACAACAGTAGTTCTTGCAACGTCTTACCTATCTGAGGTTTTTATTCCATATTTTGGGGATGGATCAAAGTGGGGAATGAAACTGCTCTATGCACTTGAAAAAGAGCCTTTGGGCACAGGCGGTGCTATTAGAAACGCTGCAAAACTATTGCCCGGAGATGAATCAGTAGTTGTCTTTAATGGTGATGTTTTAAGTT
>Ga0194050_1000030_pt1 | contig 39436 bp, 34 predicted proteins | sample SepL2310m_MetaG_FD_148657 | JGI IMG/M metagenome (GOLD analysis project Ga0194050, IMG submission 148657) | Anoxic zone freshwater microbial communities from boreal shield lake in IISD Experimental Lakes Area, Ontario, Canada - Sep2016-L239-10m | ecosystem: Environmental > Aquatic > Freshwater >...
GGCCACCCAAGGCAGCGCTGGCCCTCCCAAAAACCACCTAGAGTGAGAAATTAGCGACTCAGCGTCATATTTGGGGTAGAAGTTATTAAAATTGACGAGAGAGCATCGGCTGGGGCAGAATGAATAAGTACAGAAACGCGACACCCAGGCCGATGGTCTAGGTGAGAACAGACCGACCCAGCCGGGGAGGTCTTCACCACATCGCACCGAATAACCCGGGCAGGGGGACCAAGTGGGGCAGCCAGCAACGCACCGATTCGACACCGACGCCACCAGGCGTCGGCTCGTGGTGCGCACCGGGATCGCACTCGCCGTAGTGGCATCCGTGGTCGGATCGGCCTCGCTGTACTCCTTTGACCAGTTGTCGACCGGTAATCCAACTGCGGCGGATCCTTTGTCGAGAGCGCAGCGCGGCACGGTCCTCGAAACCGGGGCCACCATGTCCTCTCGAGCCCTCTACGGATGGGGCGACAACGACTCGGGTCAGATCGGGATCGGCTCTCTCGGCGGCGGTTCGGCTACCGGTATCGCCGCACCCGCCACGGTCAACGCCCCCGCCGGCACAGCATTCGCCTCGGTGGCTGCCGGTGGCGCCTCCACCGTGGGGCTCACCACCACTGGCCAGGTCTACACCTGGGGCTCCAACTCGGTCGGCCAACTCGGTGACGGGTCCACCTCGTCGACCACGTCACCTATTGCCGTGTTGGTGCCCAACGGACCGGTCACAGCCGTTGCCACGGGGAGCAGCCATGTACTCGCCCTTACCGCCGCCGGAGCCGTCTACGCCTGGGGCTCCAACGTCTTCGGTCAGATCGGCAACACTACGACGGCTTCCGCATTGGTGCCGGTAGCCGTGAGTGCGCCGACCGGGGTGACCTTCACCGCCGTCGCCGCCGGGGGAGACCACAGCCTGGCCCTCTCCTCGACCGGTGTCGTCTACGCCTGGGGTGGCAACACACACGGCGAGCTCGGTAACGGCACCACCACCTCGACCTCGACCCCGGTGGCCATCACCGCCCCGACCGGCGTGCAGTTCACTGCCATCGCCGCAGGCACCGGACACAGCCTGGCCGTGGGCACCGATGGCCAGGTGTATGCGTGGGGGTTCAACGCTTCTGGACAGATCGGTAACGGCCTGAACTCGGACTCGCTCACCCCGATCCTGGCATCGCTCCCGGCGGGCACGACGATCTCGAGCATCGCCGCTGGGGGATCCCACAGCCTCGCCCTCTCGGCCACCGGCACGGTCCTGGCCTGGGGCTCCAACGTCTTCGGCCAGCTGGCATCACCGCTGGTCGGGTCCAACCCAGTGGACAGCGCCATCCCCGCCGTTCCGACCGGACTGCCGCCAGCCACGCCATTCGTGTCGGTTTCCGCTGGCGAGCACTCGTCGTATGCCCTCACCAGTGTCGGGGTCCCGTGGGTATGGGGCGGGGACTACTACGGACAGCTCGGCGACGGCACACCCGGGTTGACCGCTATTCCCCCAGAAGCGATGGCGACGCTCCCCGTTGGGACACTCGTCACCGGGGTCTACGCCGGAGCCGATGCCACCTCGGCGTTCTTGCTCACTCGGGCAGAACAGACCATTACCTATCCGGCCTTGCCGGCCCTCACCTACGGTGATCGGCCGGTCGACGTCGCACCTTCGGTCGACTCGGGCCTCAGCCTGGCCAACTCGTCGTCGGGTGCTTGCACCGGACCGGCCGTTCGACTGGTGATCGTGAGCATTGGGACCTGCACGCTCACCACCGCACAAGATGGCTCCTTCCAGTACTACCCAGCCTCGGCCACGGCCACGTTCGAGGTGGCGCCAGCCACCCTAGAGATCCACCCTGATCCCGTCACCGCATCAGCGGGTGCTGCTCTACCGAAGTTTGGATACCACCTCACCGGGTTCAAGAACGGAGACACGGTCTCCGTGGTGTCGGGCACGCCCTCGTGCACCTCGACGGCCACCGCCGAGTCAGGTAAGGGAACCTACGACGTGACGTGCGCACCGGGGAGCCTCACAGCCGCCAACTATGTCTTTGCCGCTGCCGGTGTCAACAAGTTGACCCTGCTCGGGTCCGCTACCGGGTACGCGGCGTTCGGCACCGACGGATCGATCACCCCGATCGGTCCGGTGCCGACGGTCAACGGTGTGACCACCGGGGACTTCGGATCGATGGCCGGCCATCCGCTGGTGGCCCCGGTCGTAGGTGCGGCGTTCACTCCGAATCACGACGGCTACTGGATGGTGGCCTCCGACGGCGGGGTGTTCAGTTTCGGCTCCGCCGCCTATCTGGGGTCGATGGGCGGCCACCCGCTCAACACGCCGATCGTCGCCTTCGCGGCCACACCCACTGGTGCTGGCTACTGGGAGGTCGCAGCTGACGGGGGCATCTTCTCCTTCGGCGATGCTGGCTACTACGGCTCTACCGGCGCCCAGCCCCTGGCCGCACCGATCGTTGGTATGGCCCCTACCGGTGACGGACTCGGGTACTGGCTGATCGCCTCCGACGGTGGCGTCTTTGGCTACGGGGACGCCGGGTTCTACGGCGCTCCCGCTGGGCGCACGGCCGTCGACCCCGTTGTCGGCCTGGCCCCCACTGTCGATGGACGGGGCTACTGGTTGGTGACCCGGGCTGGTGCAGTCCTCCCCTTCGGTAATGCCGTCTATGAGGGCAGCCTCCGCTTCATCTTCATCGGCGCCCCCATCGTCGGCATCACGGCAAGCCCCGATGGTCACGGGTACTGGATGGCCGGTGAAGACGGCGGCATCTTCGCCTTCGGTGGCGCACCGTTCTACGGGAGCGTCTCCAATCTGTCCGCACCCATCGCCGGGATCATCTGAGTCATGACCAAGAAAGGGACAGACATGGAAGGCACTGATCGACCCACGCCAGCAGACCGGCGGGAGTCGGTCGAGCCATTCCCGACGGTTGCCATGACGGGTCCGACAGCTGAGACCAACACGCCAGCCAATCCGAAGGCCCCTCGGCGAGGTCGTCGGACCCGGTGGGCCATCGTGTGTGCGCTCATTGCTGGGGCTGCGGCCACGGCCACTGCTACCCGGGTGGCCACGGTGGCCACCGGTGCAGGTACTCAGCCGATCCCGCACGCAGCGCTACCCGCGGGTGCTCCCCGGCCACCGGCGGTGCCGGCCCACAGTGCCTATCTCGGCGCCTTCGTCGTGCCTCACGAAGGGGAGTCGAGGGCCCAGTCCGACGTCCGTCGAGAAGTGGCCCAGGTACCCAACTTCGACGGAGCCATGGGCCGACCGCTCGGACTGGTGCACGTCTACCAACCATGGGCGACTCCGGTAAAGACCTCCACCCTGGCTGCATTGGCTGGCGCCGGCTCCACTCCGGTCATCGACTGGACCTGTACCTCGGACGCTTCGGTGATCAGCGGCAGCCAGGACAGCATCATCAAGGCGTATGCGGACTCCCTGAAGGCCTACGGACGCCCGGTCTTCCTGAGGTGGTTCTGGGAGATGAACTTGAGCGCCCTACCTCGCAACATCGGGTGCTTGGGGTCGCTCGGGTCTACCGGGTACGTCCAGGCGTGGCAGCACATCTGGAGCATCTTCCAAGCTCGGGGGGCGACCAACGTGTCCTTCGTGTGGTGTCCGTCCATCTTTAGTTTGGGTACCGCCTACTACCCGGGCGACTCGTATGTGGACTGGATCGGGTGGGACGGCTACGACCGCAAGCAGGATCCCAACATGCTGAAGAACCAGTTCCTTCCGTTCTATACGAACTGGGCGACCCACGGTAAGCCGATGATGATCGGCGAGACCGGTGCCACCATCGATCAGGCCACCTACCTGGCCCAACTCACTGCGGTGCTTCCGGTGAGCTTTCCCCAGGTACACGCCATTCTCTACTACGACTCGAAGTCGCTCTCGGACTGGACGCTGGTGGACACACCAGGACAGCTGGGCTTCACTCAGTTCGTCACCATGGGCCAGACCCCGTACTTCGGGTTCCCCTTCGTCGGGTCCTGATCGGCTGAAGCTGAGCGGGAACGCAGCGTAGGACCGAGCGGCGCTGAGCGGGAGACATCCCCTTGGTGCCCGGGTCGGCCCTGGCTAGTCCGGACGCGTCGCCGCATCGCTGGTGCCTCTGACGCCGACGCACTGAATCCGGAAGAGCAAGATCCCCCCGCCGAAGCAGAGGGTTCTCGCACCGTCACCACTCGAGGTCGGGCCTCGGGTGGGGATTTGAATAGGGGATGACACCAGGGGGCAACTGCGGCCATCGAGAACCGCCATTGTTCATGGCCTTACCCACCTTGCTTCCGCACCGAGCATGAGCTGCGCCGAACCGGGACTTCGGTGGCCAACCGATCCTGCAGATTCTGTTCGATGATTGGCCATCTGATGTCCTCGACTCGACCGGCTCACCGTGGCCGATTGCATGCGCTCGGAGCCATCTCCGTGGACGTCCCACGCCGCTCACGTGGGACGTCCACGGAGAAGAGGTCCTCCGTCGGATTTGCCCACGCGTCGATGGCTGGCCTGTGCCGGCGGTCTTCGTATCCCTGTTCTGTTCGGCAGCTCGAGGCGAGATGCGTACCGAGAGCGATATCGACCTCTTCGTGGTGCGCCGTGATGAGCCAAGATGGAGCAGGTGTGGACAGCAGCAACCATCATCGAGGATCTTGCAAAGCGCATCACCAGCACCGCTCCGTAACTGACGTGCCTGGCGAATCGCCTGCGTCGTTCCAGACTCACAGCGTTGACGTGAAGGCCGGTCCAATCCGAGGCGTGCGTTCGACGAGCGCTTCGATGTCAGGTGGGGCGACCAACTGCGTCGAACTCCTGGCGGCTCACGATGACCGGAAGGCGTGTAGTGCAGTTCTGGCGCATCACTTTTGACGACCGCACTGTCTTGGCCGGGTCCAGACAGGGGAGACGTGGGCCCCGGGGCCATACCCGTTATGGCGGACCGCCAGGGAAATCGCCGTCCCTAGCTCATGCGACTGGTTCGGCCCCGTCTGTTGGAATTACTCCGGCCCCCACAATTGGCCGACCGCAGCCCCCGGTTGGGAAGCTGCGGTCGGTGTACGACTCGACTCGAGATTCAGGCCCTACTGCTGAGGCCCTACTGCTGAGGCCCTACTGCTCAGGCTCGGCTCCTTAGAACTTGACGTCGACGCTGAACCCGACCCGGGGCGATCCAGCCGACGTGCTGCTGGATGCATCCGGGTGATAGGCGAGCACCTTGGCGCTCTCCGGTGTGCTGACCAGGTCGACCCGGTAGTAGGTCTTGCCCGACTGGATGACCGGGGTCCGCTCGATCTGACTCACGGTGACCATGAGCGACGAACCCTTGACGGCCGGCAGCGTGGCTTGCGCACTCTGGCCCACATGAATCTGACCGATCTGCGACTCCGGCACCTGCACGACCATTTGGTCCTGGAGGGACTCCAAGGTGATCAGGGCTGCACTGGCCGGCGTATTGGCAGGCGTGCTCTGGGGACCCTGGGGAAAGATCTGGATCCCGCTGGTTTGTGCCGCCGCCAACGCGGGGGCCGGCGTAGCTTGGCGCACACCCTGACTGGATGCGACTTCACCAACGGAGCCGTTGATGGCCGAGACGACCCCGTCGAACGGTGCGGTGAGCACCGCCTGAGCCAGGTTGTCCTTGTCGGTGGCGATCGCCGCGTTGTCCTTTTGGATCTGGGACTGCACCGAGGCGATGGCCTGGGCACCCGGCGTTGCTCCGCCCGTGGCCAGCGCGGCCTGGGCCGCAGTCACGGCGGCATTGGCCTGGTTCAGCGCACCCTGGGCCCCGCCTACCGCCGTCTGCTGGTCAGCCAGCGCCTGGTTCAGCGCGTTCTGGGCATCCGTCAGGTTCCCCTGGTCGAGGTTGATCTGGCGCTGGTCCGATGCGCAGACCGCCGGGGGTGAGGCGGAAAGGCACAGCGGTACGTTGTTCTGGTAGTTCTGCTGATCGGCTGCCAGCAAGGCCTGCTGCACTTGGACTCGGGCCCGGGCCGAGGCCACGGCGGCATCGCTGCTGGCAGTGACCTGAGTCAGTTTCTGCTGGGCCGAGGCAGCCTGCACCTGGGCATTGGTCAACTGGTTCTTGAGCTGCTGGGTCTGCTGGTTCTGCTGGGCGGCAAAGCCGGCCTGCATCTGATCCAATGTGGCCTGATCAGTGGCCAGGTTGGCCTGGTCGGCTGCCAGGGCCGCATCAAGGGTGGCCGTGTCCTGGGTGGCCAGCACCTGCCCCTTGTGCACCACCTGTCCGACCAGAACAGGGATGGCCATGATCGTCCCCGTGGTCGGCATGTTCAGTTGGGCTGACTCGGCGGGCTGCACGACACCGGCGGCCGACATGGTGTTGGTGAGCACCAGGTCGTTGACGGCGGCACCAAGCAGCACAGCGGCAGCCAGCATCAGGGCCCCTACGACCACGCCACGCGAGCTCCGCAACCGGCGCTTGTGGGGATTGCGAGGAGCGAACTTCCCTCCGTCTCCCACGGGGGAGGGGGGAAGATTGTCCGGTGGCTCGAGGTGGTCCGACGGACCAGGACTCTCTACCGGTCGTAGCTCCACCTGCGGAGTCGAAGGTGTGGGCACGTCGTTGCGGGGCCGCGACAGCCCAGCAATCACATTGTTGAGCCGTGCCACCGCCGGCAAGCCCGCGTCGATGACCGACATCATCGGGTCGGGTTTGCCTCCCAACTGGGCTGATACCCAGTGGTCCAACCGGTCCCCGAGTTCCTTTGCTTTCTCTGGATACAACTCGGCCACGTTGTTCTGCTCGTCGGGATCCTCGAGCACGTTGTAGAGCTCGATGCCGTCGCGCCCGTAGATGGTGGACTGCAGGTACTTGATGAACTTCCACTCGGGAGTGCGCACACCACGCGATGCCTGCCAGGTGGCTTCGCTCAACATGACCGCATCGCGGTGGGTGTTGGTGTCGCCCCGCATCAGCGGATGCAGCGACCGGCCATCGATCCCGTCGGCCTCGGGCAGGCCCAAGGTCTCGAGGATGGTCGGCAAGATGTCGGTCAGGGTGACCATGGCGTTCGGTGCCGACACCGGGATCTTCCCTGGTGCCCACATGATCAGAGGCACGTGGGTGACCGAGTCGTAGAGGCCGGCATGGTCGAACCAAGCATCGTGCTCGGTCATGTTCTCCCCGTGGTCGCCGAAAATCACGACCATGGTGTCCTCCAAGAGCCCCTCTTGTTCGAGGTGGTGGAAGATGCGGCCGATCTCAAAGTCGAGATAGGCCACCTCGGCGTCGTAGAGGTCAGCGATGTAGTCGAGGTTCGGCATGGCCTCGAGGAAGTCGTACAGGTTCTCCTTGAACAGCGGATAGCTGGGACGGCTCTCGAGCTTGGCCGTGATGTCGGGGTCGATGCGGCCGGCCGTGCCGTGGGAGAAGCGTTCCTTGAACGGTGACGGTGGGACATAGGGGATGTGGGCATCCCAGAAGTGGAGGAAGAGGAAGAAGTCTTCGTCGCGGTGCTCCGTGATCCATGGCAGACCGATCTCATTGATGACCGACCCGGGGGACCGGGACCGTCCTGATGGCGGCATGTAGTCGTCGTAGCCGCGGATGAACCAGTCCTTCATGGCGAAGAGGTGGTCGACAGCACCGGTGGTGTACCCGTTGTTGCGCAGCAGCGATGGCAGCCACAGCATCTCCTCGGGCAGATAGGCCGCCGGGTGGAAGTGGGAGACGATCCCCGAGTTGATCCCGAACTTCCCGGTGAAGATCGCCGTGTGTGACGGCTGGGTCGGAATGTCCGTCGCATACGTCTGCGAAAACAGCGATCCTTCCTTGGCGATCCGGTCGAGGTTCGGAGTGAGTCCGCGCTCGTTGCCGAGGCAGCTCAGATGGTCGGCCCGCAGGGTGTCGAGGGAGCACATGATGAGGTTCATGCCGCACCACCCTTGGTCCGTGCCGCACTACCGGTTCCCGTGAGGACACCGCTACACGAGGTGCTACCTGTTGCGGCCACCCCCGTGCTGCCCCCGTGCTGTCCTACGCCCCTACCCATCGGTCCCATTACGTTCTCCTGCCCTTCGCTCTGCAGGAGCGCTCACGACCACTTGTTGATCGCTGCGTACCCTGCCCCGCTGTCCATAGTAGCAAATAATCACGTAAAGTGCACAAACGCGCACGGAGAGTGATATTTTGGACTTGTGGGACGTTCTTGCGAGGCCCGGTGATCGCTGCCGGACATAGCAGAGCACCTAATGAATCATCATAATTGACTAGGGCAGGGATCGACAACAGATGAACTTCGCGCTGATGGCCGGACTCCGGCCGCTGCTGCTACTACTAGGAACCGATGCGGTGCTGCTGACGTTCCTGGCCTACCCGCTCGTCATGCGGTACCCGGATGATCAGGGTGACGGCATGACGCTGGTGCTGCTGCCGAAGCCCAGGCTGCCGTCGTACTGGCGGGTGCCGGCGTTCGGGTTGCTGTTCCTCACCATGATGGTGACGTACCACTCGATGACCGGAGGGTGGAACCCGGACCAGGCTTACGCCGACTTGGTTACCCGCATCTCCCTGTCGGTCGTGCAGTCTCCAGCAGAAATATCGGGGTACCTCGCTGGCTTCACTCTCGGCCTCCGGTTCCTCACCTTCGCCACCATCATCTGCATCGCCGTAGTCGGCATGGGCAATCCGGCCCGCCGGATGATGGTGGCCCTGCAGGCATTCATCTACTTGGGGGTCATGGCCTTCATCGATGCCACGCTGGTTGTCTTCGAGGCGCTGTTCAACCTGCCGGTGGCGCCGACCACCTTGCTGGGCAACTTCGCCGCCGTCGGCCTCGCCATCTTGGCCATGACTCGGATGCAGTACCTCAACTTCGCGCTCCCAAAGCCCAGTGCGGTCCCCTTCGTCAAACGGCCACGGATGTCGGACGCGCTCACGCTGCTCGGGGTGACGGTGGCATCGATGACCATCTGTCTGGCCGGCCTGCTGTGGATCTTCCACCTGGCCGACCCGGCGTACCGACCGGCACTGGCTCTGCTGCTGCCCGTGCCGTTCGCCCAGGGGACGTTCATCGTGCGGACCATGCTGCTCGGCATCGTCAACGGGTTCAGCGTCCGGCCCGACCCACCGGTAGGCGATGCCCGTCCACGGATTGATGTGATCATCCCGGCCTACAACGAAGAAGAGGTCATCGAGGCCACCCTGCAGGCCATCGATGTGGCCGCCGTCCGCTATGGCGGCCCGATCCGGGTGATCTTGATGAACGACGGATCGACCGACTCCACCCGTGAGGTGGCCCTGGCAGCCATGTCCCAGTTCAGACAGGCCACCGGTGAGGTCTTCGACGGCCGCCACGGCGGGAAGTCCGAATCGCTGAACGCCGCCCTCGACTTGGCCACCTCGGACATCGTCGTGCGCATCGACGCCGACACCATCGTCGGGGAGTGGTCGTTCTACTACACGCCCCGGTGGTTCGAAGACCCCCAGATCGGCCTGGTCGAGCCCATGTGCTTTCCTCGGGGAGGCCGTCGGTCCGTCTTTCCGCACCTACGGCTGTTCGAAGAACTCAAGCAGTTCGGGTTGAACCACCGCACCATCCAGACCGTCGACGGCGTGAACGTGGTCCCCGGTGTGTTCACCGCCTTCCGCCGCCAGGTGGCCGTCGACCTCGGTGGGTTCACCGTGGGCATGAACGGGGAGGACGGCGACTTCACCCTCCGGTTCAGCCGCCGCGGTTACCGGGTCTGGATGGATACCAAGATCATCGTCTACGAAGACGTTCCGCCGACCTACGCCGAGATCCGCGAGCAGCGGGTCCGCTGGGGCCGTGCCGTCCACCACAACCAGGCCCGCCACGGACCGTACCGGGCTGGTGTGGCCACCCCCAAGGTGTGGTTCAACCAAACGCAGCAGTTCGTCAAGTCCACGTTCGCCCCAGCTCGCCTGCTGTTGCCGATGTATCTGATCCTCACGGCCATCTTCAACGGGACCGAACGCGATGTCATCTTGATCTTCTTGGGCAGTTACCTGGTAGCTGAAATGGTGTTCATGGCCCTGCAGGCCGTGATGACCATGGGCTTCCGTCAGACCCGGCACTTGGGCTGGGTCCTCCTGTGGCCGCTGTGGCGCGAGTTCTTGATGGTGTTCGCCACCGAATCATGGCTGTCGATGCCCGGGCGCCCCATGGGTCTGCACGGGACACGGCCACTGCGCCTGACGCAAGCGGTCATCCACTGAGGCAGTCCCACCTGCTTCGGGACTGCCCATCGCACCGGCTGGTTGGCTTCCGTCCTCGGGGCGAGATGTCCCGCACGGTACGGTGGTCCGTGCACGCGCAAGAGACCACATGCGGCTGATCTACTTCGACATCGACACCCTGCGGGCCGATCACCTGGGTTGCTACGGCTATAGCCGTGCCACCAGCCCGGTCATCGACGACCTGGCCGCACGAGGGATCCGCTTCGACAACGTCCACGCCTCGGATACCCCGTGTCTGCCATCGCGGTCCGCCCTCACTACCGGTCAGTTCGGGATCCGCAACGGGGCCGTCAACCACGGGGGCGCGGCCACCGACCTGGCGCCAGAGGGCGTGAGCCGGCACTTTCGCACCCAGGCCGCCCTCCACAGTTGGATGGCACCGCTCCGGGACCTGGGGGTGTGGACGGCCTCCATCAGCACCTTCGCCGAGCGGCACTCGGCCTACCACTTCGACGCCGGGTTCAACGAGTGCGTCAACCTGGGCACGCGCGGCATGGAGACGGCCGACGAGGTGGCGGACGCGGCCGAGGAGTGGCTGGCTCGTAATGCCTGGCGCCAGGACTGGTTCCTCCATGTGCACCTGTGGGACCCGCATACCCCTTACCGGACACCCGAATCGTTCGGCGAGCCGTTCGCTGGCGACCCGATCCCCGAGTGGCTGACCGAGGAGATCCGAGTGGCCCACTGGGACCTGCCCGGGCCGCACTCGGCTCAGGAGGTCAGCGGGTTCGGACCACGCGACGTATGGGACCGTTGGCCCCGACAGCCGCTGCAAGCCGCCGACATGGACGACGTCCGCCGGATCTACGACGGGTACGACACCGGGGTCCGCTACGCCGATCACCATGTAGGCCGGGTGCTCGAGGCGGTGGACGGCCTGGGGTTGGCGGAGGAGACGGCAGTGATGGTCTCGGCTGACCACGGCGAGAACTTGGGGGAGCTCGGCATCTACTGCGACCACCAGACCGCCGATCAATTCACCACGAGGCTGCCGGTGGTCCTGACCTGGCCCGGGGTGGACTCGGCGGGCGGACGGGTCGACACCGGCTTCCATTATCAGATCGACGTGATGGCCACCGTGCTGGAACTAGCCGGAGCCGTGGTCCCGGACCGCTGGGACGGCACCTCGTTCGCCAGCGATCTGGTGGCTGGCCGACCCACCGGCCGGGACCACCTGGTGCTCTCCCATGGGGCATGGACGGCCCAGCGCTCGGTACGGGTGGGGAAGTGGATCTGCATCCGTACCTACCACGATGCCTTCCACGGATTCCCTGAGGTGCTGCTGTTCGACCTCGTGGCCGATCCCTACGAGCAGCACGACGTAGCCGCCGAGCACCCCGACATCGTGGCCGCCGCACTGGCCATCTTGTCCGAGTGGAGGAGCGAGGCGCTCGCCAAGACAGCGGACGGCATCGATCCGCTGTGGGCCGTGGTCAACGGTGGCGGCCCGTGGCACACCCGGGTAGATGTGCCGTGGTATCTCCAGCGTCTGCGGGACACCGGACGGGGCCAGTGGGCAGAGCACTTCGAGGGAGTAGGTCGCCCCGGCCTGGGTGCGGCCGGTCTGGGCCCCGGGCTGACTGACGGTTGGGCTGACTGACGGTTGAGCTGACTGACGGTTGAGCTGACTGACGGCTGAGCTGCACGTCTGTGTGGCCCGACCCCTCCACTAGCCTTGCCCATCATGGACTTCGACCTCTCACCTGAACTCGCCGCATTGCAAGAATCGGTCCGTCGCCTGGCCCAGGACAAGATCAAGCCTCGGGCCCGCGAGATCGATACCAGCGGCGAGTACCCCCAGGACATCTTCGACGCCTTCCGCGACGCCGACCTCCTCGGGCTGTGCCTGCCGACCGAGTTAGGCGGCTCGGGGGCCGGCATCCTCGGCCTCACCATCGCCATCGAAGAGGTGGCCAAGTACTCCAATACGGCCGCACTGATGCTGCTGCTGACCCGCCTGCCGTCGGGCCCGATCCTCATTGCCGGAAATGACGAGCAGAAGCAGCGCTACCTGCCGGGCATCGCCAGTGGCGAACTGCGCTCTGGCTTCGGCCTGTCCGAGGTCCAGGCCGGGAGCGACGTGGCCGGGATGCGCACCCGTGCCGTCCCCGACGAGCGACCGGGCCACGACGGCGACTGGGTCCTGTCCGGCACCAAGTGCTGGATGTCGGGTGTGGTCCAGGCCGACTGGTACACGGTGTTCGCCAAGACCGGCGACCCAGCATCGAGGGCCCACGACTCCATCACCGCCTTTATCGTCGAGCGGGCATGGGACGGCGTATCGGTCGGGGGCACTGATCGCAAGATGGGCGTGCGGGGCGTCGATACCGGCGAGCTGATCCTCGACAACGTGTATGTGCCCAAGGAGAACGTGATCGGCGAAGTGGGCGGCTTCCGGCTGGCCATGCTGGGCCTCAATGCCATGCGGCCGATCGTGGCCGCCCGCGGGATCGGCCTGGCCGAGGGTGCCCTCATGTATGCCACCGAGTACGTCAAGAGCCGTGAGGCATTCGGCCACACCATCGCTGACTTCCAGGGCATCCAGTGGGAGATCGCCAAGGTGGCCGTGGACATTGAAGCGGCCCGGCTGCTCACCTATCGCTCCGCGTGGATGGCTGACCAAGGCAAGTTCACCAAGGAGTACGTGCCCTATCTGTCGATGGCCAAGTACCACGCCACCGAACTGGCCGTGCGGGCCTCGGGCTTGGCCGTGCAGTTGCTCGGAGCGGCTGGCTACATGGAGGACCATCCGACCGAGCTCTGGTATCGCGATGCTCGCCAGCTGACCATCGTCGAGGGCACCTCGCAGGTGCAGCTCGGACTCATCGGACGGGGCGTGCTCAACCACGACCTGTGGTGGGACTGAGTCGTGGCTGCCGCTGAGTTGTCAGGATCCCGGCCGACCCCGGGCTCCTCGGACGTCTTGTCCTCCTTCGGCGACATGGGGGGCTGGCCCGGGGTGCTGAGCCGTCTGCTCGATGGGGAGTCACTGGCTGCCGATCAGGCCGAAGAGGTCCTTGGCCAGGTTCTGGCCGGTGAGGCCACGCCGGCACAGATCGCAGGCCTGGCGGTGGCCCTGCGGGCCAAGGGCGAGTCCGTCTCCGAAATGACCGGCTTCGTGCGGGCTATGGTCGCCCACGCCGTGCCGCTCGACCTGCCTGCCGGCATCGACCTGGTTGACACGTGCGGGACCGGTGGTGACCGACTCCACAGCATCAACATCTCCACCATTTCGTCGTTGGTGGTGGCAGCAAGCGGTGCCAAGGTGTGCAAGCACGGAGGGCGGGCCTCCTCGTCCGCCGTTGGTGCAGCTGACGTGCTGGAGGCACTCGGTGCGGTGGCCGATCTACACCCGGCCGGTGTGGTCCGCTCCATCCAAGAGGTCGGCCTCGGATTCTGCTTCGCCCCTCGGTTCCACCCGGCCATGCGGTTTGCCGCCCCGGTCCGACGTGAGCTCGGGATCCCCACCATCTTCAACTACCTCGGTCCGCTGGCCAATCCGGGCCGGGCCCGGTACCAGGTTGTCGGAGTGAGCGACCCATCCATGGCCGCCAAGATGCTCGGGGTGCTGGCGGCCAACGGTGCTCACCGGGCCATGGTCGTCCACGGCGACGATGGCCTCGATGAGCTTTCGACCACCGGGCCGTCCACCGTCCATGAACTCATCCGCATCGATGGCGGGTCGGACCCGGCCGACGACGGCGAGGTATCGGTGACGACCTATCGGATCGACCCGGCCGACTTCGGACTGGCCCGGGCCACGCTGGCTGACCTACGCGGAGGCGATGCCGCCTGCAACGCCGAGGCCATCCGCCGAGTAGTGGCTGGTGACGCATCGCCTCACCGGGACATCGCCGTGCTGAATGCCGCCGCCGCCCTGATGGTGATCGGCCAGTGCGACAGCCTGGAGTCGGGCATCAGCCTGGCCGGCTCGCTCATCGACGACGGCCAGGCCGCTGACGTGCTGGAGCGCTTCGTAGCGGTCACCAGCGAGGAAGCCGCCGCCGAGGCTGGCTGATGGCGCTGGGCCGAACGGCTTGACTAGGCAGGGATGATTGTGGTGTCGATCGTGGCATCGGCCGTTGGCGTCAGGATGGCCCAGCGCGCCCGCAGTTCGTCGACCTGCACGACTGCGTAGTCGAAGAAGTCGATGCCGTCGTAGGGGTCCAACGTGCATACCCGGCCCCGGCGCAAGGCGTCAGCGATGCGTTCCGGGGCGCCGGCGACCTCGAGCTCATGGCCGACGTGGGGGCCGCTGACCAGGCTGGTCAGGAGAGCGCTTTGGTAGAAGAGCAGGGTGCCGAGGAATCCGAGGCTGGCCCCGGGGAAGTCGGTGGACATCATCCGGAAGGCGGCCACCTCTACCTCGCCGATGCCGTCGGTGTCGTAGCCGTAGAGCACGTGGAGCCAGTCGTGCTGGGCCAACGCCAGATTGGCTCCCCCCAGGACGCCGGGAAAGGTGAAGTTGCGCACCTTGTAGAACTCCCACAGGCTGCGGCCCAGGCTGCCTGGCGGACATTCCTGGAGGGCCTCGTGGCGGGCCTCCTCCGCCGGGTCGGGCTCCATGGTCAGCACATAGGCGGCGGGGCCGTACTGCTCGAAGAGCCGGTCGAATCCGGGCAGCTCAGCATCGGCGTAGCCGATGTAGTCGTTGCGGTAGAAGTCGGCTTGGGCCTCGATCTTGGCCCCTCGGGCTAGGTCCCTGGCCACCATCAACTCGTCGGACTCCACTCCGAGGCCGACAGCCCACCGGTCGACGGAGGCGGACATCGACACCGGGATGGGATTGCACAACAGCTCGGCCATCACCATCAGGTCGACGATCTCGGCCCGGGCGGCCTGGCTGAAGCCGGCCCCTCGCACGTCATCGATGGTGGCCGGCGTCAAGGTGGTGAAGTCGCACGGATAGCTCAGGAGCCGATCGAAGAGTGCCCCGAGGATACGAGGCTGGATGGGATCGGCCCACTCCTCACCTCGGCAGGCACCCACGACGGCAGCGGCCATGAGCGGGGCATCGTCGACAGTGGTGTGCTTGCAGAACATCCAAATCCTCGATCAGAACCAGATACCGAGAGCGTCCGGTCGATCTCGGCAACTTACCGCATGCTCCCGGGCCGACTTGTCGAACCCCCCATGCTGTCCGCTAGAGAGGTCGAGGGCGCCGAGGGTCTCTTCGCCGGCGAACAGTCGAAATGCCAACCTGCTTTCGATGCCGGCTTCGATGGCACCCGGGACCAACTTCGGCCACTCCAAGACGTGATCGCGGAGGTCGGCCGACTCGAACACCGGGCGCTGCCAGATGGCATTGATGCACGGCCCCTCGCCGACTTCGAGTTGGAGATGCTTGATGCGGCGCCCGAGTTCGCTCTCATCGGCCATCGACATCGTCTGCCTTTCGGAGGTGATTGCCAGCGCACCGCACGCCCATCTCAACTCACATATCAGAGATGCTAACGCTCAGCGTCGGTGATCGCTCCCGTGTCGGCGGGCGAGGCAACGGCTGCACAAAGTTCAGTGAGGCGGGGGATCCGATCGGCCGGCATGGACATGCCGTCGGTTCCGCCGGTGCTCTCCACCTCGAGCACCCGCACCTCGTCGGCGTGCGCCTTGAGCCATTGAGCCACGATGAGCCGCTCGTTCTCATGGCCGTCGGCGGTCACGGCGAACGCCGGGTCGGTGGTTACGGTGGCACCGTCGATCTGACTGAACAGGGAACCGGTCTCGATCAGCAGACCACCATTGAGTTCGATGGTCCCTTCGCCCTCGACGAGGAGGATGATCCGTCCCGCCCGTCGCAGCGACTCCACTCGGCGGTGCCGACTCAGCAGGTGTCGGAGGCGCTCGGCATCGTCCCTGACTCGTGCCGCGTCCTCATACCGCTCGGACCGGGCCAAGGCCGTGACCTGGTCGGCGTAGGGAGCCAGCAGCTCGCGAGGGTCGCGCTCGAGGTCCTCGGCCGACCAGGTGGCACGCCGGCCGTTGCGTCGGCGGCGGGGCACGGGAGCCTGCGCCACCGCTCCGGCCGGACCGGCGGGGATCCCGGAGCCGCCCACGGAGGCTGGCAGCCCCAGGTCGCGCACGGTCGTTCGTGGAGAGGTGCGGCGGACTTTGCCTTGTTGGTTGAAAGGTGGTGCCCACGAGCGGATCAAGCGGCCCTCGAGTACGGCGGCGGTCAGCGGGCCAGGGCAGACCCGGTGGTGGACGGCGTCCATCTGGCGGAGGAGCCGGCCCACCTTGGCCCGGGAGTCGCCCGAGAAGTAGGAGCGGACCCGGCTGTGCAGGTCGGTGGCCTTGCCCACATAGAGGACGTGGCCGGCCGCATCGGTGAACCAGTACACACCGGGACGATGTGGGAGCCGGGTGGTCAGCCGCAGCTTGGCCGCTTGGGGGTGCCCGACGAGCCGGGGTAGGTCGAGGAGTTCTTCGAGACTCACGATGCCGTACGATCCGGCCCGCTCCAACATGGCGTGGAGCAGGTCCCCGGTGGCCAGGACATCGGTGAGTGCTCGGTGAGACGGCCGGTGGGGAAGGTGGAGCGACTCGGCCAGTGTGCCGAGCTTGCAGTTGGGCACCATGTCGCGCACCAGGCGGCGGGCCAGGGCCAGGGTGTCGACGGTGGCGTTGGCCAGGCGGTCGCGCCCGGTGGATTGGAGGGCGTGATTGAGGAAGGAGAGATCGAAGCGGACGTTGTGGCCTACTACCACGCCGCCCCCGAGAAACTCGAGGAAGGAAGGAAGCATCTCGCCGATTCGGGGGGCGTCGGCCACCATGGTGTCGGTGATCCCCGTCAGCGCTGTGATGAATGGTGGGATCCGCTCGTCGGGCCGCACGAAGCTCTGATAGGTGCCGAGTAACTCGCCACCCCGGTAGCGGGCTGCTGCCACTTCGGTCAGTGAGGCCGTAGCGGGGGATCCGCCGGTGGTCTCTACATCGAGCACCACGAAGGTGACCTGGCTCAGCGGAGTGCCGAGATCATCGAAGGACCCTTGGACGGCCATGCCCGGGCGGGCGGCGGCTAGCGACGACTGGGCGGCGAGGGCCATGGAGATACTGTAGCGAACAGATGTTCGGCCCGGGGTACGGGGGGTGGAGCGGGCGCGAGTAGATTTGTGGGCGTGACTCCTCAATCGTCTGCCGCCACCGCATCTGATAGTCCTCTCGCCGCCGACGGAACCACCAGTGGGGCCCAAGGGGCCGGAGCAGACGTCATCCGCTACCGATGTGCGGCATGCGGCAACCTCACCCGGTTCAATGTCGTGACCACGCGGCGCACTAGTGCCTTCCACCACTTCTCGGTGGGGGGCGACCTGTCCATCGAGGACGTAGAGGTACTCGAAGAGACGGTGGAGAGCGTGACCTGCCGCTGGTGCGGCAACGGTGGCTCCGTCGAGATCATCGAGCCGGGCTCGCCCGACCCGTCCTGACGGCGGCTGGAGTGGCCGACCCGTCTGCTGATCGGTCTGGTGGCACACCCGCTGGCTCGCCCGCTGGCTCGTCTGCCGGCTCGTCTGTCGGCTCGTCTGTCAATCCGTTTGACGATCCGTCGTTCGTGTCCGGGTTGCGTCCGATCGGCTCGGGCATGGCGGGCGAGGCGCCAACGTGGAAAGCATCCGACGTCGTGGGCACCGCACCAGATGGCCGCCCGGTGGAGATCCGGCTGGACGCCGAGGATCGCCCCGTCCTGCTCGTGTTCCTCACTACCCGGTGTGACGGCTGCGACACGTTTTGGCAGGGATTGGCCGCAGTTGGGGACCCCGCACTTGTTGGCGTGGTTCCTGTCGTCGTGACCAAGGATTCCGTTGGCGCGTCCCTAGAGGAGATCCGCATGCTGGCCTCGGGTCTGGAAGGAACCGGCGTGGTGATGAGCGACCAGGCGTGGGTCGACTACCGCGTCACTGGTTACCCGTTCCTGGTGCTGATCGATCCGGCGTCGCGCAAGATCCTGGCGGAGTCAGTCGGCTTCGGGTGGACGGATGTGGCCTCCGTGGTCGCAGCGGGGCTGGGCCAGTAGTCGACGAATCAGTGGCCGACGTATCGCCCGCTATTGGTAGTAGCCGGTGGGTAGGCTGTGCGGCCAGTGCCGAGCCGCTCGTTGGCCGGTCGCCAGACAGGAGCCCGGGTCCATGCCGTCCTATGCGGACATCACTACCGATGATCCGAACGTTGTCAAGCGATGGTTGCAGAACCGTCGCCTGGACGACGCCCTCTGGCATGTGTCGGCGCAGCTCGGAACTGGGTTTTCGGGTCGAATGCTCGACTATGGCGGTGGTGACGGCGCCCTGTGCCGTCGGTTCTTGCACCGATTTCCTCAGGCGTCGGTGACGAGCTTCGACCCGAGCGCATCGATGTTCGGTCAGGCTGCCGCCTCGGCCAGCGCCGTGGCCACTCATCGTGCGTTCGCCGTCATCGGGTCGACCGCCGAGTTGGATGCGGCCTCGATAGACATGATCACGTGCTGCGAAGTATTCGAACACCTTCCCGCGGCACAGATCGAAGAGGCGCTATGCGAGCTCACCCGGCTGCTGGCACCGGGAGGTCTCCTGATCATCGGCGTGCCCAACGAGCTCTATTTGATGGCGCTGGGTAAGGGCCTGTTCCGGATGGCTCGCCGGAATGGCCAGTACGACGCCCGATGGGACACCGTCCTGCCCGCGGCCCAGGGGCACCCTCGAACGGATCGCCCCGTCCACGATCTCGACGGCCTGCCGTTCATCTACCCGCATACCGGATTCGACTATCGCACGACACTGGTCGACCTCGAGCACCACGGGTTCGAGGTGGTATCGGCTCATGGGAGCCCGATCCGACGAGGCCCACGGTTCGTCAACTCCGAGCTCTACCTGGTGTGCCGCCGGCTCGCTCGATGAGCGGATCAGTCGCTCAGGGTCAGATGCCGCCGATGCCCTTGCCAACACGGGTGGCATCGTAGGTTGGAGTAGGGCAGTTACGTGTCGACACGGGTCGACACGGGTCGACACGCGTCGACACGCGTCGACACCGGCGAATCCGAACTACCAGTAACCACTATCCGGATTCCCAGGTCGCACACAGGTGGGGGATCGATGCTGTATTCCGTCAAGCAGGACCCGACAGAGCAGAATCCCCCAACCAATAAGAGGAGCAAATCATGACTATCGAAGAAGAAGGGCCGAGCACTCAGAGTGCAGCAACCCCGGCCTCAAACCCGATTCCCCCGTTCCGTCATCGTCGCAGCGTCCGCATCACTTCTGCTGCCGCCCTGGCACTCGGGCTCGCAGTAGGGGGTGGGGCCATTGCCAACGCGGCCACCTCCACATCCACTTCCACCCAACCGTCTGCCTCAGGAGTGGGGCCTCATAGCGATGGGCCAGGTGGACCTGGTCGCTTCGGTCGCTTCGGCGGCACCCCACCAGCAGCCATGGGCACCGTCGCCTCAGTGGGCACCAACAGCTTTACGCTTACGGCGAGGGACGGAACCACGGTGACGGTGGATGTGGGTTCGTCCACCACCTACCTCGACCATGACGTCACGTCCCCCTCGATCGCCGATGTGAAAGTGGGCGACCATGTAGCGGTCTTCGGCACGAGCAACGCCGGAACAGTCACCGCCACCAAGGTGGCCATCGGTGGACCTGGTGGACCTGGTGGACCCGGTGGACCCGGTGGACCTGGTGGACACGATGGGAAGGGTGGCCCTGGTGGTCCCGGTGGAATGGGTGGCCCCCCGCCGGCAGCTATGGGCACCGTCGCCTCAGTGGGCACCAACAGCTTCACCCTCACCACGAGGGATGGAACCACGGTGACGGTAGATGTCAGTTCGTCCACGAGCTACCTGAAGTTCGGCTCCACGTCGGCCGCACTGGGTGATGTGACCGTCGGCGCCCATGTGGCCGTCTTCGGAACCGACACGGCCAACACCGTGACCGCCACCAAGGTCGGAATCGCACCATCGATGCACGGTGACGGCGATATGCCGCCAGCACCGAATACCGCAGCACCTGATTCAGGAATGTCCCCCACGACCTGACCCAGTGCATCGGCAAGGGCATCTCTGGAGAGTTCTCCCGGGGTGCCCTGTCGAGGTTGGTGCGAAATCTCCCCTCGCACCGATCGCGGCGGCCCCAGAGGTCGTCACGGATCCCGTCATGCCCACTACGGGTGTGGCGGGATCCGTCGCGTCCGGGGCTCTGTCTCCAGGCCGCACCTACTGCACGGGTGGGGGACCGATCGACAGGGTCACCGCCGTGGGCCATCCTGGGTAGATGCTCCACGTGTGCGCCCTCGAGATCGATATCCGCATTCCCGACAGCCACTCGCTCAAGGCCAAGCGGGCCACGGTCAAGCACCTCGTCGAGGGGTGCCGGTCCAGGTTCGCCGTGGCCGCGGCTGAAGTGGGATATCAGGATCAGTGGCAGCGGTGCGCGCTCGGGTTTGCCGCGGTGTCGGGCACCCCAGGCCAGGTGGAGACCGTGCTCGACTCAGTCGAGCGGTTCGTGTGGTCCCAACCCGAGGTCGATGTGGTCGCCGCCTCCCGGACGTGGTTGGAGACCGAGCAGTAGGGCGCCTAGGTGGCGACGTGTCGTAGCCTCGCGCTATGACCACGCTCCCGGACCTGCTGGCCGACCTGGACGCCGAGTACGACGACATCCGCGCCATAGTGGGCGGACTGGCTGATCACGCACCCGAGTGGGATCTGATCACTCCAGCCGAGGGCTGGGCCGTGCGCGATCAGATCAGCCATCTCGCCTACTTCGATGATGCCGGCCGTCTGGCCATGGTCGACCCCGAGGTATTCGCCCGATCCGTCGACGAAGTATTGGCCGCCACGGGCGATCCCATGGAGGTCCACCTGTCGCGGGGCCGAGCCATGGGTGGCGACGAACTGCTCGCGTGGTGGGGAGGCGCACACCGGGCCATGGTGGATGCATTCGCAGTCGCCGACCCTGGAGCACGGGTGCCGTGGTACGGGCCGTCGATGGGAGTGCTGTCGTTCATCTCGGCGCGTCTGATGGAGACCTGGGCTCATGGCCAGGATGTGTGCGATGCACTGGGGGCGCAACGCCCGGTCACCGACCGGCTCCGCCACATTGCGCACCTCGGAGTGCGGGCCCGCCCCTTTTCGTACATGGTGCGAGGCCGAGAGGTCCCCGAAGGGCGGATCGACGTGGTGGTGACCAGCCCCGGTGGTGACGAATGGCGTTGGGAGATCGGAGAGGACGGGGGAGCCAGCACTGATGGAGAGAACGGCGGCCCAGCCACGGCCACGGCCAGCGCCGCCATCACTGGATCGGCACTCGACTTCTGCCTGGCCGTCACCCAGCGCCGCAACGTGGCCGACACCGACCTGGTGGTGACGGGTGCGTTGGCCGAAGACTGGATGTCGATCGCTCAGGCATTTGCCGGCCCACCCGGAACTGGTCGACCACCGAGCTGATCCGACAGCATCAGGACCACGCCGGACCCAGGTCAAGGACCGGAGTGATCAGGCCTGCTGACTCATGAGCTCGCCCAGTTGGCCTGCGAACCGATCGACGTCGTCCTCGGTGGTGTCGAACGATGTCATCCACCGCACCACCCCGCTTCGGGCATCCCACACGTAAAAGGGGTAGGCAGCCTGCAGCGCCTTGGTGACAGCAGGGGGCAGGACGGCGAATACCCCGTTGGCCTGGACCGGATAGGCCAGTTTCACGCCAGGCACTGCTGATGCAACCGAACCCAGGCGCTGGGCCATGGCATTGGCGTGCTGCGCGTTGCGCAGCCACAGGTCGTCGGTCAGCAAGGCCACGAACTGGGCGGCCGCGAACCGCATCTTCGACGACAACTGCATCGACTGCTTGCGCACGAAGCGGAGCCCAGTATCTGATTCTGAGCGGAAGGTGATGACTGCCTCGGCTCCCATAGCCCCGTTCTTGGTCCCTCCGAACGAGACGACGTCTACCCCGGACTGCTGCCCGAAGGCGCCGAAGTCGACCCCGAGGGCGGCGGCCGCGTTGGCGATCCGGGCCCCATCGAGATGAAGGAACATGTCCTGGGAGTGGGCCCATTCGGACAGGGCGACGATTTCGTCCACGGTGTAGACCGTGCCGACCTCGGTGCTTTGAGTGATGGATACCACCCGTGCCTGCACGTGGTGCTCGTCGCCGACACCGGTCACCGCCAATGCCGCCAGGTCAGGGGTCAGCTTGCCGTCGGGGGTAGCGACGGTAAGGAGTTTGCTCCCGAGGAAGCGCTCGGGGGCCCCACACTCGTCGACATCGATGTGGGAACCGACAGCACAGATGATGGCTTCATGGGGGCGGACGAGCGACTGCAAACCGACCACGTTGGTGCCGGTCCCGTTGAAGGCGAAGTAGGCCTCGGTGCCTGGGCCGAAGTGGTCGACCAAGAGCCCAGTGGCCTCCGTCGTCCACGGATCGGCTCCGTATGAGGGGGTGTGGGTGCCGTCGTTGGCTCGGACGATGGCTTCCATGACGAGGGGATGGACCCCGGACCAGTTGTCACTGGCGAACGTACGGCGTCCCAGAGGGACCGGCCCCGTCATCCAAACGCCTGTGTCATCGGATCGCCTGGGTCATCGCAACGCCTGTGTCATCGAATCAGCGCAGTCATCGAATCGGTCCCGTCAGTCGCGCAGGATCGGCTTGTAGCGCAGACGATGAGGCTGGTCGGCATCGACCCCGAGGCGCTTTTTGCGATCGGCTTCGTAGTCACTGAAGTTCCCTTCGAACCACCGGACCTCGGACTCACCCTCGAAGGCCAGCACGTGGGTGGCGATCCGGTCGAGGAACCAGCGGTCGTGACTGATGACCACCGCACAGCCGGGGAAGGTGAGGAGCGCTTCTTCGAGCGCCCGCAAGGTGTCGACGTCGAGGTCGTTGGTCGGTTCGTCGAGCAGCAGCACGTTGCCGCCGGATTTGAGCACCTTGGCCAGCTGCACCCGGTTGCGCTCACCACCCGAGAGCTGCCCGACCTTCTTCTGCTGGTCACTTCCGGTAAACCCGAAGCTGGCCACATAGGCCCGGCCGTGGATCTCCCTCCCTCCGACGATCATGTGGTCGACGCCACCGGTGACCTCCTCGTAGACGGTGGCATCGCCGTCGAGTTGATCGCGGGACTGGTCTACGTAGGCCATCTCCACCGTGGTCCCCACCGCCAACTCACCCGAGTCGGGCTTCTCCTCACCCACCATCATGCGGAACAGGGTGGTCTTGCCGGCGCCATTGGGGCCGATCACACCGACGATGCCACCGGGGGGCAGCAGAAAGGACAGGTCATCGATCAGCAGGCGGTCCCCGTACGCCTTGACCAGGTGCTCGGCGTCGATGACCCGATCGCCCAGGCGAGGCCCGGGTGGGATGTTGATCTCCAGCTTGTCGGCCCGCCGTTCGGCTGCTTCTGACTCGGCCACCAGATCGTTGTAGGCGTTGATGCGGGCCTTGCCCTTGGATTGACGGGCCCGAGGGGACATACGGATCCACTCGAGCTCGCGCTGCAGCGCATCCTGGCGAGAGGTATCTGCCCGCTGCTCGCCGGCCAGGCGCTCTTGTTTCTGCTCCAACCACGAGGAGTAGTTCCCCTCCCATGGGATGCCCGCACCTCGGTCGAGCTCGAGGATCCATCCGGCCACGTTGTCCAAGAAGTAGCGATCATGGGTGACGGCGACAACGGTGCCGGGGTAGTCCTGCAGGGTGCGCTCGAGCCAGGCCACCGACTCGGCGTCGAGGTGGTTGGTGGGCTCGTCGAGGAGAAGGAGATCCGGCTTGGACAACAAGAGTCGGCACAGGGCGACCCGGCGGCGCTCGCCACCGGACAGGGTGGACACGTCGGCATCACCCGGAGGACAGCGCAGGGCGTCCATGGCGATCTCGAAGGTGCGCTCGAGGTCCCAGGCGCCGGCGGCATCAATCTTGTCCTGGAGATCGGCCTGTTCGGCCAGCAGCTTGTCGAAGTCGGCGTCAGGCTCGCCCATGGCCGCACACACGGCGTTGAACCGGTCGACCAGCTCCTTGGCCTCGCCGATGCCGTCCGACACGTTGCCGAGGACATCCTTGGTGGGATCGAGCTCCGGCTCTTGGGACAAGAAGCCCACGGTGAAGCCTGGGGTGAGTCGGGCCTCGCCCGTGAACCCGTCATCTTGGCCGGCCATGATCTTGAGCAGGGACGACTTGCCCGATCCGTTGCCCCCGATGACACCGATCTTGGCGCCGGGGTAGAAGGAGAGATGGATCCCCTTCAAGACCTCGCGATCGGGTGGATAGAAGCGACGCAGGTCACGCATAGTGAAGATGTACTGAGCAGCCATACCAGACAGTGTGCCAGCCCGGGCGAGTCGGTCCGGCCGAGAGGCGCGCCTTGTCGGGAATCCCTGGTCGAACCGTTGGGTAGCCTGGGTGGATGAAGACACGAGCGGGCGTCCTGCGGGGAACCGTGGCGACGGGTGACTTCGTCGTAGTCGAGCGAGGCTTCAGCGGTGTGGACCAGCGAGGGAGACGCAGTGGCTGGTAAACACGATGCCGTCGAGGTGACGGCACCGGTGGAGGCAGCAGAAGCCGCAGACGCATCCGCATCGGACGATTCGACGCACATATCGCGTCGTGACCGGGTCGGTGTGCTGATCGGGCACCTGGTCGAAGCTATCCGGACCGGAGACGACGACTCGGTGGAAGTCGCCATCTTGGCCCTCAGCCAGCGGAGCCGCTGGTTGGCACCCCTGGCCCTGCTGGTCGGCGGGTTCGCCATGCTGTTCCAGGGCGTGAAGACCCTGTTCACCAACTGGCGCCTGTCTCTGGTGCAGATCCTCCCGGCGATGTGGATCTGGATCGCCATGTTCGACCTCAAGGCCCACGTGCTCCATGGCAAGGGGTTCCATGTGTTCAAGGGTCCCCAGGTCGTGATCCCGATCGTCCTGGCCATAGCGGCCGTCACGGCGGTCAGCTTCTACCTGAATGCGGTGTTCGCCTTCGCTATCACCGCCAAGGGTCCACCGGAGATCCGGCCGGCTTTCGCCAAGGCCAAGACCCACCGCAGGACGATCCTCCTGTGGGGCTTCGGTGTCGGGGTACTGCTTGGATTCGCGGCCATGGTGGTGGACCGTTGGGGTGAGTTTTGGTTCGGGCTTGCCCTCGGCATCATGTGCGCCGTGCTGATGTTCGCCTATGTGGCCGTGCCGGCCCGGCTCCTCGGTCTGAAATCCGATCAGTCGAGGCGCGACAAGATCACCGCATCGGCGGTCGGTGGGGCGATCGGGGCGGTCATCTGCTCGCCGCCGTACGTGCTGGGTCGCCTCGCCATATTGATGCTCGGTTCTCACGTATTCCGGTACCTGGCCGTCTTGCTCTTGATCATCGCCATTGTGCTTCAGACCGGTGCCACCAGTGCGGTGAAGGCCATCAAGATGAGCGCCAAGATCGTGTCCGGGATGGACCCGGATAAGGCGGACGCCGAGGTGTATGGAGCGGAAACACCGAAGGAGTAGTCGCTCAGGGGTTGCAGGATCTCCCGTGTCCCCTCGACCGCCCCTCGACCGCTGTGCCGTGGCCAGCGGGATGGTGTGGGTGGCATCCGACCAGGGCAATCCGTCGCATTCGAGCACCGAATCTGATTTCCATCCTGTTGCTCATTGTGGTGATGCTGCCACTGGGTGCAGCCGCCGAATCGGCTGGTGTGCGCCCCTGTGGTCTATGCCACGGTCTTGGTGATGGCGCGCGTCCGAGGGAGCGGCCATCCGGGGGTCGATTGGATGAGCGGCGCTCGATGCTGCGCATGGTGGCGTAGGGCAAGCCCATCGTCACAAACCGTTTTTCCCTTATGTCACAGGGCAATTTTGCCAGTATCACGCGCCGCTGGGCGCAACTGGGGGGCACGTAGGCAAGCTCAGCAAGGTGGCCCGCAAGATGTTGAGCAAGGTGACACAGTCAGGGTCGAGGCATGCACTGCAACCCTCACCAAACGCCTGATCGAACCATTGCGATTCGAGACGAATACTCGACTGCAGCCGAAACTGTTTGCCTGCACGGTGCAAACATTGAGGCACCGACCGAGGTCTCATCCGTAGAGTCCCCTCTCCATGAACAACGAATCGAGTGGACGATCTCCGGTGGGTGATGGCCGGATGGAACTGAATCGAGTGAGGCCGGACCGGCGTGGCCGCATAGCGCTGGTGGCGACCCTGCTCCTCGGTGCCCTTCTGCTCCATCCGATGCCAGCGGGCGCCGACTCGACAGGGGCAGGTAGCGGGGGAGGATCCGTATCGGTCGGCGCCTCGTCCGGGAACGGCTCAGGCGGTTCGGGTGGAACGGGGTCTGGCGCACCGACGGGGGGATCCGGTTCGCCCGGGGTCAGCCCGTGGACCTGTACCTACACCTATCTCACCTTGAACAACCAGGGAGGGTTCGCCAACGGCGGTCCGACACCGGGTGCCTGGTACTCGGTGACGTGCGTGGACATGGCCAGAGGCATCCAGGTCACGCAGACCGTGTGGATCACTGGCACCCAGCCGACTGCCACCCCGCCCGTCGATCCGCGAGCCCTTGCTCTGCAAGCCGAGAGCTCGATGAGACTCCCTGGTCCGACGATCCACCTGAATCCATGGGGGACCTCGCTGGTCGGTCTGGATACCTGGCTCTGGACCGATGCCGATACCTGGCATGAGCGTGCGGTCACGGCTCGCGCAGGGGCGGTGTCGGCCACGGCCGTGGCGCATCCGGTCGCCGTGGAATGGACGACGGGGGACGGCGGGCAGGTCACCTGCCACGGACCCGGCACGGCCTACGTGTTCTGGGTATCGGCTGCACGGCAGGCGACCACGTGCTCCCACCGCTACCTGAGGACCTCGGCCGGTCAGCCCACCCTCGACGGCAATCCAGATGACGGTGTGTTCGTCGTGGTCGCCACCGTGGTGTGGGCCGTTTCGTGGACGTCTACCGGTATCGCTGGTGGGGGTGTGCTCCCGACGATACGCACCACGAACGCCGTCCTGATGCGGGTGGCCCAGGTGCAAAGCGTCAATGCTGTCGCCGCTTCCTGGCCATCGGGGGGACTCTCGTCGATGGGACTCTCACCGGGGGGACTCTCGTCGATGGGACTCTCATCGATGGGGGCCCGATCATGATCACTCTGGCCAACGTCATGCCTCGGAGGCGGGTAGCAGGCAGTGAGCCCGTCACGCCATTAGGTCCCCCCACGGGCCGCCAGGATCACCGAGCGTTGTGGGTGGTGGCATCAGTGGGGCTGATCGCCGCCAGCATCGCCGCCTTTGCCGGTATGTACGCATCGGCGGGTCACAAGGTCCCGGCCATCGTCGTCGTCCGGTCGCTGGCTCAAGGCCAGCTGATCACTGGAGCCGACGTCGGACCGGCAGATGTGGCGGTGTCGGCCGGTGTCGAGTACATCGCGCTGGCCCGGTCCGGGCGCTTGGTTGGCAAGCGCGCAGCAGCCGCCATTGCGAAGGGGTCCCTCCTCACCATGGCCGATCTGTCGACGGTGCCGGCCATCAACGATGGAGAAGCCGTGGTGGGGATCGCCCTCAAGGTCGGTGCCTACCCAGCCGGCGGCCTGTCTCCTGGTGACGAGGTCATGGTTGTACAGACGGCCAGTCCGGGAGCGGCGCTCGCTGCACCACAAAGCACGAACACTCCTAGCGGTTCTGGCCCGTTCGACTCCGTCGCGGTATCCGGCGCCGCCGCCAGCGCCGCCATCAGCGGTGTGGCCCAGTTCGGGACCGGCATCTTGGTCGCCCGGGCACCGGTGACATCGGTAGCGGTGCCTGCCACGGGTTCGACCGGTGGATACAGCACGGTGGTGTCCGTCAAGGTCACATCGGCCGACGCACCTGGCGTGGCCACAGCAGCCGCGGCGGGCCAGGTGAGCATCGTGCTCCTAGGGAGTTCTTCGGGCTCCACAGCCAGCACGACCAGCACCACTTCGCCGGCAAGGGGCCCGTCGTGAGCACCGTTGCCATGTTCTCCTTGAAGGGATCTCCGGGGGTCACCACGCTGGCTTGCATGCTGGCTGCATCGTGGCCAAGTCCCGGGATTGCGACGGTCGTAGAAGCCGATCCGGCCGGAGGCGATCTGGCCGCCCGGTTCGGCCTATCGGCCAAGCAGGGCTGGCCGTCACTGTCCGCGGCGACCAGACGCTCTGACGGCATCGCCGCCATGGCGCCCCACCTCCAGAAGCTTCCCGGTGGTGTGCCGGTACTGGTGGGGGCACGGGGCATCGACCGGCGTGCAGCAGACAGCCAGGAGGCCAGGATCCTCCCGGTGCGACATACCACAGAGGGAGACCGGGACGTCGCCATCGTGGATCTTGGAAGGTTCTCGGCCGGTGATGAATTGTCGGGCTCGTGGCTCCGGGCTGCTGATCACTCCGTGGTGGTGACGGGTGGAGAAGCCTCTGCGGCGTTGCACCTGCGTCAGCGAGCGTCGGAACTGCTCGACCTGTGCGGTGGACGGCTGGACTTGATCGTGGTGGGCAGTGGTCCCTACGGATGCCGCGCCATGTCGGAGTTCACCGGGATCGAGCCCCTGGGCGATCTGCCGTGGGATTCGGCCGCCGCCGCTGTGGCTCGCGGTGCCTCCGGCTCCTCCCGGCGACTGGAGCGCTCCTTGCTCTGGATCGGGGCGTGCCGGCTGGCGGCGACTATGGCAGGCCGGTTGGACGAAGCAGAGGCGCCAGGGCAAGAGGCGCCAGGGCAAGAGGCGCCAGGGCAGAAAAGCCTGCTTGCGGCCAGTGACTGCACGATGACGGAGGTACACCGATGAGTGCCGGGCTGGCGCAGTCCATCCGGCAACGGGTGGCAGAAGACCTGGCCGGGGAGCAAGCCTCGTCATTGTCCGAGGACGACAAGTTGGAGTTTGCCCGCCAGCAGACCTTCCGGCACCTCGATGTGCTTACTGGGGGTGCCGCGGGCAACGGGGGTGCCGGATCCCTGGGCGCAGCACCACTGAGCCACGACGAGGAGCAGGGGCTGGCTCAGACGGTGTTGGATTCGCTGTTCGGCCTCGGACGCCTGCAAGCCCTGGTCGATGACCCCGACGTCGAGAACATCGACATCAACGGCTGCGATCAGGTGTGGGCCACATTTGCCGATGGCTCCAAACGGCTGATGGCACCGGTGGCCGACTCCGACGAGGAGTTGGTCGAGCTGATCCGTTCGGCGGCGGGACGATTCGGACTGGCTGAGCGGCGGTTCGACATGGCCCGTCCGGAACTCGACCTCCAGCTTCCTGGTGGCGCCCGATTGTCGGCGCTGATGGCGGTGTCGGCTCGTCCGGCGGCCTCCATCCGACGCCACCGGTTCGCCGACCTCTCGCTGGACGATCTGTGCGCCATGGGGGCGATGGATGATGGCATCCGGTCGCTGCTGTCTGCGGCCGTGCGCGCTCGCAAGAACATCGTCGTGGCCGGGGCCATGAACTCGGGGAAGACCACGATGCTGCGAGCGCTGGCCGCCGAGATCGCCCCCCGTGAGCGCATCGTCACTATTGAGCAGGCGTTCGAACTTGGGCTCGATACCGGTTCAGACCGGCATCCTGACATGGTGGCCCTAGAGGCCCGACCAGCCAACATCGAAGGCGAAGGGCGGATCCCGGTGGCTGACCTGGTGCGGCGGTCGCTGCGGATGAACGCCGACCGGGTGATCGTGGGTGAGGTCCTCGGCGACGAGATCCTGCCCATGCTGAATGCCATGAGCCAGGGTCGCTCGGGATCGATGTGCACCCTCCATGCCGAGTCGTCGGCCGGAGTATTCCGACGCATCGCGTCCTACGCCGTGCAGGCGCCGGAACGACTCCCACTCGAGGCGACGAACCTCCTGATCGCCGGAGCGGTGCACTTCGTCGTGTACCTGGATTCGGAGATGCACGACGGAACGGAACCTTCCATAGGCCCCGTGGAGGCCTCGGCCGAGGCCGGGTATGCCGATGTGGACACAGTTGGACTACAGGTCGACACGGCCGGCGTCGGTCGACAGCGTGTGTTTCCGGCCCACCAGGCCCGGGCGCGGTTCGTCTCTTCGATCCGCGAGGTGGTGGATGCTGAGGGTGTCCAAGTGATCTCGAACGAGATCTACCGACCGGGTCCTGATCGGCGGGCCATGCCATCCGCTCCCCTGCGCGCCGAGACGGTAGAGGACTTACTGCGGTTTGGATACCGGCCGTCCTATCCGGATACGGGAGGGGAACGGCGATGACGCAGATCACCAACGACTCACTGGTGATCTGGATGCTCGGTGCCGCACTCGGCATCGGACTGGCCGGAGTGTCCGCCGCATTGTTGACGAAGTGGCAAGGCCGCACTTCCGATCCATTGGATGCCTCCACAGGCCGAGCGCCCAATGGCACCGACGGAGAGCCAGTGCCGTCGAGTGATGCGAAAAGGTTCGACGTCCCGGCACTCGTGCTGGCCACCGCCGCTGGCGTCGTCTGCGTCCTGGCCACCGGTTGGCTGGTGGCTGGCCCTATCGGCGCACTGGCCGTCTACGGGCTGCCACGCCTGCTCCGCCAGACATCGGGTGCTGCCTCGATCGCCACCATCGAGGCAGTAGCCACATGGACGGAGATGCTGCAGGGCTCGCTGGCCGCATCGGCGGGGCTGAGCCAGGCCATCATGGCCACAGCTGACCTGAGTCCCGCACCTATTCGCTCGGCCACTGAGCGCTTGGCGGCACAGATCAGCGCCGGAGTGCACCCGCGGTCGGCCTTGCTCCGCTTTGCCGACGACGTAGGGGACCCAAGTGCCGATCGGGTGGTCTGCGCACTGCTCTTGGCCTTTTCAGCTCGTGCCCAGCGCTTGGGAGAGCTCTTGTCCGCCCTGGCCGACTCCACCCGCCAGGAGGTCTCCCTCCGGCTCCGGATCGAGACCAGTCGGGCCTCGGTGCGCAGCGGGGTACGCACGGTCGTCGTGTTTTCCGTGGTCTTCGTCGTGGGTCTCGCGTTGCTGGCCCGCTCCTACCTGGCGCCGTTCGACTCGGCCACCGGCCAGGTGGTCCTGGCCGGCGTCGGTGCCCTGTATGCGGCCGGTCTGACGCTCATGGTTGTCTTGGCCCGCCCGCCTCGCCCGATCCGACTGCTGGGCCGGGACGTGGTCCGACGATGACGGGCGTGGTCGTCCTCGCCATCGTTGCGGCCTTGGGGGTCGTCGGCGTGTTTGCCAGCCTGCGATCCACGGCGCCTCCGCTCGAGGCGGTGCTGTCCTCATGGCAGCGCCCCGTCGACCCACGCGATGCGGTCGCGGTCGCACCCACCGGTCGCCGCAGGCTGGGGGAGCCGGTCATCCGAGTGGCCGCCACGCGGTGGGGCGCGCACCCACGGATGCACTCGGTGCTGTCCGCCCTTGCCATCACCGGAGGGGATCCGACGCTGTTCGCTGCGCGCCTAGTGGTTATCGCCGCGGCCTGTGCTTTGGCACCGGGCGTGCTCTGGCTGATGGCCCAGGCGGCAGGGTTGGAGGCCGATCTGGGCCTGACGGTCATCGTCACCCTGATTGCCGTTCCCCTCGGGGTGGGCCTCACGGTCCTCAGCCTGTTGCGGGCAGCCTCGGAACGGCGTCGCCAGTTTCGGGTGGTCATCAGTTCGTTCGTTGATCTGGTGGTGCTATCGCTGGCCGGGGGAGTGGGTGTGGACGGTGCTCTGCATGCAGCAGCCCAGGTCAGCGAGGACTGGGCTGCGCAGCGCCTGTCGAGGGCGCTCGAGGGTGCGCGCAACCAAGGGCACACCCCGTGGTCGGCGCTGGCAGGCTTGGGAGACGAGATCGCTGTTCCTGAACTCGTGGAGTTGGCGGCCACGGTGCAGCTGGCGGGCACCGAAGGCGCACGGATCCGCGACTCCCTGGCTGCACGAGGTGAGGCGCTCCGCAGACATGAGCAGGCCGACGCCGAATCGGCCGCCAACGCCATGACCGAGCGGCTCTTCCTTCCGGGGGCGCTCTTGCTGCTCGGATTCCTGCTCTTCATCGGCTTTCCCGCTGTGCATCGGATCCTTGGCGGTTTCTGATGTCGACGAGCCGACTCGATGCTTCATCGCCAGGGTGCGAGCCCTTGGCGGCGCTGTCCCCAACCAACCAACAGAACAGGAGCATGTCTCATGCATACGAACATCACCCTCATCTGGACCTACCTCCGAGCCCGCTGTGCGGCAACGGGAGGATGGGACGAAGCCGGCACCGTGGTGGAGAAAGTGATCCTCACGGCGATCTTTGCTGGCTTAGCGATCGCCGTGGGAGCGATCATCGTTGCCAAGGTGACGGCCAAGGCCAACTCCATCAACCTCAACTGACCGTACCCACGGGACGGTACCGATGGCCAACAGACCCAGCACGGCGACGTCGCCTCGACGACAGTGGTACCTCGATCGTCGAGGCGGTCATCGTCGTGCCTGTGGTGATGTTCCTTCTCCTCGTCGCCGTCCAGTGCGCGCTGTGGATGCATGCCGCACAGGTGGTGCAGCTGGCGGCATCCGAGGGTGATCGGACGGGCCGGTCGATGGGGGGAGGCCAGCAGGCGGGTATCGCTTCGGCCCGGGCCGTCGTGGACGGTCCCGGGTCCAACGTGGTCGGGGCACAGGTCACCACCTCGGTCCTCCCCGGAGATGCGCTGTGGCTGCACGTGTCCGGGCACGCTACCTCGGTGCTCCCGGGACTTTCTTTTGCCGTGAGTGCCAGTGCGGTCGGGCCCATCCAACAGTTCCGGGTTACTCCGTGAGGAGGAGGTGCTGCATGCATGACGACCGGGGGAGCATGTCCGTCGAGTTGGTGGTGCTGACGCCGGTGTTGCTGGCCGTGGTGCTGCTTTGCGTTGTCTTCGGACGTCTGGCCGAGGCCAGGCAGCAAGTAGTCGAAGCCGCTCGGGCCGGGGCTGAAGCGGCTGCCGTCCTGCCCACGGTGGGTACTGCGCAGTGGGTCGGATCGATCAACTCGGTGATCAATCTGATCGGTCGGACCCACACCTGTGCTCATGTTTCGATTGTCGTCGACACCAGTCACTTCACCCCCGGTGGCTACGTGACGGCCCACGTGACCTGCAGCGTCCTTCTGGCGGACATCGGATTTCCCGGACTGCCCGGAACTACGACTGTCACGGCGTCAGCGACCGCCCCACTCGACCAATACCGAGCCTTCCGATGAGGAGATGATCCGATGACCGCTCTAGGGGTGCAGACCCGAACCAGGGCCGACTGGCTGCGCAGCCGTCGAACGACGGTGGCCACTGGCAGGGATGGCGATGCCGGGACGTTGACCGCGTTCGCACTGCTGTTCTTGGTGGCCCTGTTTGCGTTGGTGGGACTGGTGGTCGATGGCGGGGTCGCCCTCACGGCCCACCAGTCGGCCGCCGTCGAGGCCGAGCAAGCCGCCCGGGCTGGGGCTGGGTCCCTCGACGTTGATGCGCTGCGCAACGGCATCGTTCGTGTCGATCCGCTTGCCGCGGTGGCGGCAGCCCAGCAGTTTGCTGGGGCCACGGGGCATCCGGGCACGGCCACGGTGGCCAGCGGAACGGTGACCGTCCACGTCGCATACTCGGTACCCACTGTCGTACTCGGCATCATTGGCGTGCGGACCATCCGGGTCAGTGCAGCTGCCTCGGCGGCCAACCTGCACGGCGTCACGGTGGGTGTCCGATGAGCGGTCCCTCCCTGTCTGATGGCCTGCGACGTCCAGCGGTCCTACCCCGCTTGTTGGCGGGGAACATTCTGATCCTTCTGGTCATCGGCGTGCCGGTCTGGCTGGTGATGGTTGGCGGTTGGCCTGTTGCTGGTCTTGATCCGTCCGTCCTGTGGCATACCCTCGCCACGCGGCGGTCGGGCGATCCTCAGGAGGTGGCGGCCTGGTTGGGAAGGATCGCCCTGTTGATCACCTGGTTGGCATGGCTGTGGGCGACGCTCTGCTTGCTCCTTGAGTTCCGATCGTGGACCCGTGGTCTGTCGCCGACCCGCCTGCCGGCCAGCCGGACCATGCAGTGGATGGCGGCATGTCTGGTGAGCACGGCCTTCGCCGTGGGAACCGTCGGACGGGTCCCGGCCCATGCCGGGGGGATCGGCGGCCCGACACGGAGCGCCATGAGCCCGATCCCCATCATTCAGGTACTCGACCGACGAGCCACGCCGATCGAAGGCGGAGATCAGATGACGAAGTCCACAGTGGTGCAGGCCAGGCCCGAGCGACGGGGGAGCCAGGCCCCAGTGGCCCCAGCGGCACCAGCGGCGTCAGTGGCCCCAGTGGTACCAGCGGCGCCGACGAGTGGCATCACCGCTGGAGGCGCGATCGGAGGCGAAGCCGCGGCATCTGCAGCAGATCGATCCATGCACACAGTCGTTGGCCGCGACACGCTGTGGTCGATTGCCCAAGAGCAGCTCGGGTCCGCCCAGCGGTGGAAGGAGATCGCTGCGCTCAACTACCAACGAGTGCAGTCCGATGGGGGACGCCTCGCCGCTGATCACTGGGTCCGTCCCGGGTGGGAGCTGCTGTTACCGGGGAACGGCGAGACAGCGCATGGGGGTAGTCCTGCAGATACTGACCCAAGAAGTCCGATCGACCGGACGGAGATCACCACCACGGACCCAAAGGCAACTGCGGTACCAGCCGGACCCCTAGGCGCTCTGGTGGCGCCCGTGGCCTCATCCGAACAGCAGCCGAAGCCCCTGATGGCTCCAGTCGCTCCAGTCGCCCCAGTCGCCCCAGTCGGTGCCGGCATCGTGGGTGTGGGTGTGGTCGACCTGGTCGATCGCCTGCGGCGGGTACAGCAGCGCCATCGTGCCAGGGGGACGCGGATCCGACTGCCGGATCTAGCCCTGCGACAGTTTGAGCAGCGGCTGCGGGTGGGCGATGGGCCCGAAGTGCTGCAGGCGGTCGACGATGCCCTCGAGCTGTTCCGACGATGGGCCGATGAGGGATCGTCCTGGGTGCGCGTCCTCGGGGTGAGGGTGTCAGATGACACGCTGGAGCTCGTGGTGGATGCGCTCGAAGGTACGGTCCGCGTACCGGCCCCGTTCACCCGAGTTCCTGGCGCCCCGATCGTGACAGTCTCACGAGCGGATCTGGCGTCGTGGGCGAGGAAGCACAGTTCCAAATCCCGCCAGGCGTCATCGGAGCCGACCCTGGTCACGGTCGGTCGCAGCGAGCGCTCCCTTGTCATGGTGAACCTCGAGGGTCTCGGATCCCTGGTGGTCGATGGTGACCGCCACCAGTGCGAAGGAGTCGTCCGTGCCCTAGCGCTGGAACTCGCCACCGCCAACCGGGCACCTCGGTTCGACCTCGTACTCGTTGGATTCGGAGCGGAGATGGAGCGGTTCGAGCGGGTGACCGCCACGAGCGATGTAGCTCCCCTGATCGATGATCTGTCGTGGCAGCGGATCCGGGATTCCATGCTCGCTGGTGATGCCGCCGGCGATGGCGCCGGCCTGCCGATGGAGCGAACTATGAAAGATACAGTCACTAGATCCCGCGATCCCGTAGTGGTCATCTGTGGTCCTGATGTCCCCGCTGATGTCCCCGAGGCCGATGTGTCGGCGTTGCTGGAACTGGCCCAGGGTGGTGGGCGGGGCATCGCTGTGGTCGCCACGGTCGCTTCCGACGAAGTGAGCACAGTGGCCTCGGGGGCCTACCGGTTGCGGGCTGGTGCTGATGCGCAGGCGGGGTGGCTGGCCTTGGTCGGCGATCTGGTCAGGCTGCAGGTAGTGGCCACCGAGGAGGTGGCTGCCGTTGGTGCGCTGCTGGACTCGGCTTCTGACAACGCCGATCTCCTCGACGTGGAGTTCGATGATCACGGTCCAACTGGTGCACCACCCACGAGCGCTTCGGTGGTGCTCGCCTATGCCCATCACACCCCGACCACGTCATCGGCCATGGTGATCCTGCCGAGTGGGGCGTCTGCCCCTACCGCTCCCAGCGGGCTCAGCGGTGGCGAGCAACACCCACCCCATGGGCAGAACACATCGTCACGGGGAAGTGCACGCTGCGTGCCCGATGGCCCCGAGGTCGAGGTGTCCATCCTGGGGCCGGTCGAGATCCGAGGAGCATCTCGTCAGTTCACCCGGGCCTGGGCACTGGAGCTCGTGGTCTACCTGGCCATGCGCCCCAACGGCGCCGCCAACGAGATATGGGCCACGGCGCTGTGGCCGGAGCGCCTCATGGCAGCCTCGAGCCTGCATTCGACCGTCTCGGTGGCCCGCCGTTCGCTCGGCAAGGCGACCGACGGAAGTGATCATCTGCCGAAATCGCACGGTCGGCTGGCATTGGCGCCGACCGTCGGGACGGACTGGGACCGCTTCCAGGCGTTGGCCGCATCCGAGGAGATCGAAGAGTGGAGGTCGGCCCTGGAGTTGGTCCGTGGCCGTCCGTTCGACGGGCTGCGGTCGGCTGACTGGGCGATTCTGGACGGAACGTCTCCGGCCATCGAATCGGCGGTAGTCGACTTGAGCGGCCGGCTGTCCGGGGCCTACTTGAGGGTCGGGGATCCACGGGGAGCGGAGTGGGCGGCCCGACGAGGCCTGATGGTCAGCCCGTATGACGAGCGGCTGTACCGGATGCTGCTGCGGGCTGCAGACGCAGCCGGTAACCCGAGCGGAGTCGAGTCGGTGATGGCGGAGTTGGTCCGGGTGGTGGCCGACGAGATCGAACCGATCGAATCGGTCCATCCCAGCACACTGGCGCTCTACCGGTCGCTCAGTCGCCGCCAGGTAGCGGTTCTGTAGGCGGAAGCGCTGCCCTACAGCGCCAGTTCGGCGATGGCCCGCAAGGTGTTCACGTCTCCCGAGACCAGCAGCGATGTGGCCATCGACTCGCGCCACCGCTCGATGTCGTCCCGGATCTTCTCCTTGGGCCCGATCAGCGCGGTGTCCTCGATGAGCTTGGTCGGAACGGCGGCTGCCGCCTCGTCCTTGCGGCCAGCCAGAAATAGCTCCTGGATCTTGGTGGCTTCGGCCTCGTAGCCCATGCGGGAGAAGACGTCGAAGTGGAAGTTCATCGACTTGGCGCCCATACCACCGATGTAGAGGGCCAGCATCGGCCGCATGAAGTCGGCCGCCGTCTCGATGTCGTCGTGCATGATCGTGGCGGCAAAGGCGATCACCTCGAAGTCTTCGGCGCTATGGCGTGCGCCCTCGCGGGCAAAGCCCTCGTCGAGGTAGGGCTGATAGGCATCGACCGCTCCAGGGGAGAAGAAGATGGGGAACCAGCCGTCCGCGATCTCGGCGGCCAGGGCGATGTTCTTCGGCCCCTCGGCGCCCATGATGATCGGGATCTCTTTGCGGAACGGGTGGGTGATGGGCTTCAGCGCCTTACCCAACCCGGTGCCGCCCGGGTAGGGGAGGGGATAGTACGGTCCCGCACTGCTGACGACGTCGTCGCGGGCGATCACCTGGCGGACGATGTCGATGTACTCACGGGTGCGAGCTAGCGGCTTCTCGAAGTTCTGGCCGTACCAGCCCTCGACGACCTGGGGACCGGACACGCCGAGTCCGAGGACGAATCGCCCCTGCGACAGGTGGTCCATGGTCAGTGCGGCCATGCCCATGGCCGTCGGCGTGCGGGCCGAAAGCTGGCACAGGGCGGTGCCCAGGCGCACCCGCTCGGTCTGCGAGCCCCACCAGGCCAGCGGGGTGAGGGCGTCGGATCCATAGGCCTCGGCCGTCCAGATCGAGTCATATCCCAGGCGCTCGGCCTCGGCTACCAACTCCACGGCGTTGGGCGGGGGGCCCGAGCCCCAGTAGCCCAGCTGCAGTCCGACCTTGAGATCCTTCATGGGTTCCTCCCCGGGGGATGTGGTGTAGCGACCTTAGCAATACTGATTATTTGACAACTGTACAAGAAATCAATCGACCGTTGAGATGGGCCTACCGCATGGGTGCGATGAAGTCCTCGGCGAAGCGAGCGCACTGCTCGAGGCGCTTGGCCCGGAAGGTCTCCGGCGTGTCATCCTCCGCGGTTTCGGCCAGCATCCACGGGGCGCACAGTAGATCGGTGACCCCGGCATCTTCGAGCTTGCGGTAGAGGTCGAGGTCGGGGAAGGCCTTGACGGCCAGGTAGATGGCGAACTCCTCGTTCTGCCGTCCGGCCTGCTTGAGGGACTCGGTCACCGTGGCCACCTGGGCGAACGCCTCGTCGGGGAAGGCGGCTCCGGTGTTGATCCAGCCGTCGCACAACGTGGAGGCCCGCCGCAGGGCAGGGGCGGAGTCGCCACCGCCAAGGATCGGGATCGGCGCGGTCGGTGCCGGGTTCATCTGGCACTCGGGGACGTCGTAGTGGCTGCCGTGGTACTCGACCCAGCCGCCCTGCCACAGCGCCCGCAAGGCCGGGATCATGTCGTCGAGGCGCTTGCCCCGGTTGTGGAAGTCCTGTCCGGTTTGGATGAACTCCTCTTTGCACCAGCCCACGCCCACGCCGAGGCGCACCCGGTTGTCGGACAGCACGGCGGCCGTCCCTACCGACTTGGCCACGGTGATCAGGTCACGGACCGGTGCGATGTAGATGCCGGTGGTGAAGGTCACCTTCGTGGTGACGGCAGCTAGTGAGGAGATCAGGCACATGGGATCAGGCCACTCGGTTTCCTTCTCCCAGAACGGCGCCCCGTCGGGAGCGGTCGAGTAGGTGTACTTGGACTCGAGTGCACGAGGGTTGAACAGGTGGTCGGACAGGTAGACGCCGTCATACCCCATCTGGTCGGCGGCGAGCGTCAGGGCCCGCACGTCCTCGAGGGGGAGAAACTGGATGGCCTGGTGGAAGCGCATGGGCCTCGGCTTTCAGAAGTCGGAAGTCGGAAGTCGGACCGGACGAGCGGCCCCAGGGGAGATGCGGAACGAAGGAGTACAGGTCGAAGGCGTAGAGACCGCCAAGTGTGCGGTCAGCCCAAGGGTGCCGACGGGGTGAAGGCGACCGGGATGTGCTTGATCCCGTTGATGAAGTTGGAGCGGAGGCGCTGCACCTCGCCGTCGAGGTGGATGTCGGGCATCCGGTCGAGGAGTCGGTCGAACATCACCTGGATTTCCATGCGGGCCAGGTTGGCGCCCAGGCAGAAGTGGGGCCCACCACCCCCGAAGGCCATGTGGTTGTTGGTGACCCGGCCGATGTCGAACCGGTCGGGATCGGCGAAGACCGACTCGTCGCGGTTGGCCGATGTGTGCCAGAAGACAACCTTGTCGCCTGCGGCCATCACCTGGCCTCCGATCGTCACCTCCGAGGTGACCTGGCGGCGGAAGTGCATCACCGGCGACACGTAGCGCAGCATCTCCTCGATGGCCGAGGGGAGTAGCCCC